>Ga0247841_10011507_pt1 | contig 11755 bp, 12 predicted proteins | sample LaCruzMarch2015__2_FD_192410 | JGI IMG/M metagenome (GOLD analysis project Ga0247841, IMG submission 192410) | Freshwater microbial communities from meromictic Lake La Cruz, Castile-La Mancha, Spain - LaCruzMarch2015_18m | ecosystem: Environmental > Aquatic > Freshwater > Lake | place: Spain...
GGTGTAGTAAAACTTTTAACTAGTTTAGAAGGCAAAGAAGAAAAACCTAAAAAAGAGGTTGCTAATGGTTAATCCAGAAGAAAAAATAAAAGAAGAATTAATAAGTAAGTTTAGCTTTCTTGAAAGCGCAATAAATATAGTTCGTCCTAAGCGTATTTCTATAGAGGTGGCCCTGGATAAATTTATGCCGGTATTTAGCTTTATTGCCCGGGATTTAAAATTCATGCACCTTTGTACAATTACAGGATTGGATGAGGGAGAAAATATGGGATTTATATATCATTTAGCTGATGAATACGGATCGGTAATTAATTTAAAAACCTTTGCGCCAAAGAATAATCCTACGATTCAAACTGTTACCGGATATTTTGCCGGAGCAGAAATATACGAAAGAGAGCTGGTGGATTTATTTGGAGCGAAAGTCGAGGGTCTGCCAGAAGGAAATCGCTATCCATTAACTGATGATTGGCCGAAAGATCAATTTCCTTTAAGAAAAGATTGGAAGGGGTTAAAAAATGCATAATTCGGATGAATTTAGAATTCCCATAGGCCCACAACATCCGGCATTAAAAGAACCGGAAAGTTTTAGCGTTGCCTTAAAGGGCGAGAAGATCATGGGCGTAGATATCCGGCTAGGTTACAACCACCGGGGAATAGAAAAAGCCGCAGAAGAAAGAACTTATGTCCAGGATATTTATCTAATTGAGCGTGTTTGCGGAATATGTTCCCATGCGCATTCAACCTGTTTTATTCAGGCCGTAGAAGAAATTGCTAAGCTTGCTGTGCCTAAAAGGGCCCAATACATTCGTACTTTAATTGCGGAATTAGAAAGAATACACAGCCATTTACTTTGGTTAGGAGTTGCCGGGCATGAAATTGGTTTTGATACATTGCTTATGTATTCCTGGCGCGATAGAGAAGTGGTAATGGATATTTTGGCGATTCTAACAGGGAATAGAGTTAATTATGGTATGAATACCATTGGAGGCGTGCGTCGCGATATCAGTCCAGATCAAGTTCAGCAGATCTTAAAAGCTGTGGATACGCTAGAAGAGAGAACTAAATATTATATCGAGGTGGCAACAGAAGAAACCACAATAATTAAAAGATTGTCCGGGGTAGGGGTGGTTTCCTATGATGATGCTTTACGTCTTGATGCTGTTGGTCCTACTGCTAGGGCTAGCGGGGTCAGGCGCGATGTTCGCGCTGACGATCCTTATGCAGCTTACGGAGAGCTTGATTTTAATGTAATCACGGATGACCATTGCGATGTTTATGGTAGAACAGTAGTGCGGGTTAAAGAGCTTATGGAATCTTATAAAATAATCCGTCAGGTATTGAAAAAACTACCCGATGGTCCGATTTCAGTGAGGATGCCGCGTATAATTCCTGCTGGCGAGGCACTAAGTCGTTATGAAGCCCCAAGAGGGGAAGATGTGCATTATGTACAAGCAAATGGCACAGATAAACCTGCAAGGGTAAAAATACGCGCCCCGACTTTAGCCAATGTCCAGGTAGTAAAACATATGTTAAAGGATAGATACTTAGCAGATATGCCTATTGTAATAGCAGCAATTGATCCGTGTTTTTCTTGTACCGATAGGCTTATAGCCATAAAAGAACCTGATTCTGAGTCGGCCAACATATTTACCTGGCCGGCGTTACATAAGTACAGTATAGATTGGTATAAAAATAAGGGAATAGACTTTACCCAATTAAATAAAAAATTAGAGGAGAGGTTAAAGCCATAAAAACATATGTTGGAATTCTTATTTAAAGTTATTGTATTCCCAGGGATATTTTTTCTGAGTGCATTTGGCTTGTTTGTCGAATATTTTGACCGCAAGCTTTATGCCAGGCTACAAAATAGAATTGGTCCTCCCTGGTTTCAGCCGGTAGCAGATTTAATAAAGCTATTAGCTAAAGAAGATGTTATCCCTAGAGAGGCAAACCGGAATATGTTTATGATGGCTCCGGTATTTGCGCTTACTTCGGTTATAACCGCATTTCTTTATATACCGTTATGGAAACAGAATTCATTATTTTCTTTTAATGGAGACATCCTGGTAGTTTTGTATTTATTGACCATTCCGACACTGGCATTCTTTATTGGCGGTTGGTATTCTACCTCTTTATATGCCAGGATCGGATCTGTGCGTTCGCTTACCCAGCTATTTGCTTATGAAGTACCTTTATTTATGGGTATTCTTTCTTCGGCATTACTAGCTGATTCATGGTCCTTAAAAGATATAACTATATTTTACGCAAAACATAATTGGTTGTGGCTGGTTAATCTCTTAGGTTTTGCGATTGCCCTGGTAAGTTTCTTAGGAAAATTAGAAAAAGCACCTTTTGATATCCCGGAAGCTGAGACAGAAGTAGTTGCCGGATGTTTTACCGAATATAGCGGAAGATTATTTGCATTACTTCGTCTTACCTTAGATATAGAAATGGTAGTAGGCAGTGCTTTGCTGGCAGCAGTATTTTTTCCTTTTGGGCTCTCGCTTCCTCCGCTATTAGGATTTCTTCTATTTATCGCTAAGGTTTTGTTCATTATCAGTCTTATTTCTTTATTGCGTACTATTCTTGCGCGACTTAGAATTGACCAGATGATCAGTTTTTGCTGGAAATATATGGTGCCTTTAGCATTATTGCAAATTTTAGTTAATCTGTTTTTAAAGGGAGTAATATTATAAATATGAGACCGGGAAAGATGTTGCGCGAGGTTTTAGGCTCATTCTTTAAGAAACCGGTTACTACTAAGTATCCGGCTGGTAAACTAGATATGGCGGATAAATATCGGGGAAAGCTGAAATTTTATCCTGAAAAATGTATTGGTTGTAAGCTTTGCATGAAGGATTGCCCAACTAATGCTATTACTATTGTCAAGGTAGCGGATAAACAGTTCGAAGCACATATAGATTTAAGCCGCTGTATTTATTGTGCACAGTGTGTAGATAGCTGTCCTAAAAAAGCGCTTGAAGCAACCAACGACATAGAATTAGCACAGTTAGATAAAGCCAAGCTAAAGATTGTTTATAAGTAGTAAATCCAAGAGGAGGATTTTAGAAAATGAGTATTTGGCAGTTACTTAAAACCGGTGGCTTTACTATATATCTGCTTTTGTGCGGTTCTGTTCTATCGCTGGCAATTATAATCGAAAGATGTATTTATTACCGCAAGAGATCAAAGATTAAAAGAGTAGATTTTATGAATAACATAAAAAAAGAAATTTCCAAACATAATATCCCCCAAGCTTTAGAATTATGCAAGAAGACAAATAGTCCGTTCTCTAGCGTTGTTTATTCCGGCCTTAATTTACATGGCCATAGCGAGGTATTGATATCTAATACCATGGAAAGGGAAATAATAATCGAAACTACAAAATTAGAAAAATTTACCAGTATTGTAGGTACTATAGGAAGCACTGCTGTTTATGTCGGCCTTTTTGGTACAGTTTTAGGAATTATCCGGGCATTCCATGATATCTCTGTTGCTGGTTCAGGAGGCATAAGTGTAGTTATAAGCGGTATTTCAGAATCTTTAGCCTGTACGGCTATGGGGTTATGCGTAGCTGTGCCTGCAGTTATTGCCTACAATTATTTTACCAAGAAAATCGATAATTTTATTACTGAAATGGAATTATGTGCTTCTGAGATAATGGATCTAATAGCGGTAAAGCAAAAATGAACTTAAGGTCTAGGAAGCAAAAGCTGGTAGCAGAGATAAATATTACTCCATTCACCGACGTTGTCCTGGTGCTTTTGATAATATTTATGATTACTACTCCTTTGATAGTCCAGTCAAGTATTAAGGTCGATATTCCTAAAGCCCCCAGCGCGAAACAAATCAACAGCAGTAATTTAATAGATGTTACTATTACAAATGAAGGCGTGGTTTACATGGATGGGGAAATTGTTACAAAGCAGGAATTAAAGGATAGAATCAGTCTTAAATATAAAGACAATGCATCTATACCGGTAATAGTAAATTCTGACAGGCTCGTACGTTTTAAAGATATTGTAGGGGTTTTAGACATTTTAAACGCGATAGGCGTTAAAAATATTAATATAGCAGCAGCGCAAAATTAGAAAGGAGAAGTACAGTAATGGCAAGTTTAGTTAATGCAACTTTATTTGAAGTAATTGCAATTTGGGGTGTGCTCTTCATTGCTTTCATGGGTTTAGGTTATGCACTTTTCTTAAGAAGACAGGTTATGGGATATGATAAAGGTACTCCCCAAATGCAGGAAGTCTGGAATGCAATTCGTACTGGCGCAAATGCATATTTATCCCGCCAGCTTAAAAGTATTATACCTTTAATCGCAGTTCTAACTGTGGTTTTATTCTTATCAGTATATGTTATTCCTCCCAGCGAAGAAGCTTTATTAAGATTTAAGAATTTTAGCCCCGATATAGTAAGATTGATTGTTGGTTTTGGCAGGGCTATTGCCTTTATCATGGGCGCATGTTTTTCTTTAATGGTTGGGCAATTTGGTATGCGTATGGCAGTTGAAGGCAATGTGCGTGTAGCAAGTGCTTCCCGCAGAAGTTTTTCTGAGGCTTTAAAGATTGCCTATCGCACCGGGACCATCACTGGTATGCTTACTGACGGCCTGGGATTATTAGGCGGTACTTTAATTTTCATTATATTTGGGATTGCTTCACCGGATGTTTTGTTAGGTTTTGGTTTTGGTGGAACTTTGCTGGCTTTATTTATGCGTGTGGGTGGCGGTATATATACAAAAGCGGCTGATGTTGGAGCTGACCTGGTAGGTAAAGTTGAGAAAAATATTCCAGAAGATGATCCGCGTAATGCCGCTGTAATTGCGGATTTAGTCGGAGACAATGTTGGTGATTGTGCAGGTATGGCTGCAGATATATTTGAGTCCTATGAAGTTACTATTGTTTCCGGATTAATTTTAGGTTTAGCATTAGTTGCATTTACCAAAGATATAAAATGGATTATCTTTCCGCTTCTTGTGCGCGGAATAGGGGTGCTTTCTTCAATCATCGGTACATATCTAGTTAAGGGGAAAAAGGATGATAAGGCAAGCGGGCACGATGCGTTAAAAAGTATTAATAAAGGTTTCTATGCATCGGCAGCAATTTCTGTTGTGGCTTTTCTTTTTCTAGCGCATTATTATATGCATGAGTGGAGGGCATTTTTCTCGGTTGGTATAGGTATCCTTTTAGCGATTGTTATCGATGAAGTTACTAAATATTTTACCCATACGCATCATGCGCCGGTAAAAGAAATAGCTGCAGCTTCTAAAACCGGATCAGCAACATTAATATTACGCGGTCTGGCTGTAGGTTTTGAGTCTAGCGCCTGGCAGTTTGTAGTAATTGCGTTGACTATCTTTGCAGCCATTGTAATTTATTGGGGCCAGCCGGTTATTTTTGTACTTTATGGTGTGGCAATGACCGGTATCGGTATGTTGACTTTAACCGGTAATAACGTAGCTATGGATTCATTTGGGCCTATAGCAGATAATGCTAACGGAATAGGTGAGATGGCCCATCTAGATTCTAAGGCTCGCCAGATTATGGCTGATCTAGATGCCGTAGGTAATACAACTAAAGCTATTACAAAGGGTATTGCTATCGGTTCTGCAGTTATAGCCGCAGTTTCATTGTTCGGTGCATTTTTAACCGATGTCACTAAGGTTCAGGCGCAGATGAATGTTCCGGAATCTTTAAGACTTTTGGTTACGGGTATTCGAGTTTCAGAGCCGATTGTTTTTGTAGGTATGCTTCTTGGAGCGGCAGTTCCGTGTTTATTCTCAAGTCTGATGATTAATTCTGTTACCCGCGCAGCAAGTTTGATTGTAAATGAAGTGCGTAGGCAATTTCACATACCTGGTTTAATGGAAGGGAAAGTCAAACCGGATTATAAGCAGGCAGTTGACATTTGTACTATTGCTGCGCAAAAAGAGCTTGTAGGTTTAGCTTTAATTGCAGTATTAAGTCCTATTTTGATTGGTATGGTTTTGAGAGTTGAAGCATTAGGTGGATTCTTAGCTGGTGTAATTTTGTCCGGTCAGCTATTAGCTGTGTTTATGGCTACTGCAGGTGGTGCCTGGGATAATGCCAAGAAAACAATCGAAGACGGGCTTTATGGCGGCAAAGGTTCAGAAGCCCATAAGGCATCTGTAGTAGGAGATACAGTTGGCGATCCTTTAAAAGATACAGCTGGTCCGGCTCTCAATCCTATGATAAAGGTTATAAATATGGTTTCAATTCTAGCTGCGCCAATTTTAATACATTATCGCAGGACTGACCTTGGGGTTATTGTCGGGATTTTACTATGTGCTGTTTTGATATTTGGTGCTATAATTTACTCAAAGCACGGTGGTTTGAGTTTTAAAAATAAAAACGAGGTCGAGTTTTAATGCCGTTTTTTAAACGCATAAGAAATCTAGTAATAGGGAGATCTAGGAATCCACAGGATACAACTGTGTTCCATAAGATCTCCCTTATTGCTTTCTTTGCCTGGGTAGGTCTGGGCGCAGATGGATTATCTTCGTCTTGTTACGGTCCGCAGGAAGCATTTCTTGCTTTAGGTCAGCATACAGCGTTAAGTATTTTTGTTGCTATAGGAACAGTACTAACAATCTTTATTATCTGCTCAAGTTATTCGCATATTATCGAACTTTTTCCGACTGGAGGTGGTGGATATTTAGTTGCCAGTAAGCTTCTTTCTCCTAGCTTGGGTATGGTTTCTGGTTGCGCCCTGCTTATTGACTACGTTTTAACTATCGCAGTATCCCTTGCCGCAGGAGCAGATGCAATATTTAGTTTTTTACCTCCATCATGGTACGCCTATAGGCTTGAGTTTGCTCTTATAATAGTGCTGGCATTGACAGTCCTTAATATGCGCGGAGTAAAAGAATCTGTTTTGGCCTTAACCCCGATTTTTGTCACCTTTCTCTTGACCCACATTTTTATTATTATTTATGCTATTGTTACGCATTTATCTAATTTGCCTTATGTAGCTTCGGCTACGACTTCAAGCATTAGCAGTTCAGTTTCGCAACTTGGTTTATGGGGTGTATTATTTTTGATTCTTCGTGCTTACTGCATGGGTGCCGGTACTTTTACCGGTATAGAAGCGGTTAGTAATGGTATTCCAATTTTACGTGAACCAAGGGTTAAGACTGCGAAGAAAACAATGCAATATATGGCCATTTCTTTGTCTTTCGTAGTATTAGGTTTAGTGATTTCTTATATTTTATTTAAGATTGTCCCGGAGTCGGGCAAAACGCTTAATGCCACTCTTTTTACTGAGACGACAAAGACCTGGGGGTCTGGTTTTTCTTTTACCTTTGTATTAATAGCTTTATTTTCTGAAGCTACGCTCTTATTTGTTGCGGCTCAAGCAGGTTTTCTTGATGGGCCTAGGGTTTTAGCGAATATGGCCAAAGATCGTTGGTTTCCTACGCGTTTTTCAACCTTAAGCGATAGGCTGGTTACTCAAAACGGAATCCTGATTATGGGAGGATTAGCATTTTTCCTTATGCTTATTTCCCGCGGTTCAGTCCGTTTCCTGGTTATACTTTATAGTATCAATGTATTTATTACCTTCGTATTGTCTCAACTTGGGATGGTTAGACACTGGTGGTTATCCCGTAAGGAAGCCACAAAGTGGAAGAGGAAGCTGTTTGTAAATAGTTTAGGGTTGGTGCTTAGCCTTTCGATTCTTACTTTTATGGTTATATTTAAATTTCACGATGGAGGCTGGATAACTTTAGTTATTACCGGAGGATTAGTAATCTTAGCTTTGCTTATCCGCAGGCACTATTATCAAACCGCCCAGCTTTTACATCGTCTTAATAATTTAGTTACAGCTACCGAAAGTAATGGTGAGGTGGCTGAGATTTCAGAGCAGGCTGATGTTCTTGAAGTTGTTACGCAGCCAGATCCAAAATCTAAGACCGCAGTTTTATTGGTCAGCGGTTTTAATGGTATGGGTTTGCATACATTGTTTGGCATTATCAGATTATTCGGCGGTACTTTTAAGAATTTTATTTTTGTTGAGATTGGCATTGTTGATGCCGGAAATTTTAAAGGTGTGCATGAGGTTGAGCGGCTTGATCAGGAAGTGCATGGCGATGTTAAGCGTTACGTAAAATTTATGCAGAAGCAAGGTTTCTACGCCGAAGGGATTACTGCTTTAAGTGTGGATCCTGTTGATGAAGCTGCAAAGTTAGCTCCCCAGATTGTCGAACGTTTTCCTAACGCCATATTCTTTGGCGGCCAACTTATATTCCCCAAAGATTCTTTTGTGGTAAGGTTTTTGCATAACTATACGGTTTTTGCCATGCAGAAGAGATTGTATCGCGAAGGTATACCGTTTGTTATACTACCAATAAGAGTTTAGAGTGCAAGCTCAAGAAGAAATTTATCGAAGAATCAAGATCGCAGGTTTGATTTCTTTTATTCCTTTAATGCTTGCCGCTAGTCCTTTAGCTGGATTCTTTTTAGGCGATTTTCTGCTTAAGAAATTTCATTTGCCTAAATATACTTTACTTCTTCTTATTAGTTTAGGGTTTATTTCCGGAATTTACGAATCGGTCAGAATTATCAGGCTTGTTTTGAAAATTAACAGTAAAACTTAACAAAACCATGCAAATAATAAAATTTATTGTGGGGATGCTTACTGGTGCGGCCTGGTCTCTGATCAATTTTCTGCTTATCGTAAGAATATTAAAGATCGCGATTCTCGAGAAATCAAAGATTAAACTTTCCACCTTGCTTTTGATAAAATTTCCAGTATTATATTTACTAGGGTTTTTAATACTGATTTCGAGATTTTTCCCGGTTTCGAGTTTGCTTTTAGGGGCGATTCTAATTTTATTAGTTTTAGGAGTTAGAAATATATGCACGAAACAAGCGTAGTCGAAAACATTACCTTTTCTTTAATTGCCGCTGGAATCATCTCTTTTTTTGCCTTGCTTGGCAGTCGCAAGACTAAAATGGTCCCAGATAGATTACAGAATGTTGTGGAAACAGTTTTTGGCGGGATAGATAATTTTATCTGTGGAATATTAGGGCCAGTGGGAAGAAAATACACACCTTTTATCGGTACGCTTTTTTTGTATATACTTTTCATGAATATCTTCGGGCTTATCCCTTTTTTTAAATCACCAACTGCCAGTTGGTCAACTACTTTAGGCCTGGCGATCTGTGTTTTTATTTATGTACAATACACGGCCATAAAAGAATTCGGATTTATTGGGTTTTTAGATCATATGATGGGTAGACCCAGAGGTATAGTGGCTGCTTCAATATTTATTCCTATACTAATGTTTTTCTTACACATAGTTTCAGAATTAGTTCGTCCAATTAGCCTGTCTTTACGTTTACGCAGTAATATCTGGGGCGATGATATGCTCTTATCAGTTTTATCAAGCTTAGGCTTAGCCGGTGTCCCGCTTTTGGTTTTTAGTTCGCTTTTAGCAATTATTGCTTCGGTTGTTCAGGCAGTGGTTTTTTGTTTATTGACTACGATTTATTTTGCGCTTGTATTGACGCATGAAGAGGAGAAAGAAGTAGCTCATTGAAGACTAAATATCAAATGACAAAATCCAAATATCAAAATAAATTCAAGATTCAAATCACAAATTTAAAAACAAAAGTTTTGTTATTTTACATTTGATATTTGTTATTTAATTGTCATTTGCCTGCCTGCCGGTAGGCAGGGTATTTGAAATTTGGAATTTAAGAAATATTTTACAAACACGGGGGTGTAAAAATGGATTACAAAGTAGCTCTAGCATTAGCAATGCCTTTAGGATTAGGTATTGTAGCTTTTGGTTCGGCTTTAGCCTTAGGCCGCGCAGTAGCAGCGGCAATGGACGCTACAGGCAGGCAGCCTGAAGCATCAACCAAGATCCTTATTAATATGGCAACCGGTTGTGCTTTTATCGAAGCCTTAACAATTTACGCTTTGGTGTTTTCTTTTGTTTTAGCCGGGAAGTTATAAAAAACCGATAATTATGCAAGAATTATTGAAACTGCTTAACGCAAACGAAATTGTCGCTCAAATCTTAAGTTTCCTTATACTTATGTTTATTCTTCGGGCTTTTGCCTGGAAGAAGATTCTTGGGATCTTAGATAAGCGTAAGGAGAGGATTGCGAAAGAGTTAAAAGATCTAGAGAACTCTAGGATAGATTTAGAAATGCTTAAAAAAGAGTATTTAGAGAAAATAAACGCAATTGAAGTCCAGGCCCAGAAGAAGATTCATGATGCAATGCAGGAGTCTAAGGTGATTTCTGAAGAAGCAAGAAAATTGGCGCATTTACAGGCCCAGGAAATTATCGATAAAGCTAAAGAAAGTATAAAGTTTGAACTTTCTAAAGCAAAAGACGATTTAAAAAAAGAAGTGATCGATTTGACTATTTCCGCGACAGAGAATTTAATCCGTGAGAAACTTACATCAGATCAGGATAAAAGGTTGGTTAATGATTTCTTAAATGAGGTCGATAGATTGTAATGAAAGATCTGTTAATAGTAAAGAGATACGCGGAAGCTTTCATGCAGTTTGCTAATGAAACCATAGGCCTGGAGCAGGCTGTGCATGAGTTTAAGAACTTAAAGATCATTATGCGCAATAACCCCGAACTTGGCCAAATACTTGATAGCTTAGATGTGTCTTCTATAGAAAAGAGCCAGTTAATTGACAAAATCTTGACCGATGGTTTCTCTAGAGAGATTATTCAATTCTTAAAGTTACTTTTAGAAAAAAAACGTATTGATAAAATCATAGATATTGCAGATTATGTCAGAATTGCTTATGCGCATCTAGGAGAAACTGACGCTCTTTTAAAAACCAGTTTTCCTCTGGATCTAGAATTAATCAAGGAAATAGAGGAAAGGTTTGAGGATAAATTAAATAAGAAAATTAGATTTTATATTGATTTAGACGGTGATCTATTGGGAGGGGTGCAGGTTATTATCGGCAATACCGTCTATGATGGTTCGGTACGTAGAAATTTAGATAATTTAAAAGAAAAGCTCTTAACTGCTAAGGTTTAATATGACTTTAAGGCCAGAAGAAGTTACTTCAATTATCCGTCAAGAATTAGAGAAATTTAAAACTCGAATGCGTTCCGAGTCTATCGGAACGGTTATTCAGGTTGGAGATACTATTGCCCGGATTCACGGATTAGATGATGTTATGATTGGAGAGTTGGTGCAATTTTCTGAGAATGTAATGGGAATGGTTTTAAATCTTGAAGAGGATAGTGTAGGCGTAGTTATTTTTGGCACGGATAATCCGGATAAAAGTATAAAAGAAGGGGATATTGTAAAACGTACTGGTAAAATTATCCAGGTGCCAGTTGGGCCTGCGTTAATAGGACGAGTGGTTAATGCTCTAGGCCGGCCTGTAGATGGTAAAGGCCCAATTAACTCAGATAAGTTTAGGCCTATTGAATCCAGCGCTCCGAATGTGGTTGAACGGCAGCCGGTTAATGAGCCGCTTGAGACCGGCATTAAGGCTATAGATGCAATGACCCCAATCGGCCGTGGTCAGCGTGAATTGATAATCGCAGACCGTCAGACCGGTAAAACCGCTATTACCGTTGATACGATAATCAATCAGAAAGGTAAGGATGTTTATTGTATCTATGTAGGTATTGGTCAAAAGCTTTCAAGCATTGTTTCGATCTATGAAACCTTACAAAAATACGGGGCTATGGATTATACCACTATTATAAGCGCCTCAAGCCGGACTTCGGCATCGCTGCAG
>Ga0247841_10011508_pt1 | contig 11754 bp, 11 predicted proteins | sample LaCruzMarch2015__2_FD_192410 | JGI IMG/M metagenome (GOLD analysis project Ga0247841, IMG submission 192410) | Freshwater microbial communities from meromictic Lake La Cruz, Castile-La Mancha, Spain - LaCruzMarch2015_18m | ecosystem: Environmental > Aquatic > Freshwater > Lake | place: Spain...
GACCTTGACTTGTTTGGCCCCCGCTACGTAACAGAGCCGGACAATCTCGGCCACGACCTCAGGATTGGTGTTGGCGGCGTATTCCGGTGTCCGGTCCCAACCTATATTGGGCTTGACAACGACAATGTCTCCCCGGGAAACGAAGCGGCGCATCCCACCGAGTTCATTAATCGCCGCGCTGGTAATCCGGGCCGGCGACGCCCCCCGCACCACGGCAAGATCCGGTCTGTCGGCCCCCTCGGATAGAGACAAAAAGGGCGCCATCCCCAAGGGGATGGTGAGCGCAGCGCCCGTCATGACGGCATTCTTCAGAAAATCGCGTCTATTCATGGAATAAACCCCCTTATGCTCTCTGCCGGCAGCATTAATACATAGCCCCGCAGGTCTAAATCCCGGGGCTTCATTTATATGTTTTTTACAGAGATTTAACGAATCTTTCAACTTCATTCGCGTTCAAGGAGCAAAAGAAAAAATAGTAGTGCAAATACAACTACTTGTCAACCATGCCCGGATTAAAAAATCTGGCACGGTTCTTTCATGTTTATACAGTAAAAGAAAACAATAAGGGGAGGACGCATACCATGAAAAAGACATTATCTACCATGATCGTTGCGGTCATCTTTGTGCTGCTGACAGCGACTTTCAGTTTTGCCGAATACACCGCCGGGGGAGGAGACAATTTCCCGTATTTCCATCTGGGTCTGGTAATTATCGGCGGCCTGATCATCTTTTCCATCAAACAGAAGTTTGAGAAAATGTATGCCGGGGAAGCCGTCGGGGCATTTGCTCTGTACACCTGTTATGTCGCGCTGTTCACGGCCCCGGTCATAGAAGCGATAAAGATCTGGGTAAGCTGAACCGGGGTTTTGCTGCCGTGATCCCTGCTTGAATATTCCCCTTGCCTACCCTCCTTTACGGCTGTGGCCGTAAAGGAGAGTTATTTTATTTCCCCTACCATCCATTGTTAATCCAACCGATCTGTGTTATGCCCCATCTCCATGAAACAGCTCATTGCCGGGATAATAATAAGTGCTATCCTCGTCTATCTCTCCCTCCGGGGAATCGACTACCAAGGGGTTCTGCAAGGATTCAAGTCCATCGACATTGCCTGTGCGGCCGGCGCCGTCGTAATTATGGTGCTGATGCAGGTGATTCGTTCCGTCCGGTGGGGTGTCATCCTAAGCCCCATCCATAAGGTCAGCCAGTTCGATCTTTTTTCCGTAACCAACGTCGGCTTTCTGGCTATTGTATCCTTCCCGGCCAGGCTGGGAGAATTCGCCAGGCCCTTTTTGATTGCCAAAAAAGCTCCCATCCGGATGAGTTCCGCCCTGGCAACAATCTTTATCGAGAGGATTTTTGACAGTCTGACGGTTTTTTTCATCTTCACCGTCACCATGTTCATGACTCCCGTGCCCCCGTGGTTAATCCGCTCCAGCGCCTTCTTTATCGTTTTGACCCTGGGCATTCTCGGTTTTATGATCTTCATGCTCTTTAAAAGGGAAGCCTGTTTTAAATTGATAGGTCCCCTCATTCACCGTTTACCGGTTCGTTATGCCGTAAAAGCGGATCGGCTGCTTCATCAATTTATCGACGGGTTCGGAATGATAGCCAAGCCGGGCTTGCTGGCCAAGGTCGGACTGCTGTCCCTCGCCTTCTGGATCATCGACGGAGCAGCCATTTACCTTTTGTTTGTGGCTTTTCATCTCACTTTGCCCGTTGTTTCCGCCTTTGTCCTGATGGTTATTCTAATGATCGGCATTGCCATTCCCGCGGGACCGGGATTCGTAGGCAACTGGCATTTCTTCTGCATACTGGGACTGAGCCTCTATGGTATCCCCAAAACAGAGGCACTATCATTCGCTATTGTTTATCACTTTCTGTCCATCGGTGTCGTTGTGCTGCTGGGGCTTCTATTTCTGCCCGCCAACCGCTTTTCCCTCTCCGATCTGAAGAAGGCAACAGGCAATAGGCAATAATTATTATCTTTGGCTCCTCAATCGCCTGCGGCTTCATCGGCTCCTCGAGACCTTTGAATTACTCCTGAAATTCGACAAATCGTCATTCCCGTGAAAACGGGAATCCAGTGCTTTCAATAGTTTCTGGATTCCGGGTCAAGCCCGGAATGACAGAAAAAGGCGTTTTTAAAAGGTCTCTTCTCGAAGAATAAAAAATACGCCGGCGCCGCCTCTTCCTTGCCGCCTCGATATCATCTCTGATTTAGAATCGGAATTGCCTGTTACCTTCTTCTCATTGCCTATTGCCTTCTTCCTGTTGCCTACTTTTCGATATCCAGGCCGTAGCTCTTGATTTTTTTATGCAGATTGCTGCGTTCGAGACCGATGGCCTCCGCAGTTTTGGAGATATTGCCTTCGCATTCCCGGAGTTTCCTCAATATATACTGTTTTTCAAAATCGATTCTCGCCGCCCGCAAACTGTCTGAGTCCAGGGACGTCGACGTCTTGGAAAGCGCCGGCTTACTTTCAATCTCATGGCTGCTCTCCTTGGCAAACAAGGGGATGTCACCGGCGGTAATAACTCTGGATGGCGTCATAATGACAAGACGTTCAACAATGTTTTTCAACTCCCGCACATTACCCGGCCAGTCGTGATCCATAAGCAACACCAGGGCTTCATCAGTAATTATTTTGGGATCTTCTCCTTCCTTCCTGGAAAAATCGTTGAGGAAGCGTTCCACGAGAAGAGGAACATCTTCAATTCTATCCCTTAAGGGAGAAACCAGCAAAGGGATGACATTGAGGCGGTAGTAGAGATCCTGACGGAAACGACCTTCCTCCATTTCCTTTTCCAGATCCTTGTTCGTGGCGGCGATCACCCGGACATCCACATGGATCATCTTTGTCCCCCCCACCCGTTCAAACTTTTTTTCCTGAAGGATTCGCAGGATCTTGGCCTGGGCTTTCAGGCTCATATCCGCCACTTCATCCAGAAAAATTGTTCCCTCATGGGCCAGATCGAACTTTCCCCGCTTCTTCTGGGTAGCCCCGGTGAAGGCGCCTTTTTCATGACCAAAAAGCTCGCTCTCAATCAGATCTTCCGGGATAGCGGCACAATTGACCTCGATAAAGGGTTTCCCATTACGACGGCTTAATTTGTGGAGGGACCTCGCCACGAGTTCCTTGCCGGTCCCGTTCTCCCCCATGATAAGCACCCAGGCGTTGGTAGGGGCGATGATACCGATCGCCTCCTTGAGCTCCATGATGGATATGCTGCAACCGGTCAGTTCATGCTGTTGAGTTACCTTCTGCTTCAGGAGAACATTCTCTTCTTCGAGAGTGATGATATCCAGCGCATGATTGACTAAGAGAATAATCTTGTCCATGGACAGGGGCTTTTCAATAAAATCATAAGCCCCAAGTTTGGTGGCCTTGACCGCTGTCTCAATTGTTCCATGACCGGACATCATAATCACCCGGATATGGGAATAATCAGCGCGAATAACCTTAAGCACCTCAATCCCGTCCATACCGGGAAGCCAGATATCGAGGAGGACGAGATTCGGCAATTCTTCTTCAATAATTTTCAAGGCATCCTCACCGCTTCCCGCCGTAAGGACATCGTAACCTTCATCCCTCAGGATGCCTCCCAAGGACTGACAAATACTCTCTTCGTCGTCGACAATAAGGATGGTTTTACGCATGGTTTCCCTTTTCTGTGTCTCCTTCCGGGGTGGGCAATTCAAATTTCACGACCGTTCCCCGGGGCTGATTGTCCATGACACTAATCTGGCCGTGATGATCATTGATGATTGAGCTGACGATGGCCAATCCGAGACCGGTTCCCGATCTTTTCGTTGAAAAGTAGGGCTCAAATATTTTCCCTTTATAGTTTGACGGCACCCCGCAGCCATTATCAGTCACTTCCACAACCGCCTGGTGCAACTGGTCATGGTAGGACGTTTTTATCTCAATTAGTCCACCTCCTGTTGCCAAGGCGGCCACAGCGTTGTCGAGCAGGTTGACCATAACCCGCTTGATTTGCTCCGGATCGATCTTAAGCGGGGGAATTCCCTCTCCCCGCTGAAAGTTGAAGGTTATATCCTTGTGGGCGTCCTGGAAGAGAACAATGGCATCGACAAGCACCTCATTCAAATCGTTAAGGAATGGATTAGTCACAGGCATGCGGGCATAACGGGAGAAGGCGTTGACAAGATTCTTCAGCACTTCAACCTGGCCAATGATGGTTTTCGTACATTCATTAAATATCTCAGGATCTTCAGTGAGGCGGTCACCGTATTTTCGCTGTAGCCGCTGGGCGGACAACTGGATGGGCGTCAGGGGGTTCTTGATTTCATGAGCCATGCGCCGCGCCACTTCCCGCCATGCCGCCGCCCGTTCCGCCTTCTGCAACTGGGTGAGATCCTCGAAAACGAGCACCATTCCCATATCGTGTCCTTCATCATCGTAGATGATCGTCGTCGTGATCAGTACCGTGAGCTGACGTCCCTTGACATTCAGCTCGAGCTGCCTCTCGACGAATCCATGTTCACTCTTTTCCAGTTCCTTTAACAGTTCCTCAACCAGGATCATATGTTCGGGATTCAGGACTTCCTGATAGGGTCGGAGCAGGACTTTATCAATCTTGATCTCCAGCATCCGTTCCGCGGCCCGGTTGATGATCGTGATGACACCATCCCTGTCCACAGAGATTACCCCGGCAGAAACGTTCCGGAGGACCGTCTCCATATACTTCCGGCGCTGCTCAAGATCGATATTTGCCTGCTCCACGTTCTGCTGACTCTTTTTAAGGTCCTGCGTCATGGAATTGAAGGAATTTACCAACGTGCCGATTTCATCGTCAGCAGTGATATCGATGCGATGATCAAGATCACCCTGGGCAATCTTGCCGGTAGCCTCGGCAAGATCCTGAATAGGAACGGTAATCTGCTTGGCCAGAAAAAGACCGAACCAGGTAGCGGAAAAGATGATGAGGAGCGTAACGATGGACAAGGTCACAATATAACTGAACTTAATTGGATTCTTGAGGAGTTTTATCTGTCTATACTCTTCTGAGGTCTTGGAGATCATGGCCAGCTTGTCGACGAAAGCCCGGGAGATATAATAGCTTACCACGACCATGCCGATCACCTCTCCCGTACTTAGGCGGGCATAGATCGGGGCGATGCCGCTGACCAGCTCGCCGCTGCCCGACGATTGGACATTGGAAACCTCCTTCCCTGAGAACACCTCCTCGATAGTCTTTGGGGAGAGGGTCACGGGGACCAAGTTGGAGTTATTCGGATCCCTGATGGTGATCTTTTCGCGCTGGCTGTCGAAGTACACCTCCAGAAGCCCCAGATTATAAGTCTTCTGCCGCTGTTCAACCAGAGTTTTCAGATATTTGGCGCGTTCTTTTTCGTAGAGGCGGTTTTCGGTAATATCGCCGCTGATCTGCCGGGCATAAAATTTTGCGTAGTCCGCCGTATACTGATACGAAGTCTGGGCAACTTCAAGGGTGCTGTTCAGGGCGTCACCTATCCTGAGATTGAACCAGTTTTCAATACTGTAGGATAGAAAGTTAATGGAAACGAGAAACAGGACAATCGTCGGGATGAGAGACAAACTGACGAAGGCGGCAACAAGTTTTGTCCTGATCCGGGATCCGATGATTCCGTGTCGCCTTTCATATACGAGTTTGACAACATTTCTTACAATGAGAAAAATAAGCAGGATGATAAGGATGATATTGATATTGATGAGGCCGAAGATAAGAACATTGCTGGAAACGGGAAGAATGGTTTCCTGCCTGGTCAAATGGGTCTCCAGGAAAGTAAGGAGGACAATCACGAACACCGTGACGACAATCAGGATTCTTTCCCGCTTTCTACGGCGGCGTTCCTTGACATCCAGAAAAATGGAGGAACGTTCTTTTCTCAAAAGGCGATCTCCTGACGATACCAGTCGGTCTCGAAATCCCACAGGGAAACAAAGAAAAATACATATTCCATGTAGAGGGGAAGCCTGACCTTGTCGAGTTTGGCTTTGATCATAACATAAAAGGGGCTTTGCCGGTTATCGATGTTGCGGGGTATGATGAGGGTCCCGGTTATTTCCGCCATCGCCCGCTTGGCGCTCTCGAAATCCTGGAACGCTGTCGCCCCCCTGCCGTCTGCCGCGGATACAAAAAAAAGCTTCTTCACACTGTCATATTTAATCGTCTGTCTGATAACCAATCCGACAATTTTTTTGTCATACCAGAAGTTCCTTTCCCGTTTCAAATCCAGAAGAAATGTAAAAGTTGTCGGCACTCCGGCCATGATCGCCGACTCCATGCCTTTGGTGAAACAGTTCGTCACTCTGGCATAGACGGTAATTGCGTTACCCTGATGGGTGACCAGGACATCCCGAATCTCCGCTTCCCGGGCATAAGCCGAGGGCATCCATGTCAGGAGAACAAGGATAAAAACCCAAAATCTTGTTTTGTTGATCATTTATACGGATACCCGCCTTTGAAAAGATGATAGCAACTGTGGGAGTTTAGGGAACTAATGAAGAAAAATCAAGTCTTATTCCGTTTCTAAATCAAAGATGAAATCAAGGCGGCAAGGAAGAGGCAACGCAGGCGTATTGTTTATACGTCAAGGAGCCGATGACGAAGCCAACGAAGATAGCGCTTTGATTTAGAAACGGAATTATCTGCTCTGAAGTGCCGCAGACGGATAGGCGGACACGGCATCAAGGACGGCAAAAGAAGGAATATTAAGAGTCTTGAACATCTTTGTAGGTGCTTCCATGGGATAGCGATTGACTATTTCCCAGCAATCCTTGCGTATTACAAGTTCTTTCAGGAGATTGTTATTCAAACGGTGACCTGACTTGAAAGCCACAAAATGTCCGATTATGGGTATCCCCAAAAGAGACAAATCCCCGATGGCATCCAGCACCTTATGTTTAACAAATTCATCGGGACACCTCACTCCCCCCTTGTTGATGATCCGGTTATCATCCAGGACGACGGCATTCTTCAGCGAACCTCCTAATGCAAGGCCTATCGCTTGCAGATATTCAACGTCTTTCAGAAAACCAAAGGTGCGAGCGGCACAAATCTCTTGTTCATACGCCGCATCAGAAAAGTGGAAATGACAGGTCTGACGGCCAATGACGGGATGTTTGAAGTCAATGGTGTAGGTCATTTTGAATTCCCCGGCCGGAAGAAATGCGGCGCTTCCGTTTTCATCGGCAACGGAGACAGGGCTATTGATGATAAGCAACTTTTTGCATTTCCCCTGAGTTCGGGTGCCTACTTCTTTGAGCATGTTGACGAAAGGCTGGGCACTGCCGTCCATGATCGGAACTTCGTGAGCATCCAATTCCACGATAGCATTGTCAATCCCCATGCCGCTGAAGGCTGACAAAAGGTGTTCCACCGTTGATACGGAAGCGCCGTTGACACCGATTGTCGTTGCCAGGGTCGTATCGCAGACATTCCCGAGTTCCGCCTTGATTCTTGGTTTTCCGGCAATATCATTGCGAATGAAGGTTATGCCTTTATCTACATCCGCGGGTCGGATGGTCATATTGACCTTCCGGCCTGTGTGCAGGCCGATGCTTCGGCAAATAATTTCACTTTTTATAGTTCGCTGCAGATACATGAATATTTATCCAAAATTTTTCCAAAGTATACAGCAACTTTCATACCGCCATGTCTATCCTTTTTAGATAATTTTAATCCTTTAAATATTAGCTGTTTCTCCGCAAGCCGCGGAGGACGGAAAATACCGGGGCAAGAAAGTGTGTCAAAATTGCCATAAGCAAGCTCTAAGTTTTTCTAATCTTAAGATTGAAAAACTCGCAAAAAGTCGTTTTCCTCTTCAAATTGTCATTCCCGCGAAGGCGGGAATCCAGTTTTTTAATATTTTTTGACACCGGCTTTCGCCGGCGTAACCGGGTATGAGACTTTTTGCGAATCCGTCAAGATTCATAAAACTTTTGGATTTGAAGTTTTGTCTTTTCCTGCATACCGTTCCTTCTCGCTATAGATACAGCCACAATAAGGTTGCCGATATATCTTCCGCTCTCTTGAGATACGCACCCCTTCATCCCAACCCCTGCGGAAATCCCTGTAAATAAAAGGAACTCCGTATTCTTCAGCCAACCTCTCCCCGATGCTGCGGATGCGGTCATGTTTCTGGAACCTGCTGTAAAGAAGGGTCGTGGAAAAACCATCCCATTTATCTTGCTTGGCAATTTCCGCAGTGCGTCTCAGACGCATTTTGTAGCACCAGTCGCACCGTTCCTGCTCTTTGAAGGCAACGCCCCGTAAAAAATCCTCCATAGGATAATCCGGACTCCAACGGACCTCCAGATCCTCTTCCTGGGCAAACCTTTCGAGGGCCTCCCGGCGGCGTAGATATTCCAGGTAGGGATGGATATTGGGATTAAAGAATAATCCCGCCAGGGAAAATCCTTCTTCCCGAAAGATCCGCAGGGGATAAATAGTGCAGGGGGCACAGCAGATATGAAGAAGAATTCGCATCAATTTAATATTAAAACAGCTCTTTCTGGTTACCGGACGACCACGTCCGGCCGAAGTGTTCATAAGCAATCCTCGTGGCGATGCGGCCCCGGGAAGTCCGCTGGAGATATCCTTCCTGGATCAGATAGGGTTCATAGACATCTTCAATGGTGTTCCGCTCTTCACCGATGGCCGCGGAGAGATTGTCGATCCCCGCCGGACCTCCCTGAAATTTGTCGATCAGGGTCAAAAGGATCGTTCGGTCCATCTGATCAAAACCCTGATGATCAACCTCGAACAATTCGAGGGCTGCCAGGGCCACATCTCGGTCAATCAAACCCGCCGCCTTAACCTGGGCATAATCCCGAACCCTGCGCAGCAGGCGGTTGGCAATCCTCGGAGTGCCCCGTGAACGGCGGGCCATTTCCGCCGCCCCCTCTTCGTCGATCTGAACGGCAAGGATCCGGGCCGACCGTTTAATAATCACGGTCAACTCTGCGGGATTATAGAATTCAAAACGGAAACTCATTCCGAACCGGTCCCGCAGGGGCGAGGTAAGCAGCCCCGCTCTGGTGGTGGCCCCGATCAGGGTAAAACGGGGAATGCCAAGCTTCATGGACCGGGCGGACGGGCCCTGGCCAATTAGGATGTCAATGTGGTAATCTTCCATGGCCGGATAGAGGATCTCTTCGACAACATGGGAGAGGCGGTGGATTTCATCAATAAAGAGGATGTCGTGGTCATGGAGATTGGTCAGGATGGCCGCCAGATCCCCCGGTCTCTCGATAACCGGCCCTGAGGTCACCTTGACATCAACACCCAATTCTTTACCCATGATATAGGCAAGGGTGGTCTTGCCGAGGCCGGGAGGACCATAGAGCAGGGCATGGTCCAGGGCTTCCCCCCTCACCTTGGCAGCCTCGATGAAAATGGACAGATTGTTTTTTATCTTATCCTGTCCGATATACTCCGACAGTGCCTTTGGCCGCAAGGAAACCTCATAAGATTCTTCCTCCTCGCCGGCAGCCGGATCGACAACAAGATTTTTCTTTGTGGGTTTCACGGTTTTTTCGTCCTCTTCAACCGGACAACTGCTGCAGTGCACTTTTTAGAAGCAGATCCAGGGCAGGGATCTCCGTTTTATCTTTCATGATTTTTTCTATAACGTCGCGAGCGGTAACGTTCTTGTATCCGAGATTGATAAGCGCCGAAAGGGCGTCCTCCTTAACGGCTTCTTCCGGAGACCGGGGAACGACCCGGTCGCGCTGGGCAGCCTGTCCTCTGTCCAACTTCAGCACCTTATCCTTGAGTTCCAGAACCAACCGTTCCGCCATTTTTCTGCCTACTCCCGGGATGTTCAGGAGGCGACGCAGATTACCGCCTGTAATCGCTTCCACCAGGTCCCCGACGTTGATCCCGGACAAAATATTCATGGCGAGACGGGGACCGATCCCCGATACGGAAATCATCACCTGAAACAAGTTTCTTTCTTCAAGGGTGTAAAAGCCAAACAGGTTGATGGCGTCTTCCTTGACATGGGTATGGATGTGCAGGGTAATGGACTGGCCCGTTTCCGGCAACTCGTAAAATGTCGTCAAGGGGACAAAGACACGGTAACCGATGCCTTGGACGTCCAGGGTAATCGCCTGGACGGATTTGTATGCGAGCATGCCGCTGATTCTGGCAATCATGGGGATACAAAAGGCCCGGAACAATGGGCATGGCAAATGGCAACGGCCAGGGCATCCGCCGCGTCCGCTCCCGGCATTTCCCCTAATTGCAGGATAGCTCTAACCATAGACTGTACCTGGCTTTTTTCCGCCCGACCATAACCGACAACGGCTTTCTTAATTTCTAATGGCGAATATTCAAAAACGGGGAGACCGCTGTGTGCCCCGGCCAGGATGGCAACACCCCTGGCCTGTCCCTGTTTTATCAAGCTTTTCACATTTTTCCCGTAGAAAATATCCTCAATGGCAAAGGCATCGGGGTTTGTCTGTCCAATCACCGCCATGAGCTGCTCATAGATGGCAACTAAAAAAGAAGGCAATGATCCTTTACCGTGCACTTTGATTTCGCCATGACGAATATACAGAAGATCATTTCTCCTTTTTTCAACAACGCCAAAACCCGTAACCAGACTTCCCGGATCAATGCCCAAAACCCGCATCAACTCATTTTTTCCATGATTTCATCTGCTATGTCGAAATTCGCATAAACATTCTGGACATCATCGTTGTCCTCCAGCTTTTCCATCAATTTAAGCATCTGCGAGGCTTTATCCTCAGCCAGGGCAATGGTATTCCGGGGAATCATCCCAATGCTTGCCGCCAGGGGTTTCAATCCCTTTTCTTCTATCGCTCGATGCACGTCTTCAAACACAGTTGGACTGGTGATGACCTCAAATTCATTTCCCTCTTCCCGCACATCGTCGGCCCCGGCCTCCAGGGCCAGTTCCATTAGCTCTTCCTCGCTGATGGTGTTTTTATCGATCAGAATGCTGCCTTTTTTATCGAACATCCAGGCCACACAGCCATTTTCACCAAGATTACCGCCATGCTTGGATAAGATGTGGCGGATTTCGGCAACGGTCCGGTTTTTGTTATCCGTCATGACCTCAACGAGAACGGCCACACCTCCAGGTCCATATCCCTCATAAGTGATCTCCTCGTAGTTTACGGCATCCGCACCGGTCCCACTACCCTTCTTGATGGCTCGATCAATGTTGTCCTTTGGCATGTTTTCTGCTTTTGCAGCAAGTACAGCCGCTCTCAACCGTGCATTACCATCTGGGTCGGGCCCGCCGAGGCGGGTCGCCAAGGTAACTTCCTTGATTAGCTTCGTAAAAATCTTGCCGCGCTTAGCGTCCACAGCGCCTTTTTTGTGTTTGATGGAACTCCACTTATTATGACCGGACATGCTCACGACTCCCGTATTAATGCGATTTATTGATTCTCTTCCTGGCCGCCTCATATCATATGAGACAGTGCTTGTAAAATAAAAAACCCCTTCAGTGATGAAGGGGTTTTTAAATAATCCCGGCGGCTCCCTACTCTCCCACACAGTCACCCATGCAGTACCATCGGCGCTAAAGAGCTTAACTTCCGTGTTCGGAATGGGAACGGGTGTGTCCTCTCCGCTATCGCCACCGAAATATCCTTATGTATGGTCAACAATTGCATACTGTGTAAAGATGTAAAAAAATTATGGTCAAGCCTCACGGCCGATTAGTATCAGTAAGCTTAACACATTACTGTGCTTACACACCTGACCTATCAACCT
>Ga0247841_10011509_pt1 | contig 11753 bp, 11 predicted proteins | sample LaCruzMarch2015__2_FD_192410 | JGI IMG/M metagenome (GOLD analysis project Ga0247841, IMG submission 192410) | Freshwater microbial communities from meromictic Lake La Cruz, Castile-La Mancha, Spain - LaCruzMarch2015_18m | ecosystem: Environmental > Aquatic > Freshwater > Lake | place: Spain...
TTCTTCCGCGTCACTATCTGTGACGCCTATTTACCATAACGAATGAAGCGGGACTTTTATTGTGAATATTTTGCAACAGGATTGGATTCCTTTCCGGCGCCCTTGATTTATAATTCTTTTTCCTTAATAATTCGACCAGTTTCATTCATGTAAAAAAACGGGGAGACTGACTGTGAAAAAAATCCTGATTCCGACCAAACTAGACAAGGTAGCCCAGGAGATCCTCAAGGCCAACGGCAACTATGAAGTTTTCCAGGATGACGGCGGGGATGTCGGAGTGCTGGCGGCCAAGCACCCGGATGCCTATGCCCTGATTGTCCGGAGCGAAGCCGTGACGGCTGAAATCATGGATACTCTCCCGAAGCTGAAGGTCGTCATTCGCGCCGGTGCCGGGTACAATACGATTGATGTCAAGGGTGCCCGGAAGCGCGGCATTGATGTGATGAACACGCCTGGGGCAAACTCCAACGGCGTGGCGGAGGAGGTCATCGCGTTCATGTTGGCCGATGCCCGCCATTTGATCAAGGCGGATGCCTCCTGTCGCGCCGGGGAATGGGAGAAGAAGGCGTTCATGGGCCGAGAGATTGCCGGGAAGGTCGTGGGAATTGTAGGGCTGGGCAATATCGGTCGGCTTGTGGCGAAACGGTTGTCAGGGTTTGGATGCAAGTTCCTGGGGTATGATCCCCTGATTTCCCCCGAGCGGGCGGCGGAAATGGATGTGGAGCTGGTTGACCTGGAGACTCTCTTTATCAAGTCGGACTATGTGTCGCTCCACATTCCGGAGACCCCTGAGACCAAAAAGCTGGTGGGGGCGAAACTGCTGGGGATGATGAAGAAGGGTGCGACCATTGTTAACTGCGCCCGCGCCGGCGTGATTGACGAAGATGCCCTGCGTGCCCTCAAGGCGGAGAAGGGATTGCGGTTTTTGAATGATGTGTATCCCAAGGACGAGCCCGGACCCAAAAGCATAGCGGATGTTGCCGACATCATGGTGCCCCACTTGGGCGCCAGCACGAAGGAGGCGAATGCCATGGCGGCTCGGCGCTCTGCTGAGCAGTTGATCGAACTGGATGAGAAGGGGGTCACTTCCTACATTGTGAACCGGGACATTCCGGAAGGTCTGGATGAGTCCTACTGTATGCTGGCCAACACGATCGCGCGGGTGGCCATCAATGTGCTGGGCAAGGATGCCAACCTTAAGCAGATTGAGACGAGCTGTTATGGAACCCTTAAGCCGTTTGGGAGCTGGCTGATTGTGCCGGTGGTCTCGGCTCTCTGGCGGGAGTTCGATCGATCGATGGACTCCAAGGCCGCCGGTAAATTCCTTGAGGGGCGCGGGATCGACTACCAGAACCGCGAGACGGATCAGCGGAAGGGCTTTGCCAATTCCATGACGGTTGATGTTACAGGGAGCATTGATGTTTCCACGTTGCGCCAGGTGAGTGTTCGCGGCACGGTGGCCGAGGGGACGATCATGGTTTCCCGGATCAACCAGTTCGAGAAGCTGTATTTCGAGCCGAGCGGCCATGTTGTTTGCTTCCAGTACAATGATCGGCCCGGCGTGGTTGGCCATGTGGGCGCCAGCCTGGCAGAGGCGGGGTTGAATATCGAGGACGTGCGGCATTCGCACCACCCCCAGACCGACCAGTCCCTGGCCATTTTTAGACTGAACAAGCCCGCCCCCGCAGAGGTGGTCCAGAAGATCGCCAAGGATGTCAAGGCGCTCATGTCCTTTGGCGCTACGTTCTGAGCTGGATCAAGGAAAACAGGAAGCGGTGAGCCTTTTATCAGTCAGGCAGACTCCCGGGGAATTATGCTCAGGGCCGATGTCGAGCCGCTGGACTTGGCTTAACTGGTCTTCTCGAGCACGCTGGTCATTGACAGCAGCATTCTGGGGAATTCTGAATTTGCTGCTTTTCCTTCCTTCGCAGACCTTTCGTCACGTCAGCGCAGTTCTACCTTTTCAGGATAAGGTCGTCCATCTAGCTATTTTTTGGATATTGACCGGGCTGATCCGGTGGTCTATCCCCAACCCATGGGGTAGGGGATGGAAGGGTGGGGGAATCATGCTGGTACTGATGTCGTATGGTATTGGAACCGAATGCCTCCAGGCGCTCATCCCTAGTTTAGGGCGTTCATTTGAATGGGCCGATATTCTGGTGGATTGTATCGGCATCGTGGCGGGAATGTCGCTGTGCGGGCGGTTGGCGGTTCCGGCAGGACTCCGCACGGAATCAAGGTGACTGGCGTTCACTGTTTCGCATAAGACCGCCGCTTGGGCTCCTTGCCATCATGCGCTCTATGGTGGGGAATAATGCGCTCAATATTTGAGGCCCTTCCGGAACTGAAACCGTTGGTTAGCCTCCTGGTCGATCATGTCTAATACGCTACTTTTTTGTGCCTGACATCCATTAGGCACGAACCGTTCAGCGTGATGATGCGGCCGTGACTGGAAAAGTGGCGGTCTGACTGAATATCGAATTTCTGAAATGGTGGGCGTTAACGATGGGGTGCGCGCTATGAGGCGCGCAGCGTCTGTAGATCTAATCGGTCCATCCAGACGAAAAGCTCGCTGAAGTCGATTGGCTTCAGGAATATTCGGGTTCCAAGTCGCGCCATTCGTATCATATCCGTTTCGGGTATGCCTTGTCCGGTGATGATGGCGAACTGGGTGCATGAGTGTTTCTTGGCGTAGACTTGCGTGAGGAATTCAGCGCCGTTCACTTCGGGCATGTCGTAGTCCGTGATGATGATGTCAGGGTAGATGGCGGATGCCTTACTGGGGGATGTGGCAGCCCAGTAAAGAGGGCAATCAATCGGATTCTGGTAAGCCTGCACGGTGTGGCCTTTGCGGAGAAGCTGACGCTGCATCAGCAACAGGATCAACGGATCATCATCGACAACAATCACATTCATAATCTGTAATCATTCAGGCAGAGGCTGATTCAGAGACATTCAGAGGTGATTGCATGGATCGCTTCATGTGCATCAGGCCCTGTCGCCTTGATGCATAATTTTCCGTTCGCCTCTGCAATGAGACCGAGAATGGCGATGACACTCTTGGCGCTCGCAGATCTGCCGCAACACTCCACGATGATGTTGGAGGTGAACCGGCTTGCGGTCTTAACCAGAACGGCGGCTTGCCGGAGATGCCATCCTATCGGATTGGTCAGCACCATCATTTGTGGGACAGATTGATGAACGAGTGTTGTCATGATATTGGCCTCTTAATTGATGATCTATTGGCGAGTACTTTATACGGAGCCGGAATATCAACAATCGGGGAAAACCTGAAAAAAGATCAGGGTTTTCCTGATAGGCTATATCGTGCATTAGGCGGGACCAGTCGCTTGCGGTCGCAACGGGTCGGAATGTCGGGGATGGTGGGCGTTACAGGACTTGAACCTGTGACCTCTTGCATGTGAGGCAAGCGCTCTAACCAACTGAGCTAAACGCCCCGAAAAAGAAGGACCGGATAATGCCCGTCCGCGCGGAAAGTGTCAAGCAGAGCTTCCGGAAGTTTTCTATCAACGGATGCTGACGCCGAAACTGCCGTAGAAACCATCCACATAGTCGCCTTCAAGGAAGAGATGGATGTTCTCGCAGACCTTGTAGGAAAGCCCCATGGCGATGGCCGGATTGACTTCGCTCTTGCTTGAGTAGGTTTCTTTCTTCGACAGATCCAGCCCCGCGCCGCCGTACAGGTAGAGGTTGTCCAGGAGGGACTCGTCACTGCACAGAAACATGAGGTTGCAGCCCATGATATCCTGTCGGTCGGTGTTGGAGTAATAGAAGGTTCCCCGCACTGCGGTATCGACAACTTCGCATACAGGCAGGTTCAGGAGGGCTCCTGCCTGCATGGCCAGACTGTCCCCGTAGCCGTCGATGTCGAGCTGGCCAAGGTCAAGGAATCCCCGGAGTTCGTCTAGTACAGTGATAGTCCCGCGCACACCGTAGAAGTTCATGTCCTGGCCAATGACAATACCCGGGGTTGCCTCAAGACTGCCCTGGTCACGGGTGTTGGCGGTGTCCAGAACGGGAAGTCCGACCATTTGTGCGGTCGCGGAAATCCGCAGACCTAAAAGAATTCCGGTGACCAGAAGGAAGCGGGATAAGATTGTTTTATTCATAGCTCAACTCCTTTATTGAATGAAAGCTATACTGCCCAAAGCAGCGGCCGCGGTCAAGCGCGGGAAGCGTGGGTGCTTGGGGTTGGCTGGAAGCGGGAAAAGAGTTTGATTCCAGGGGCCTGAATTTGGTAACTTTCTTTGTCTTTAGGGTGTTGATCAACATAGGAGAGATTCTTAATTCAGAGGAGGATGCATGAAGAAAATGATTGGTCGTTGTCTGGTGGCTGGTGTGGTCATGATGTCCGGTGTTTTGGCTGTTGCGGCGGATCGGGATGCGTCCTTGTATGCCGGGAATAAATCCTGCGCCATGTGTCATAAGAAGGCTGAAAAGGGCGATCAGCTTGGGAAATGGCAAGCCAGTGCGCATGCCAAGGCGTTCGAGCTTCTGGGCACTCCCGAGGCGAAGGTGGTCGGGGCGAAGGTCGGTGTGGCTGATCCCCAGAAGAGCGGAAAGTGTTTGAAATGCCATTCCACCGCGTACAATTTCACGGAAACGGCTGCAACGGAGAAGGTCGCCGTGGAAGAGGGCGTCACCTGTGAATCCTGCCACGGGCCGGGAAAGAACTATAAGTCCAAGAGCGTCATGGAGGATCATGCCAAATGCCTTGAGGGCGGGCTGGTTTTCTCGGCGACGAAGAGTTGCGAGCTTTGCCACAATGACAAGTCGCCCACCTGGAAGGCGGACCGGTATACGACCAAGGACGGCAAGAAAGTCGGATTCGATGTCGAGCAGGCCACGGAGAAGATCAAGCACCCTGATCCCTTGATGAAGAAATAACCGCCATTCGGTTGCATTGTTACGCAGGTGGCAGGGCGGACTTCACGGTTCGCCCTGCTCCATTCCAAGGAGCTTTTCATGAGTGACCAAAATCAGAGTGAGGCGCCGGACGCCCCGATAAAAGCGCCGGGCATTGTGGGTTCCATCGCGTCGCTACTCGGCTCGCTGAAATTCTCGCTCGGGGTGGTGGTGATTATTGCTTTGGCCTGCATTGCGGGCACCGTGATTCCGCAGGGCGAGCAGGTGAGCCGCTACCTGATGAAGAATCCCGGTCCCCATAAGGGATTGGAGCTGATGACATCCCTCGGGCTTACGCATGTCTTCTCCTCCTGGTGGTTTGCGGTCTTGCTGTGTGTTCTGGCCGCCAGTCTCCTGGTATGCACGGGACGGCGCTTCCAGGCGATCCGCCGTTCTTCGGGGGCGATGCGGGTGCGGGTGGGCGGGTCGTTCGTCACCCATGTCAGCCTGCTTCTGGTTCTCGCGGGAGGGGTGGTGAGGGTTTTGTGGGGTGAAAAGGGGATCCTTGAACTCAGCGAAGGTCAGGAGACCACGTCCTGCGCGGGGGCCGATGGAATCATGCCGATCCCCTTTACGGTCCGGCTGGTGAAATTTGAACTCGAGCTTTACAAGTCCCCGGGTCAGGCCGCTGGGGCTGAAGGTGATGTGCTTTTCGTGCAATGGCCCGAAAAAGGGCTGGCCGTAAAACTTCCCGTCGAGCTGATGAAGGCGAATGTTGTGGTGCCTCCCAGGGAACAGATGGCGCCAGACAATGCCTTCCGGGTGACAGTAGAGCGGTATGTTCCGGATTTCTTCATGGATTCGGCCACCGGGGAAGCGAAAAGCCGATCTGACCAGCCCAACAACCCCGCCCTCTATGTGTCGGTGACGGGGGGTGGGATCACCAATGCCCAGTGGGTCTTTGCGCGCTTCCCTGATTTTTCAAAGCATTCTGGACCGAAAGGGGGGGCGGCGATGCCGCTTCAATTCCAGTTCCTGAGCGGAAGCGCGAATCAGGCGGCGATGGGTCGATCATCAGGACCGGTGAAGGCTTTTCGAAGCACAGTGGAACTGCTGGAGAACGGTCAGGTGGTCCTGAAGAAGACCATTGCGGTGAATTCACCCCTGGCCCACCGCGGATACACTTTCTACCAGGTGAGTTATAATCCGGAGGATCTGACCTGGACCGCGCTGCAGGTGGTGCGCGATCCCGGTGTTCCGATTGTCTATGCGGGGTTCCTGTTGATGATGGTGGGCCTGACGGTTGTTTTTTGTGTCGGGCCCTACCTGGATGACAAGCGGAAAAAAGCGAGGGAGGCGGTATGATCAGTCTGTTTAACGCGGGCTTGGCGGCGTATGTGGGTGCCTTAGTCTTCGCCGTAGTTTACTTGATGTCCTCGCGGCGCTTTTTTGATATGGCCGCCAATACGCTGATGGCGGCCGGGGCGCTGATCCAGACTGTCTATATCGGCATGCGGTGGGTGGAGGCCGGCCGGGCGCCGTTCAGCAACATGTTTGAGTCCCTGGTGCTGTTTGCCTGGTCGGTGGCCGTGATCTACCTGATCCTCCGGATCCAGCGGAATATTCCGTGGCTGGGTGCCGCCGCTTCGGTGTTCAGCGCCCTTGCCCTGGCGCATGCCAGCACGTTCGAGGCGGACATCAAGCCCCTGATGCCAGCGTTGCAGAGCAATTGGCTGTCGTTCCATGTGCTGACCTGTTTCCTCGGGTATGGCGGATTTGCGGTCGCCTTCCTGCTCGGGATCGGGTTTCTGGTGGCGGATCGGAGCGCCAGCAAGGTGAAGCCTGAAACGCGCGAAGCGTTGGAAACCGTGATGACGCGGACTATCTCGTTCGGATTCCTGTTTCTCACGCTGGGCATCCTGACCGGCGCCGTGTGGGCGAATTCAGCGTGGGGTACCTACTGGTCCTGGGATCCCAAGGAAACGTGGTCCCTGATCACCTGGTTCATCTACGCGATCTTTTTGCATTGCCGGTTCATGAGAGGCTGGCGCGGCCAGGCCTCGGCGTTGATTTCCATTATTGGGTTCGCCTCGGTCCTGTTCACCTATTACGGCGTCAATTTCCTCCTGTCAGGGTTGCATAGTTATGCCCAATGACAGGGAATCTCGTTGAATCATGGATTTTTCATAAAAGGAGCATCAGCTGATGAAAAGATTAATACTTGGAACGGGTCTGTTTCTGGCCTGTTTATCTGCCGGATTCAGTGAGGAGAAAGCCGGAATACCTGCGGGGGGATGTCCCTCTGGTGGATCCGGGATGGCCTCCGCGACCTGTCCGTCCTCCGCACAGGCTGGGACACAGCCGACGGCGGCCAGCAGCGTCAAGGGTAAGGTGACGCAGACCATGAATGCGGGCCGGTACACGTATATTGCGCTGGATGATGGAACCGGCGAAAAGTGGGCGGCGGCGCCGACGTTTGAGGTGAAGGTCGGGGACAATGTGGAAGTCCAATCCGGCATGATGATGAAATCCTTTCACAGCAAGTCCCTTAACCGGACTTTTCCGGAAATCCTGTTTGCCGAGGCGATTCTCAATGTGACCAAGTCACCTTCGGTGACGGCTCCTGTTGTGGACAAGCCGGCTTGCGGGAAAGCTGAGGCGTTGGCGGCGATGAAACCAGCCAAGATCGCGCCTCCCGAGGGAGGAAAAGCCCTGGTTGATGTGATCAGCCAGCGAAAGGCGCTGTCAGGGAAACCGGTGACGGTCCGCGGTAAGGTGGTCAAGTACTCGTCCAAAATCATGGGGAAGAACTGGATCCATCTTCAGGATGGCAGTGGCAAGGAGGGTGACGCGGATCTGGCTGTGACCACGGACGCCGTGGTCAAGATCGGCGACATTGTCACGATGACCGGAACCGTTGTTGTCGACAAGGATTTCGGGTACGGCTACCGGTATGATGTCCTGCTCGAAGGCGCGACGGTGAAGTGAGATTTGAGATCTTAAATTTCAGATTTAAAATTTCATCTTTCAGATCTCAGATCTGAAAGATGATTACTGCGGGCCGCCGGTATGGCATTCGCTGCACTTGGTGTCGTCGAGCTCTCCGCCGGGATGCTCGAAGGCATGGCCCTTGGCGCTGAGTTTCTCCAGCTGTTCACCCTGTCCCTGGGCGACGATGATGTGGCAGATATTGCACTCGTTTGCCTTGATTGAGAGCTTGCCGTCGCCGGACTTGTGTTCCCCGTCATGGCACCTGAAGCAACCCGGGGATTCCATGTGGCCCAGGTTGCTGGGGTGGGTTTTCCAGCTGGTTTTCATTACCGGGAAAAAGTTCTCTCCGTAAATCTTGAGGATCTCGGCCGTTGCGGCCTGAAGGCGGGTATCGCCCGGGTATTGCGTAGTGAGGGTTGCTGCGATTTTGTCCTGTGCTTCCTTTTCGGTGGCATAGGGGGCGGTCAGGAGTTCGACCGCGTTTTTCTTGATCCGGGGCATGGTCGGATCGAGAGCACCAAGCGACAGGGACATATCCACGGACTCGGCCGGGCTGCGGAAGATGTGCGAGGGGCGGTTGTGGCAGTCGATGCAGTCCATGCGTCGGATGACATGCTTGGAGGGATCCAGCTTGAATCCCGGGACGGAATATTCGGTGACCACTCCCTGGAGGTCCGTCCGGCGGACCCAGGGGATGACCTGGCGCCGGTCGTCCGTGGCGACATATTCGATTTTATTCCCGACATTGATGTGCGAGTGAATGCCCCCGACAGGGCCCTGCGCGGGATCACCGCCGCCCACCTTCAGGAGAAGTCTGATGCTGTACGGCGTGTTCGTCTCGTCGGCCATGTAGCGTGTAATTGTCCGATCCAGGTTCCCGACGAATTTGGAAGGCCAGTGGCATTGTTCGCAGGTGTCCTGGGCCGGGCGCAGGTTCTTGACGGGGGTTTCAATCGGGCGCGAGTAGGAGTTCCTGGCCACAGCGACAACCTGCCGAAGACCGCTGAGCTTGGATTTCACATACCAGGAGGCGCCGGATCCGATGTGACAGTCGGCACACTTGAGGCGGGCATGGGGGGAATGTTGAAAGGTTGTGTATTCCGGCTCCATCACCGTATGGCAGACCCGGCCGCAGAAGGCCACTGACTCGGTGAAATGGTATCCGTGGTAGAGCATGATGGCGGTTACCATGAAAACCAGAAGCCCGGCGTTCACGGTGATGATCAGGTTGCGGCGGATACGGGGGTTTGAAAAATCAAGCGACAGCACAGGTGGGGGCGCGCCTCCGGCTGTCCTGCTCATTTTTCGCCGCTCCAGGATCAGGCCGAGCCCGATGATGCCCAGACCCATGGCCAGGATTCCCGGGAGGATCAGGAACGCCACGATGCCGCTATACGGATTGGTCTCGCCCGAGAGGAGTTCCATGGCCATCAGGACGCAGAATGCCAGGATGCTACAGGACGCCATCAGCAATCCAAACAGGCTGAGCCAATTCCTGAAGATATTAAGTCCGGGCAGGGAGGGGTTGGCTTCAGTGTTCATGTTTTTCTTTTGTATCCGTCTCGGAGGCTTCCGTTTTTCCAAGGGTTTCGACATCCAGCCCATGCTCGTCCTCGTACCATTCTCTGGACACCTTGCCATCCAGCCAGGCGGTGTTGTTCGGGTAGATGTCCGGGTCGAGGAAGACGGCGTAGAAATGCCAGACAATGATGGCCAGCACAGCCAGGATCGCCTCGTAGAAGTGGATGGTGGTGGCGACCTCGATGACCCAGCGCGGCATCCAGTGGGTCATGTCCATCTTGAACCAGATCATGATTCCGGTGATGCCCATGAGTATGGTGCCCCAGACAACGGCCCAGTATTCCGCCTTCTCGCCATAGCCAAACCGGGGAAATTTCGGCTTGGGCGCGTGGGGCATGATCAGGTATTTCAGGTTGGCGAAGACATCCGTGAAATCGTTTTTGGCGGGCAAGAAGTCCTTGAACAGCTTCCGTCCGTCACGGGTGAACAGGAGATAGGCCACATGGGCGAGGGCGACTGCCAGCATGACAACGGCCGCGGCGCGGTGGCCCATCCGGCGGAAGGTCTCGCTGCCACCCACCAGATAGGCCATCCAGCCGTCGGGATACTTCAGGGCGAAGCCGGTGACGGCCAGGCTGATGAAGCTCACGAGCAGCAACCCGTGCTGGATGCGCTGGGTGAGGTTCATCCGGATGATCGAGCGGTCCCGCTTGCCGTAGATGTGGATCAGTTTCCGGCGGAAGGTGAGGAGGTTGTGGATCAGCATGCCCCCGATCACGCCGGCGATCAGGGTCAGGTAGATCCAGCGGACCCAGCGGTTGGCAATGCTGCCGATGTCCCGGCTGGGGGTATTGTCCATATGGACCTTGCCGAGGGAGAAGTTTTCATTGGCACCGGGATGGCACTTCTTACAGGTCTTCACCATGTTGGACGGATGGACCATGGAAAGGGGGTCGGAAGAGGGCAGAATCTTGTGGAACCCGTGGCAGCTGGCGCAGTTGGCCGCGCGGGTCGAGCCCAGCCGGGCGGCGAGCCCGTGGTAACTGTCGAAGAACGAGGAGGACCGGTTGGAGGGGAGGTTGTAGCGGGTATTGAGGCGTTCGGAGGCATGGCAGCGGCTGCACACCTGCTCCGCGATTTTCATGGGGGAGGCTGTTTTGAGCGTCTCAATCTGGTGGTCGGCGTGGCAATCCGTGCAGGTGGGCGCGTCTCGAAGGCCCTCGGCCATCGCCTTCCCGTGGATGCTTTCCCGCACCTCCTGAAGCACCTGCGCATGGCATTTCCCGCAGGTGGCCGCTTGGTTCTCATGGTTCAGTGGCGACGTGGCCGAGCGGATAGGGACAATGGCGTGGGACCCGTGACAGTTGGTGCATCTGGCGGCCTTCTTGCTGCCTGAAGCGGCCGCGATTCCATGGGCACTGGCCAGGTAGGTGGCGATATCCTTCTCGTGGCAGGGGGAGCAGGTTGCCGGCCCGGCCTTGAATCCATCCGGGTGCGGGGCTTCTCGGATATCTGTGTGACAGGAGGTGCACTGGTTGCTGCGATGGACGGAAGCGCCGAATGCCGCCGCCAGCGTCTTGTCGTCATGGCAGGTGAAGCAGTCCGAATTATCGAGGGCCCTGGCCCCGCTCCATGAGGCGCCCAGCGCCAGAAGGCTTATGGAAAAAATCCGACACAACCGGTTCATTTTCACTGGACTGTCCTTTTCTGCTTAATGAATGAGTCGTGATGCCATGGCGATAATGATCAGAACAAGCAGGATCATCCCGGTTCCGAAGAAGCAGTATCCGAATGTTCTGGCAATACGTTTCCAGCGTGCCCATTCATCCTTGACCCGGTATTCATCCAGGGTGCCTTCGGCCACCAGCCGGTCGTACCAGCGTTTGCGCTCATGGAGCATCTCGGCCTTGGAGATGCGTCCGGAGAAGATGACGGTGTCCATGGGAAATTTCTCCAGCCGGAAGTGGGTGTTGAAGAAGTGGAAGGTGAAGATGAATCCCGCCGCCAGGAGGGCCTCATCGGAATGCACGATCAGGGCGACATTGATGATCCAGCCCGGCATGAACAGGGAGAAGAATTCCGGGAACCACATGATGAGCCCGGAGGCGCCGATCATGGCGACGCCCCAGAAGACGGCCAGGTAGTCGAATTTCTCCCAGTACGTCCAGCGTTCAAATTCAGGACGGGGGCCCCTGCCGAAGAACCATTTCTGGTGGGCGATAAAGTCATCCCAGTCGCCCTTATTGGGGATCATGGAGTCCGGGCCCGTCATTTTGGCCCACAGCAGGCGTAGTTTAAACTTGCCTGTGGCCGGGTCGCAGTAGCCCTTCCGCTCCTTCCACATGGACGTGAAGCGCTCGGTCAGGTGCAGGGCA
>Ga0247841_10011510_pt1 | contig 11752 bp, 1 predicted proteins | sample LaCruzMarch2015__2_FD_192410 | JGI IMG/M metagenome (GOLD analysis project Ga0247841, IMG submission 192410) | Freshwater microbial communities from meromictic Lake La Cruz, Castile-La Mancha, Spain - LaCruzMarch2015_18m | ecosystem: Environmental > Aquatic > Freshwater > Lake | place: Spain...
CCCGGCGCGGATGCGCTTCATGTGGGAGCCGCTGCAGGGCACGCTGACGCACACGCTGGCGCCGGGCCAGGAATGGGTCGTGCAATTGCTGGTGCGGCGGCCGGACATGACCGCGAGCCAAGGTGCCGGCACGGAATACCAGTCATTGCTCCAGCTTCGCGACAGCAGCGGCATGCAGGTGCTGGCGCCGATCATGGCCACCCGCAGCGCCACCCTTGACCAAGCCTTGCCGCGCGCCGGCCTGTGGGTTGGCAATGTGCTGCTCGACCAGGTCAGTGATGTCAACGGCGCCACGACGCCGAGCGCCACGCCGTCGCCGTTGCGTTTTCGCGTGATTGTTCATCAGGATTCCAACGGCGTGGTGCGCCTGCTGCAGCATGCCACGGTCATGCTGGCGCGCACGGGCGCTACGACCAACATGGTGATTGTCGCCAATGACGACCTGATCCCGCACTATGTGCCCGCGCAGCAGGACGGCACGACCGTGGCCGGCCAGCGCTTCAGCTCGGTTGTGTTTGGCTTCACCCAGCCACAAGCGCTGCAATACAACGCCGCCACGCGCATCCTCACCACCGCGCTGACCATTGATTACAACGACCGCCTCAGCCCGTTCAAGCATCTCTATCATCCCGACCACAACAATCTGGATAATTACAACACGACCCTGCCACAGGGCGTGCAGTCGTTCACCGTTACGCGCACCATGACGCTGGCCTTTTCGGCCACGCCGGTGGATGGTGCGACGCAGGCCGGCTGGGGCGATACGCTCGTCGGCGGCGTCTATCGCGAAGCGCTGGACGGCCTGTATCACAAGACGTTGAATGTGCAGGGCACCTATGTGCTGCAGTTTGTCAGTCCCATCACCACCTTGCTCAATTAAGGATTGCCGATGCGATCAGCGACCGTCTTTTTTGTCTTGTTCGGATTTTTGGCCGGCAGTCTGACCAGCCTTGCGGCCACACGCTATGTGGCGCTGACGGGCAGCAACATTGCGCCGTACGCGTCATGGGCCACGGCCGCGACGAATATCCCGGTGGCGGTCGCCGGCGCGCTGGATGGCGACACGCTCCTGGTGTCGAGCGGGCGCTATGCCGTCGGCACGCCCGGCGACGAATCATCGGGCAACGGGGTGACCGTGACCAATGCGCTGACGCTGCAGAGCGTTTTCGGGCCGGCCGTGACGACCATTGATGCACAGGGCTGGCACAAGCGCTGCGTCTATCTTGGCCACCCCGGCGCGGTGCTGCGCGGCTTTACGCTGGACGGCGGCTATGCGCGCACGAATTTTGGGCCGCAGACCTTTCCGGTCAGTTGTGGCGGCGGCGTGTTTTGCGATGGCGGCGGGCTGGTGGAGCAGTGCATCATTACGTTCTGCCGTGCCGGCTGGCAAGGCGGCAATGCCTTTCTGAATGGCGGCGGCGAGCTGCGCAGTTGCCTGCTGCAAGCCGGCGAGGCGCCCGAAAGCGGTGGCGTGTTTTGCAGCAATGGCGGCGCCGTGGTCAATTGCACCGTGGTTGAGAACTGGACCCAAGGCACGAATTTGCCGGGCGGCGTCTGGCTGATCAACGGTGGCCGGCTGCTGAACAGCATTGTGATTTACAACAGCAACAATGTTGGCACCACCGCCGATGTGCATACGCAGGGCGCCGGCTGGCAATGCGACTATTCGTGCGTCAATGCGGGCCTGCCCGGCGTCGGCAACATCAGCACCAATCCGGTGTTCAGCGGCTGGCGGCTGCAGCGCGCGTCGCCCTGCCGCAACGCCGGCACGAACCTGCCGTGGATGACGAGTGCGGCCGACTTGGCCGGTTCGCCGCGCATTCTCGAGGCCATCGTCGACATGGGCGCGTATGAAACGCCCCTGTACTTCTATGTCACGCCCCATGGCGGCCAGCGTTATCCGTACACCTCGTGGGCGATGGCGGCCACCAACATCGCCGATGCCCTGCGCGCGGCGACGCCGCAGACAACCGTACTGGTCTCGAATGGCGTCTACGCGGAAACGGCCGCGCTCGTGCCCGGCTCGAACATAACCTTGCAGAGTGTTGCCGGCGCGGCGGTTACCACCATTGTCGGCGGCCCCGGCCGGCGCTGCCTCGACCTGCGCGATGCCAGCACGGTCGTGTCCGGCTTTACCTTGACCGGCGCCACGCTGACCAATGCTATCGATGCGAGCGGCGCGGGTGTGCGCATGACGCACGGCACCGTGCGCGAATGCGTGGTCGCCGGCAACACGGCATGGGAGGCGGGCGGCGGCATCTCGATGCAGGGCGGTTTGGTGCAAAACTGCGTTGTGTACGGCAACGCCGCGCCGCAATTCGGCGGCGGCGTCGCGCTCGCGGGCGGCCTGCTGGAGAACTGCATCATCCGCAACAACCGCGGCGGCTGGGCCGGCGGCGGGCTCGCCCTGCAAGGTCCGGGCACGGCGCGCTCGTGCCTGATCGTCAGCAACCTGACGCCGGCCGATCCGATTCCGATGGCCGGCAACATGCGCACCGGCGGTGGCGGCATTTTCGCGCTCTCCATGGGCACGCTGGAGAACTGCACCATTGCCGCCAACCTCAGCAGCAACGATGCCGGCGGCATCTTCTGCATTGACTTTTTCGGCGGCGGCACGACGACCTTGCTGGTCAACACGATTCTGTACGGCAACACGGCCGTCTCGAATGCGCCGAATTACACGGGCGGTACCTTGTGGTTTGAGCATGGCTGCCTGCAGCCCGCGCCGGCGCCGGCTCAGGATGGCGGCGGCAATCTCGCGCTCGATCCGCTCTTTGCCGGCGGGTTCCAGTTGACGTTCTTGTCGCCCTGCCGCGACACGGGCATGACGCAAGCGTGGATGATCGGCGCCACCGACCTGGCCGGCAATCCGCGCATGACCGGCGCCAGCGTTGACATGGGCGCCTATGAATTTGTGCCGGAACCGTGGCTGGCCGCCGCGCCGCTGGTGGCGCTGCTGTGCTGGTGGCGGCGCACGGCGTGGCGTGCATGCTGATGCGCGTTTTTTAGCTTTCACCGCGAGGGTGAGTATGAACATGCGTTGCACACTCTTGGTTGGGATGGCCGCGGGCCTGCTCATGGCCGGGCCCAGTATGCAGGTTGGTCCCGGGCCCGATCCGTCGGGCTGGCCCGGCACGCCGCAAATCAAATTGGGCTGGAATTTTTTCGATTGCTTCAACCCGGTCAACTGCAAACTCTGGCCGGGCTGGACCACCATGCCATCCGGCACGCCGCCCGCGTGGAATTACCTGTTGAATGGCACCTATGCCAGCCAGCCCGCCCAATGGTCCAACACCCTGCCGGTGCCGCAAAGCAACGATCCGAACATGCCCTTTGTCGACACCTACATCTGGTTCTCGTTTGTCTACGACTACAACATCTACTGGACCGGCCCGGGCAGCCTCTATCATCGGCCGTACTCCATCTTCTCGAGTATTGTCGGCAAGCGCGCGGACGGCAGTCCGGCCAATGTCACGCTGGCGCAATCCTATCCCGAGACGTATTACGACGGGAACGGCGCGCTGATGAATCAAACCAACGGACTTAGCAGCGCCAATTACGCATGCTTCACGCAAGTCTTGCGCGTCTCGAACGATGCCATCAACCAAATCGAATTTCATCTTGGCACGGACTTCTTCACCCAGAACGGCCAGACGTACTACCAAGGCAACATCTGGCAGCCGTATCTGCAAGTGCTCAGCACGCGCCAGCGCCTGCCGCTGACCACGCTGCGCGCGCAAGTCGTCGACGGACAAGGCCAGCAGCAATGGGTGCCCACCGGCGGCGGCGTCTTCACCGGCGCGACCACGATTGCCGTCGCGTGCTCAAATTTTTCGGCGAATTTTTATTACACCCTTGACGGCAGCACGCCGACGACCGCCTCGCCGCAGCCCGTCACCCGCGAAGGCTACAACCAGATCCTGCTGACCAACAGTTGCACGTTGCGCGTCATGGCCACGCTCAGCCCGTATGCGGAGAGTTACGCCAGCGCGGCGTTCTCGCTGACTGTGCCGCCGCCCACGTTTTCCCCCGGCTACGGCACCTTTTTCAATCCGTCCTACATTAATGTTTCCTGCCGCGACCAGCAGAACAATTTGTTCAATCCGGTCGCGCTGTATTACACCAGCGACGGCAGCGACCCGACAACCGCCAGCACGCTGATCACCAACAGTCAAAATGTGCTGATCAGTGTCAGCGGCAATCCGCTCAAGGCGCTGGCCACGCGCAGCGGCTGGCTCTCGAGCAGCAGCCGCAGTGACGAGTATATGCTGATGGTCTCCAACGTGGTGATGAATCCGCAAAGCGGGTTTTTCCCCGGGCCGACCAATGTGCTGGTCAGTTGCGCGACGATCGGCGCGACCATTTATTATGAAAAGGGCGTCAGTCCGCCGGCGCCGACGATCAAATCGCCGGCGGCGATCAACGGCAGCATTCCGATCCAGGGCAGCACCGTCGTGCGCGTCAAGGGCCTTAAGAATGGCTGGCAGGACGGCCCGGAAAATGTCGGCTATTACATTGCCGGCGCGACGTACACGTTTCTCGGCACGTTGATTCCGCCGGCGGTTGGCGCCCACGCCGACGCGGCCCACCCGCCGCAGCTCCTCAGCCAGGGCGGTGGCGGCGGCTATTTCACCAACGTGGTGATCATCGGCGGGGTTACCAATTATGTCGTGGCCTGGAGCAATTTTGTGACGCGCGGCGTGTACCTGCCCTACACCAACGTGGTGGTGTCGGTCAACCCGGGCGAGCTCGAAATCGACTGGTGGGACGGCGCCACCGGGGTGATCAAGTCACTGTATATTATTCAGGCCGGGCCGACGCCCGGCACGCGCGCCAAAAAACTGTATTGGAATCAGCCGCCGTCACGCGGGCCGCTGGTGGATGTGACGGCCGTGCCGCAGCTGACGTTTTATTACAACGAAGACATTGCCGCGCCGACCAATCCGGTTTCGCCCGAGACCGTCTGGGTCGCCTCCAGCGGCGCCAAGCAGCATCTGTATGCCCGCGCCGGCATGGGCTATCTGGTGCTGTTGTACGAAGGCGCGGTCACGAACGGCCCGCTGTATGGCGTGGACGTCGTGCAAGTGATGCCCAACACCGGCTGGCGTGAGCAATACCTGCCGGTCGGCGCGCAACTGCAGCCGATCATGACGGTCAGCAATCCTGCCGTGCCGTACATCTCGGCCGGCAACAGCACGCCCGTGTTGATTTATCAGCACAACGTGCAGGGCAAAATGAACGGGGCGCTGTTCGCCGTCAATCAAAACACCTTGACGCCCTTGATGGAAGTGTTCTTCCAGGAGATCGGCGGCTATGGCTTCAATGTCAACTGGCCGTATGAGATGGATCGCTACGGCGCGTATTGGCCGGAGGAAAACGACCGGCTCACGCCGGCCCACCTGTATGTGCGCGGCGACAGCGACGACGATCTCGGCCCGCCGTTCAACATTCCCGGCGCCTTCAACCCCGAGTTGATGGAGGCCGAGCAATACGCCGGCGCCTACGACCATGGGTTCTTGAACACCAACGCCTTCATGTCCAGCGGGCCGGGCAAATCCTTGTTGAAACTCATGACCGACAACGGCAACGGCCAGCCGGGCAGTGAATGGGTCGGTTTTGAGGTGATCAAGTCGGTGGAGCGCGCAAATCTGCTGTGGCAGTATCGGCGCGTGCTGCGTTTGGAACCGCCCACGCCGGTGGCGTACTATCAAGTGCGCCTGGTATTGTCGAACAGTTTTCCGTATGCGCATGCCAAGGCCGACGGCAGCGATCTTCGTTTTTATGATGCCGGCGGCGAGGAGCTTGATTACTGGATCGAGCAGTGGAACAAGGCCGGGGTCTCGATTGTCTGGATTGAAGCCGCGGACGCGCAGACGGCCACGATTTATTTTGAGTACGGCAACAGCAATGCCTACCCGCTGAGCAGCGCGTGGGATGCATTTGACGTGTACGACGATTTCACCGCCGACCTCGACCAGTGGAACGTCCAAGGCGCGCCGTCGGCGCAGAACGGCCAGTTGCTGCTGAATCCCGGCGACCAGTTGGTGGCGCGGGTGCCCGTGACGGCCGGCATGATCATCGAGACCTGGCTGGCCGGCGCGCTGGCGCCGCAGGCAAATGTGCGCGGTGCGTTGTGCGGCGCGTCCGGGCTGGACGGCTTGGGCGGCCTCTTCCAAAGTGATCTCAACAACCTGATCAGCAATCCGCTGCAATATGCCGATTGGGATCTTGGGCAGAACAGCAGCGTCGCGTTTGCCGGCCAGGCATGCAACGGGAAATATCAGCAGTACGGCCCGATTCTCACCAGTCTGGCATCGAACGATCTGTTGGCGGTGGCATTTGAGAACGGCCGCATCACCTGGTTCCGCAACACCGTGCAACAGGGGAACCCGGTGACCCAGAACACGCCCGGCCCGCCGCTGTATCCGCTGTTGAATGTGGCCAGCGGCGGCGGCGCGCAGGCGGTGCGCATCAGCCGCGTGCGCATGCGCAAATACAGCACGACCCCGCCGGCCATCGTCATTGGCGTGGAACGACCCGCCTTGACAATTGACTGGCCCATCGGCGTCGAGTTGCGCGATGAACATCAGCAAGGCCCCGGCGCGGGCTATCTGCACGATTCGCAAGGCGACCGTTATCTGCCGGATTTCTACGCCTATGGCTCCTCCAACTCGCAACTGTTCGGCGTCAATGCCGGCACGCTCGAGGTCTGGTGGTGCAGCTGGCTGCTCACCAACCGCGTTGCCGCCGGCATCCAAGTGCCGTCGTTTGTGCGGCGCTACAATAACATCTGGCCGGCCATGGGCACCAACACCGCGTTGCTTTTTGCCAGCGTGGGCGGCACGGTTAATTGCGGCCTTGATCCGGCGCTGGGCCCCACCAACCAGCTCACGGTCGAAGCCTGGGTTTGGCCGCGCGACAAGGCGACGCTCAACGCGCTGGTCTCGAAACGCACGGCTGACAGCAGTGCCAGCGACGGCTTCGCACTCTATCTCAATTCGCGCGACACGCGCGACGGCCGCATCGTCTTTGAAACCAAAAACCAACTGTTCAGCACACCCGCCGGCGCGATCATGACCAACACCTGGCAGCATGTCGCCGTGACGGTTGCGGGCACCAATGTAACCATCTACCTGAATGGCATTGCCGCGCAGGCCGGCGGCGCGGTCAATCTGACAAGCGACAGTGCGGCGCCGCTGCTGCTTGGCGGGTGTGGCGGCGCGGACGCCACCTTGTTTGGCGTGCTCGACGACGTGCGCGTCTGGAACAGCGTGCGCACCCCGGCCCAGATCGCCCGGTCCGTGCAACAAGAACTGGCCCTTCCGCAGGATGAGCCCGCCTTGCTGGCGTATTATCCCTGCAATGAAGGCAGTGGCCCGGTTGTGGATGATGCCTCCGGCTACAACCACAGCGGCACGCTCAACGCCGTGGGCTGGACCAACACGGCCGCGCCGATCAGCAGCAGCAGCGGCAATCTTGGCCAGATTGTCGTGGCCAGTGCCCAAGGCGGCCGGCCCTTTGACGGCGGCTGGCAAAACGCCTACATTTATTCCCAAAATGACCCGACCCAACCGGGCTACAATCCCAACGAAGAACATGCCTTGATGTACAGCGGCCTGCCGTTCGCGCTGCGCAATGACCTGAACCGCCAGGACGGCGCGGCGCCGTACACCTCGCAGCCGTTTGTGCTGATGCCGTACCAGCCCGCCAACGCCAACCACTGGCATATGCAGATGTACCAGGTCGTCGCCACCAACGCGCAGTATGCCTTTGTCTACCCGACCAATTATGCCGCGCGCATTATGTCGCCGCCCGATCCGCTGGCGTCCTGGCCCGGCAACCCGCAGACCATCATTTTCAACGGCCCGGCCTGGCGCGACCGCAACAACCAGCTCTGGGCCTGCGCCGCCGGCGACGGCGGGCCGAATGCCCAGGCGACTGTGGTCTTGCAGTGGTTCTATCCCAACATGGACAGCAGTTGGTACATTCCCGCCTGGTACACCAGTTCGCTGTCGAACGGGGTCATTCCCCTGCTGGATCGCTTTGCCGGCACGCCCGGCCGGCCGCTCAATACCTTTTACACCATCAGTTGGGAACAGAACTATCCGCAATTGCAGGTGTACGACACGCTCTACAAGCCGCGCAATGGCCTGCCCGACATCAGCCAGCAGACCAGCGCCGATATCATTTACCAGCAAGCCATGGCCAACACCGCTTTCGGCACCGGGCCGGTCGTGCGCCTGGTTGACCCAACCCGCATTCGCAGCGTGGCCCTGCCGGTCAATTATACCCTGCCCTCGACGCTCATCAAGGAAACCTCGCTGGTGCAGGGGCACTACTACTTCAACGATTTGCCGCCCCAGCTCAATCAGCGGTTGTGGTACGATGGCACCCAGAAAAAACTGCTGTTTGACGGCCAGTACGTGCCGCTCACCTCGAGCCAGATCGGCCTGCCCGGCTACCTGCTGTTCAACGTCATTTCGCCGCGTGAAAAAACGACGATCACCAATGTCTTCGGCAGCTATGGCGATGCGGTCTTGTTCAACGCCGCCGTCGCGCTCTGCAACCTGTGTTCGAATGTCGTTGAAGTGACCAACGACGCGATCCCCTTTGACACCCTGGCGCTCAGCGCCGGCACGGCCAAGGGCACCGGCTATGTCACCGTGGCGTTCAACAACAGCACCAACAAATACATGCAGCCGCCGTCATCGCGGATCCAACTGCAGGTCATCAATGTCGTGCTGCCGGCCTTCGACGGCGAACTTGAGCAGGTCGGCCTGCAAAGCAATCCCTATGCGGAACAGGCCGCCGTGCGCCACAGCAGCGACTTCAATGGCGACCCCAGCCCGTTTGCCTTTGACTGGCGTTTCGTCCTGCCCGACAACAATGGCCTGATTCCCGCCAACCAGACCAATGTCGAGCAGTGGAGCAAGTATCCGTATGTCGCGCCGGCCAGCGGCCAGGGCGCCGTCGACATCACCATTGCGGGCGACAACCTCTTCGCGCTCGACAGCCATTATTTTGTCGCGCGCTACCGGCGGCTCCAGCTTGGCTATCCCGGCGGCACGAACTGGAGCAACTGGACGCCGCCCAAGTACATTGAAGGCTGGGTGCAGCGCGTGCTGGATGCGATCACGCCCTTTGAGCAGCGCTATTACGACTTTTACAACCGCCAGATCAACACGATGGTCAGCATGATCGCGCAGATTGGCTCGCGCTATGAAGGCGCTGTCCCGCTCAATCCGCAGTCGATTGACCAATGGGGCTTGCTCGAAATTTACACGACCTTGCTCAAGACCGCGATGAACATGAGCATCAACGGCAACCCGCCGCATCATGACGACAACGCCAACCAGATGATCATGCTGGCGGCCGGCCGCATTGCCGACTTGTACATGCTGCTGGGCAACGAGGCGTATGCCGACGCGCAAGACCCGACCATTGCGATCAGCACCGAAGACGACGTCTATGGGTATGCCGCGCCCTCGCTCTTCTGCTTCATGAACCAGACCGCGTCGCTGCTGGATGAGACGCTCAACCTGCTGCGCGGCCGCGGCCAGGGCAGCCCCGTCCGCCAAGAGATTCCACCGGTCACGCCGCCAGTCTGGACCACCCCGTATTACAACCGCCTGCCGTGGAACTTCACCAAGGACATCACCGGCGGCGAAGTCGCCTATGCCTTGAATTACGACATTCTTGATGAAAACGGCAATGCCGACGGGATCATCAACGAAGCGGATGCCGCCATCCTGTATCCCCAGGGGCACGGCGATGCGTGGGGCCATTACCTGTCGGCCATCACGCTCTATTACAATTTGATCAACAACTCGTTTTTCGACTGGATTCCGGGCACCTATGCCGAAAACGTCGGCAGCACGGCCGTCAGCGTGGATTACCGCCACGAGCAGCGCTTCTGCGAAATTGCCGCCGCCAAGGCGCGCACCGGCGCCGAGATCGTCCGCCACACCTATCGCCAAGCCTTCGATAACCAGCCGCGCAGCCAGTGGCAGGGCTATCGTGACGGCGACACAAATCGCGCGTGGGGCGTCGGTGAATGGGGCGTGCGCGCCGGCATGGGCGCGTACTTTGACTGGGTCGTCGGCAATGCCGTCCTGCCGGCCTACTCGCCCTTCACCGGCATTCAATGCATTGACCGGACCAACGTGGCCGAATTAACCTCGATCGCCAACAGCTTGGCGGAGGTGCAGGCCACCGTCGACCAGGCCGACCGCGGCCTCAACCCGCTCGGACTGGCCGCCACGGTCGTGCCGTTTGACATAGATCCCTCGCTGGTCTCCAATCCCGACTGGGTGCCGAACAGCTCGCTCTCGCATTTTGAGCAAATCTATACGCGGGCCGTGGGCACCTTGCAGAACGCCGCCACCGTGTTCGACTATGCCCAAAACACCGCGCAGGCGCTGCGCAAACAGGCCGACACGCAAAACGCGTTCCAACGCACCGTCCGCGACCAGGAACGCGATTACAACAGCCGCCTGAACGAACTGTACGGCTTGCCCTACCCGGATGATATCGGCCCGGCCGGCACGTATCCGTCGGGCTATAGCGGCCCCGACCTGTATCATTGGATGTATCTCGACAACACCTATCTTGCGCGCCAGCCGCAACTGACATATGATGTCACTTTGACCGGACATGTCTACAACGTCAACACGTCGGGCACGCGCAGCTCCACCAACATTGTCCTCACCTATCATGTTGACGCCGACAGTCAAATGGCGGTCAAGCCCAGCACATGGACCAGCCCGCGCACGTCGATGGGCGAGCTGCAACGCGCCTATGCCGACTATCTGCAAGTCAAAGGCTCATTGCAATCCAAATTGAGCGACTACAATGGCAAAATCGAGGAAATCGAGGAAACCTCCGCGATGATCGCCAGCAAGTACAACTTGCAGAGCGGCCATCTCAAAATCTTGAACAAGCAATATACCGAAGTCGCCACGATGAACTCGCTGATTCTGGTCGCCAAGGCGATTGCGTTCACGTTTCAAGCCATCGTTATGACCGCGATGGGCGGCGCGGACGTGATCAACAAAGGCACGCCGCTGGTGTTTGTCGCCGGGTTGGCCGCGGGCGTTGACCCAAGCTTCCTGGCACGGCTGGCGGGCTCCACCATCGGGTGGGCCACCCAGATCGCCTATGCCGCCACGACCGCCCTCAAGGAGCTGCTGATCACCGCCCAGGACTTCGCCAAGGAGCTGATCGAAATTAATGTCGCAATCAGCGAGTATGACACCGAAAGCCAGATCAACATGCTCGAGGATGTCAACGACTTGCAAGACAAGATCCGCGAGCTGGGCACGCTGATGCTTGACCTCTACACCCTCGAACAAGGGCTGAATCAGGCTTATGGCGCGTACACCGCCAAGATCCAGGAAGGCAACCAGCTGCAGAGTGATCGCGCGCGCTTCCGCCAGGAAACTGCCGCGGATGTGCAGGCCTACCGCTACAAAGACATGGCCTTCCGCATCTTCCGCAATGACGCCCTGCAGAAGTACCGCGCCCAGTTCGACCTCGCCGCGCGTTACGCCTACCTGGCGGTCAAGGCCTACGACTACGAAACCGCGCTGCGGCCCGGCGACGCGCGCGGCCCCGGCAGCGCCTATGTCGACAACATTGTGCGCGCCATGGCGATCGGCATCCTCGACAGCAGCGGCAATCCGCAGACCGGCCCGCTCAGTGGCGACGGCGGCCTGGCCGACACGCTCGCGCGCATCAAGCTCAATTGGGACTC
>Ga0247841_10011512_pt1 | contig 11749 bp, 7 predicted proteins | sample LaCruzMarch2015__2_FD_192410 | JGI IMG/M metagenome (GOLD analysis project Ga0247841, IMG submission 192410) | Freshwater microbial communities from meromictic Lake La Cruz, Castile-La Mancha, Spain - LaCruzMarch2015_18m | ecosystem: Environmental > Aquatic > Freshwater > Lake | place: Spain...
CAGGCCGTCTGCCTCCGGCGAGCACAACAGCCCCCTGCATTCTTGCCTCTTCAACATGTTCCTCCGCTTTGCGCCGGTAGTGGTCGCGCGCCATAGGTCCCACGTCGGTGTTGGGATCCAAGCCGGGACCAAGTTTGAGGGAACCGGTAAAGTTCACCAGTGTTTCCAAAAAACGATCGGCTATAGAACGATGAACAAAGATTCGTTCAGTGGACGTGCAGACCTGGCCTGCGTTGAGGAAAGCCGCCCAAGCTGCTGCCCGTGCCGCTACGGTGACATCGCTGTCTTCACATACAACGAAAGGATCCTTACCTCCCAGTTCAAGCGTGACTTTCTTAAAACTATCAGCGCACAGGCGAGCGATTTCGCGTCCCGTTTGTGTGCTTCCCGTAAAAGCCACAACATGAGTGCCGGTATGGGCGACCAGCGCAGCTCCAACTTCCTTGCCGGACCCGGTGACGATATTAACCACACCCTGCGGCAAAGCATCAAAACACTCGTTCAAAGCAAGAGTTGAGAGCGGTGTAATATTGCTGGGTTTAATGATGACCGTGTTGCCGGCGGCAAGTGCCGGAGCCACCTTCCATGCCATCAGGAGCAGTGGGTAATTGTAAGGGACGATGCATACTGCAACTCCGTATGGTTCTTTCAGCACCAGCGACAACTGGGTGGGCTCGACGCTGGGAATGACACGTCCACGGCTGTTGCGTCCAATTTCTGCGTAGTAGTGAAAACAGGCAGCACACCAGCCCACCTCATCAATGTTTTCTTTGAGCGGTTTGCCGCCTTCCATTGTCAGCAGTCGTGCAATCTCTTCTGTCCGAGCCTTCAGGCGGTCCGCCGCTTCGTGCAGAAGTTCACAGCGTGATAATGCGGACATGCGACGCCAGGCATTGAAAGCCTTATTAGCGACAGCAACAGCCGCATCAACATCCTCGCTGCTGCCGTCCAGAACCTGCTCAAAAACCTCCTCGGTTGCAGGATTGACGATATCAATGGGGCTTTTGCCGGTTTTACCCTTCCATTCGCCTCCAATCCAGTGTTGTTTCATGGTTTATTTACTATCCTTTTCTTTTGTGTATGTATAGTCCGTGTGTTTCCTTTGTGATTTGTTTGCGAGGCAGACATGCCGCGGACCTTTTGCACCTCAAGGAGCGTCTCACGGAGTATTTCAAGAACTCGATTAACGTCATCAAGTGGTATTGCCAGCGGCGGTTCGATTCGAATGACCCGTGCATTGAGCATCGTTCCGGCGACCAGCACTCCGCGGTCGTAGAGGCCCTTTGCGATATCGAAACCGATATCGTCATCCGGAAACTCCATGCCGATCAACAATCCCTTTCCGCGAACTTCGACCAGGATATCAGGAAACTCACAGGACAGGGTCTGAAGCCCTTTCAGGAAATGAGCGCCGGTACTTGCCGCTTTTTCAGGCAGTTTTTCGGACAGTGTGACGTGGATTGCCGCAATTGCCGCAACACATGCAAGCGGATTGCCTCCGAAAGTTGATGAGTGCAGGAATGGATTAGGGATCATCTTCTGCCAGATAGTTTCATTCGACATAAAAGCGCCTGCCGGCATAATTCCGCCGCCGAAGGATTTTCCTATGCACATAATATCGGGGATAACACCCCAATGTTCCGAAGCCCACAGTTTGCCGGTTCGTCCCATGCCGGTCTGTATCTCGTCCAGGATAAGCAAGCATCCGAAGCGATCGCACAGCGCCCGAACTCCCTGCAGGTAGTCATCCGGCGGAAGGTTTACACCGCCCTCGCCCTGGACGGGTTCCAGCAGTACAGCCGCTGCATCTTCGCCAACCTTGTTCAGGGACCAGAGCATTTTCTCAAGAGAATACAGGTCGCCAAACGGGACATGGTGGAATGCGGGAACCAGAGGCAGAAACGGCTTGCGAAAATCTGCTTTTGCAGTGGCGCCAAGTGAGCCCATCGACTTGCCATGGAACCCGTTTACGGCAGCGATGTAGTTCAGGCGTCCGGTATGCAGACGCGAAAGTTTAAGAGCGCCTTCCACAGCCTCTGTGCCGCTGTTGGTCAGGAAAGAATACTGCAGGTCCCCGGGGGTGATATCCGCCAGAAGTTTTGAAAGAAGCCCCCGGAAAGGATCAATGAGTTCCTGACTATGAATTGCCTGGCGGTCAAGCTGTGCAATTACTGCCTCCACGATTTTCGGATGCCTGTTACCCATGTTGTGAGTGCCGTAACCTCCCAGACAATCTATATACTCGTTGCCGTATATGTCACGGAACCGGCAGCCACAGCTGGTCCACTCGATGGCGGCATAGTTGTTGGAGACAGACTTGCGGTATTTCAGGAATCCGGGATTGACGCAGTCGTTGAAGCTGCGGACAGCTGTCTCCGACAACCAAGCCTTTTCTTCGTCTGAAAGTTCTTTCTTCTGTATGATATCCAGGAGTCTGCGCGTGTCCTCTAAGACTGCCACAATGGACTTCTTCATATTTTACTATTCCTCATTCCCGCGAGCCGTTTGTTAATTTCATCTGAAATCTGACCAATATTTCGCTCAAAATTGACCACTGATTTTAATTCAAATTAATTAATTTTCTTCATATTATTCAACCTAAAACTTTTCCCATTTATTAAAAAACGGATAACCATGATACAGCAGGCGGAAAGACCCTTACTTACGGCTTTTGATAATGCTCTTAGACGTGCGGCGAAGCGGAAACGGCCTGCCTGCAGCAGGCAGGCGAAAGAACAGTGACACGGCAGAACTCACGAGCTTACGTTTCCTCAGCCGCACACAATAAAGAAACTGTCCACGAAGGAATGATTGCGATAATGCTTTTTAAACTCGGGACTTTGCTTTGTAGCCGAGCGCCAACGTTCTTAAAAGCGAGCGAAAAGCAAAGTTCCGAATACTTTTTAGGAGCACAAGCTCTTATAAGTTCGGAAGTTGATCCGACACTATGAGCTTTATTGAGACCCACCGATTCATTCCATAATTAAGCAGCGTTTCTCTTTTGAATTTCAAATTTTCACCGTCGGAACCAGTTATCCAGTCTTTTTCCATAATTACCTTCCTGATGAATAAGAGCAAAGTTTGGGTAAACCAATCTCTCTCCATTTTTTTTCAATATATTCTAAGTAAAGACATGTTAATCCAGTTATAAAGAACACTTTAAAATCGTAATTTTTATGTTTATTATTTCTGATATCAATTCCATTTCTAAAATAAAAAATACGGGATCTCTTTTTGCTAATATAATCTCGTTCTTTTTTTGACAAATGAAGTTGTAACAACTGTTTTTTATTTCTAATAGGTTTTTTATCTAAATATGGAACTTTCCCAGAAGGCGAACATGCCTTTTTCCTGTGGGATCGTGAGTTCTTTGTATATATATCAAGACTGATACCCGACCATCCGGCATCTTCAGAACCGAACAAATGATGAAATATCCTGTCTTTTACATTATCCTTTGCTATCCCATTATATATAACCTCGCCATTATCAAAAATATCAGGTGTTTTATGTTTGTGCAAAGAATGTTTTATTGGTTCATTTGTCCAAATCCAATAACACCCGCCGCCTGATGGTATAGCATTTAAATCAACAGAACGTTTAACTAACAAATTGTCAACCTTTTTCAACGTTTTATTTGGTATTTCCACATCTTTTATTGCAATTAGAAATATTTTCTCTTGTTTCTGCCAGTATTTATTTGCCATGCTGACTAAATAAAGTTAAGAATTTATCTTTATATTTGAATTCGATTCTGCTGTCTACTTGCACAAGTCCATTTTTGATTAAGTGCGCATTAAGAAAAGTTTTGTTTTCCAAATAGAGATAGCAGAGCAAGTTGTTTTCAGTATCGTATTTAATATTATCATATTTAATAAATACTCTCTTTCCTTTTGTTTTATCAGCTAAAAAAGATCTTGCCTTGCCATTCATCAATGGGTTTTCCTTTATGCCAAGAAGTTTAATAGTTAAATCATTGTTTAACCTGATGATCTCAGGACTAATAATTTCTTTTACAGTAAATAATTCTTCTCTTTTTGTTGAACTATCTTTGTCAATCTTAGAACCGAATTGCAATTTCTTTACGTCAATTTTTTTATCAAGGACGTGTGGATCTTTGAAAATGTATGGTAGAGTTTGAATTTCTTTTTCAAAATCAATTACCTGCCTTTCCTGATTAATAAATGAGTAGGTTGTACCATTAATATCCTTTTGTTCAATGTTTAACTTTTCTTTAATTATCGGGATAAATTCCGAATTAATTTCATAGCCCACTGAATTACGGTCATTGTTTTTGGCAGCAAGCGATGTTGTTCCACTTCCTGTAAAAGGATCAAGGATTGTTTCTCCGACAAAAGAAAACATTTTGATCAATCGTCTTGGCATTTCCTCTGGGAACATAGCGATATGCCCGTTTTGTCGAGCACCAGTAAAATTCCAATGTCCAGCAAAAAAAGTATTCCATTCTTCTGCAGTCATGATTGATAGATTTTTTTGTTCTTTTGTGTGTTTAGGTGCATCCCCCAATTTTTTGAATAATAAAACAAATTCATAATCAATTTTTAGGATTCCATTTCTTGGATAGGGATATGATCCCATCTGGACACCACCGCCAGTAGTATTTGATGTCGTCACTTTTTGCCAAATTATGGCACCCATATAGTCAAACCCGATGTTTTCACAAAACTTAATAATTTCTTCACGTATGGGAATTACTTTATAACGTCCATAGTAAACAGCCCTGGCGAATTGGTCTCCAATATTAACGCACAATCTACAACCGTTGTGAAGAGTGCGGTAGCATTCCTTCCAAACAAGATTCAGGTTGTTAATATATTTTTCGTAGCTATCGTGGAAGCCAATTTGATTATCTGTTCCATAGTCCTTGAGTTGCCAATATGGAGGAGAAGTAATCGTCAAATGAATTGAATTATCGGGCAGTTCGACCATATGACGGCTGTCTCCGTTTATTATTTTATGATGTGTTATCATTTCAATTTATTCGAAGTTACTTAAGATAAAATATAGCAAATATAAGTGATTTAAAAAGTATCTTTAGTGACGAGAATAAAGGCGAAGTGAACGGCAATTTCCGGTGGCTGACCCGGAGCGCTCCATGCGGAGGGTCAGACAAGCGGCGGTCTACCTGTTGTGGACAGGCAGAGAGGCGAAATTTGATAATGTAATTGACGTGCGGCGTAGCGACAGCGCAAAAGACACAGACACGGCAGAACAGACAGTGTTCCGCTGACACCGCCGCACACAATAAAGAAACTCTCCACGAAGGAATGACCGAGATAATGCTCCTGAATGTGAGAGGAAAAAGAGGCGCACGAACTTAACCCGGAGAAACAAACATTATTCCGCTCCTGAAATGAATTCAGGACAAGTTTTTACCCAGACCGCACAATAAATAAAGTATTAATTAATGATACAAATTATTTCTGAATTTATTGTATTTTAGCTCTAAAGGAAGATATTTTATTAATCATATTTATTTATTAAGTACCATACAACAGACGTAAAATCTTTTATCTATGATAATTAAAAAAGAGATTCATACTGAACATCATATTTTATTATACTATAGTATTATCATTCTGATTATCTGCATTTCTCTGTTTACTATTTCATGTACACAAAAGAGTATAAATAAATCAACAAACAAAAATGTTACTGCTGATGTGTTTAAGGAAACAAACTCTGTTAAATCCACACAAATTCCGGTACACGATATAAATATGTATTTTTCACAACCAATTATGAAGATCCGGGGATGGGACGAGGCAGATGAAATTACAGAGAAATGAAACGGCAAGTATGCTATATTTATAAAATTTAACAAATCAGAGAGAAAACGATGTTTGAACAGACTTTTAAGAATATAGATGATATACTGCATAAGGATGCGGGATGCAGCAGTGAACTGGATTACGTGGAGCAGACATCGTGGGTGCTGTTTTTAAAGTACCTGGATGATTTAGAGAAGGACAGGAAAACCGCGGCGGAGCTTTCCGGGAAAACATACGAGAATATTATCGCTCCGGCATATCAATGGGCGAAATGGGCGATGCCGAAAGATAAGGAAGGCAAACTTGACCATCACAAAGAATTAAACGGCGACGACCTGAAGGATTTTGTTGATCATAAGCTATTCCCTTATTTTAAGAAGTTCAAGACAGATGCAGTAAGCGCAGACACGATTGAATATAAAATAGGTGAGATTTTCAGCGAGCTGAAGAACAAGATTCAAAGCGGCTATAATATGAGGGAAGTAATCAACCGGATTGACGAGCTTCGTTTCCGCACACATGCGGAAAAACATGAAATGAGCCATTTGTATGAATCGAAGATACAAAACATGGGAAATGCCGGGCGCAACGGAGGAGAATATTACACACCGAGGCCCTTAATCAGAACAATTGTGAAAGTAGTTGAGCCGAAAATCGGTGATAAGATTTATGATGGCGCTGTAGGAAGCGCGGGATTCTTATGCGAGGCATTCGAATACATGAAGCAAAGCAAGGGAAAACAAGAAAACCTTACCTCAAAGGATATACAAACATTACAGAAAAAAACATTTTACGGCAAAGAGAAAAAGTCATTAGCTTACATAATCGGCACAATGAACATGATTCTGCACGGGATTGAAGCACCGAACATTGTGCACACGAATACACTTGCCGAAAACCTTGCCGATATACAGGAAAAAGACAGATATGACGTTGTGCTGGCGAATCCGCCCTTCGGAGGGAAGGAACGGGCAGAAGTACAGCAGAACTTCCCGATAAAAACGGGTGAAACTGCTTTCTTGTTTCTGCAACACTTTATTAAGATTTTGAAGGCAGGCGGCAGGGGAGGCGTGGTGATTAAAAACACATTCCTGAGCAATACAGATAATGCGTCTGTGAGCTTGAGGAAACTTCTGCTTGAAAACTGCAATCTGCACTCGGTTCTGGATTTGCCAGGGGGCACGTTTACAGGAGCGGGGGTGAAAACAGTGGTGCTGTTTTTTGAAAAGGGAGCGCCGACACGCAAAGTATGGTTTTATCAATTGAACTTGGACAGGAACTTAGGGAAAACAAATCCGCTGAATGAAAACGACCTTGCAGAGTTTGTGAAACTGCAAAAGACTTATGCAAAAAGCGAAAACTCGTGGACAATTGACGTAAAAGACATTGATAAAACTACGTTTGACCTGAGCGCTAAAAATCCGAATAAAAAAGAGGAAACAGCTTTACGACAGCCGAAAGATATTTTAATTGAAATGAAAGCACTTGATAAGGAAAGTGATGAGATATTAAACTCAATCTTGAAACTGTTATGAAGCATGGCTGGGAAATGAAAAAGTTGGGAGAGGTTTGTGAGTTGAAAAGCGGCACCACAATATCTAATAAACTTGAAAAAACTGAAGGAAATATTCTTTACATAAAAGTTGGCGATATGAACCTCGAAGGTAATGAGGATTACATAATAGGTTCATCACGATATGTTGATTTAAAAGAAATTAATGAAAATCAAATTATACCTATTGGTTCAGTTATTTTTCCGAAAAGAGGGGGAGCAATTGCTACAAATAAAAAGCGACGAGTTATACATCCAACCATTGTTGATTTAAATACGATGGCAATAATTCCAAGCCAAATTATCAACAATGATTACTTTTACTTTTGGTTTCAACAAATTGATTTATCTGATTTAAGTAACGGTACCTCAATTCCTCAAATAAATAATTACAGCTTTGATGATGTTTTTATTTCTTATCCAAAATCACTCTCCGAGCAGAAACGGATAGTCGCGATTTTGGATGAATCCTTTGCCGCTATTGCTAAGGCAAAAGCTAATGCCGAACAAAACCTCAAAAACGCTAAAGAACTTTTTGAAAGTTATTTGCAAAGTGTGTTTGAAAATAAGGGTAAGGGATGGGAAGAGAAGACGCTAAATCAAATATCAGATAACTTGGATAGCAAGAGAATTCCAATTACAAAAAATGTTAGGAATAAAGGTTTAATTCCATATTATGGGGCATCTGGTATTGTTGATTATGTAGCAGATTATATATTCGATGAAGATTTACTTTGTATTTCCGAAGATGGTGCAAATCTTTTGGCAAGAACTTATCCGATAGCGTTTTCAATATCAGGAAAAACTTGGGTTAATAATCACGCCCACGTATTAAGATTTAAAAATCTTATCAGTCAAGAATTTGTAGGGTTATATCTGAACTCTATAAAGTTGGATGATTATGTAAGTGGAATGGCTCAACCAAAATTAAATCAGACAATGCTTAATAAAATTCTAATTCCCTTTCCTCCTTTAAATGAACAAAAAGACATAGTCAACAAAATCGATGAACTTTCTGACGAAACAAAAAAATTAGAAACTATTTATCAAAAAAAGATACAGGATTTAGAAGAATTAAAGAAAAGCATATTGCAAAAGGCATTTAACGGAGAACTATAAAAAAATAATAAATGGGTTATTCCTTAGAACAATTATATAGTTTAAGAGAAAGCGAAGACAAAGTAGAATTTAAATCGGCTCAACACAATTTTTCTTTTGCAGGCAGTGAACACAGAGAGCAAGCGGAAAGAAGAAAATGTTTCCTTGGCTATGTTATAGCGCTTTGCAATGAAGGAGGGGGAACATTGGTATTAGGTATGGCTGATGAACCGCCTCATACTATAGTTGGCACAGATTTTGCGGAAAATAAAATAGGGAACTTAGAAGATGAAGTTTATTCAAGACTGGGGATTCGTATTCACATACATGAACTTTACAATGAAATTAAATTAAGGGTTCTGGTGACGGACATTCCTTCCCGTCCAAAAGGCAGGATATTAAAATTTGAAGGAATATCCTTAATGCGAACAGGTGAAAGCCTGAGAAATATGTCAGACGAGGAGATGTTTGCAATATTATCGGAACAAGAATCAGATTTCTCGGCTACTTTTTGCAACGGAATAAGTATAGAAGACCTTGATAAAAAGGCGATATTAGTTTTGAAAGAAAAATATTCCGAAAAGCAAAAAAACGAAACATTTACGAATCAAACAGACGAACAAGCGTTAATTGATTTAGGATTACTTAAAAATAAACGAATTACTTATGCGGCGTTAATACTTTTAGGTAAGGAAGACAAGATTAAAGAATATTTACCCCAATCTGCCATTAATCTGGAGTACAGAGAAAATGCCGATAAAATACAATTTGACAAAAGGACAATATTCGCAGGTCCTTACTTTATAATTTTAGATGAACTGTGGAAAATTATCGATGTACGAAACAAGAATATAAGCATACAAAATGGTTCTTATATAACCGATATACCAGAGTTGAATTATGAGATTATAAGAGAATCTATAAATAATGCTATTGCCCACAGGGATTATACCAAAACGAGCGAGATATTAATCAAGCAATCGAAAGGAGAGTTTTTGGTGCAGAGCCACGGAGGATTTCCGCTAGGTGTAACAAAAGAAAATATTCTTACGATTAACAGCACACCAAGAAACAGATTGCTGGCAGATATTCTCACAAAAACCGGATTAGTAGAGCGTTCGGGTCAAGGGGTGGACAAAATATTCTACCAAAATTTAAGCGATGGAAAAGGTTTTCCTTCTTATGAAAAATCCGATTTATTTCAGGTAACCCTGACAATTCCTACAACAGTTTTGGATACTGCCTTTAACATATTTTTTAAAGATATTCAAAAAAAACTTTCAAGCAGTGAAAAACTCGGGGTGCATCACGTGATTGCTCTTGTGAATATAAGAGATAATGCGGATATATCCCTGACTGACGCATCGGTTATTAAAAGACTTTTAGAACTTAACGTCATACGAAAAAAGAAAGACACGTATCTTCTATCTGAGGATTATTACAATATCACAAAAGAAATTGAAGGCAGTGACAGTGAAAAAATTGTTGAATTTATTAAGAAGACTGGGAAAGTAAAAATGCATGAAATTATAGCAATATTTAATAAACGTTTAAACAGAAGACAGGTAAATAATCTTGTATTTAATTTAGTTGACGAAAAGATACTTGATAAAGAAGGGAAGGGGTTTGCAACACTTTATTATTATAAAGGAAGAAAGTAAAAGGCAATATGTACAAGGTATTTCAAATATGTACAAGGCCTAACAGATATATATAAGATTTAACATATATTTATACAGGTTAGCCGATATGTACAAGGTTTAGCAAATATGTACAAGGTTTAACAAATATGAAAAAATTAGTAAGAAACAATGAATGAAGCTGAAACCAGAGCGGAACTTTTAGACCCGAAGCTAAAGGCTTGCGGATGGGGCGTAGTTGACGGCTCTAAGATACTCCGTGAATATCACATTACGGCAGGCAGAATACAAACGGGCGGCGTGAGAGCAAAGAAACTTACGGCGGATTATGTGCTGGTGTATAAAGGAATTAAACTTGCCGTGATAGAAGCCAAAAGCGACAAGCAGGAAGTGGGCGAAGGAGTTGCACAGGCAAAACAATATGCGGAAAAACTGAGAACCGATACAACATATTCCGCGAACGGCAGGGAAATATACAGCATCTGCATGAAGACAGGCACTGAAGGATTGGTTGACAATTTTCTGACACCCGATGAATTATGGAATAAGACATTTGCAGAGCAAAATCAATGGAGAGATAAATTCAGCTCAATCCCGTATGAGGACGTGGGCGGGACGAAAGCGACGAGATACTATCAGGAAATAGCAATAAACAACGTGATGGCGGCGATCGCCGATAACAAACAACGGATTCTGCTGACGCTCGCAACGGGAACGGGAAAAACTTTTATCGCTTTTCAAATAGCATGGAAACTGTTCCAGACACGATGGAACCTGAAGCGGGACGGAAGCAGAAGACCGAGAATACTGTTTTTAGCTGACAGGAACATATTAGCAGACCAGGCATATAACGCATTTTCGGCATTTCCGGAAGACGCTCTTGTGAGAATAAAGCCGAATGAAATAAAGAAATCCGGCAAAGTGCCGACAAACGGAAGCATCTTCTTTACTATTTTCCAGACATTTATGAGCGGTTCGGACGCGGAAGGCAAGCCCTCGCCTTACTTCGGGGAATATCCCGCGGATTATTTTGATTTCATAGTGATAGACGAATGCCACAGGGGCGGAGCAAACGACGAAAGCAACTGGAGGGAAATTATGGAATATTTTTCACCCGCAGTGCAACTTGGACTGACGGCAACACCGAAACGAAATGACAACATTGACACATACAGGTATTTCGGGGAGCCGGTTTATATCTATTCGCTGAAGGAAGGAATTAACGACGGATACTTAACTCCGTTCAAGGTGAAACGGATTAAAACCACACTTGACGATTATATATACACAAGCGATGACCAGATTATTGAAGGCGAAGTGGAAGAAGGAAGGCTTTACATAGAGCCGGATTTCAACAGGATAATAGAGATAAAGGCAAGAGAGGCAAAGAGGGTGCAGATATACATGGACGATGCCAACCAGAAGGAAAAAGCAATTGTCTTCTGCGCCACACAGGACCATGCGGCGGCAATACGCGACCTTGTGAACCAGTGCAAGGAATCGAAAGACACGAATTACTGCGTGAGAGTGACTGCAAACGACGGTGCAATAGGCGACCAGTTCCTGAGGGAGTTTCAGGATAACGAAAAAACAATTCCGACAATTTTAACAACATCGCAAAAACTCTCGACGGGAGTGGACGCGAGAAACATAAGGAATATTGTTCT
>Ga0247841_10011513_pt1 | contig 11749 bp, 11 predicted proteins | sample LaCruzMarch2015__2_FD_192410 | JGI IMG/M metagenome (GOLD analysis project Ga0247841, IMG submission 192410) | Freshwater microbial communities from meromictic Lake La Cruz, Castile-La Mancha, Spain - LaCruzMarch2015_18m | ecosystem: Environmental > Aquatic > Freshwater > Lake | place: Spain...
AAATATCTCGTTATTAATTGAACATGATGTTATTTGCTGATTAACATGTATATGTAAATTTTAAAGAGTTTATGAATTAGCGATGTGTTGAATTATAAAGCATATGTATAAAAAATATACAACTTTTTTATAGCATTGATAATCTGTGTTATATGTCCTCATAACGAATTCGGTGTATAGATATTAAACACTTAAAGCTGTGTTTTTCTTTTACAGACCTATCTGCAACAAAAAGATATACAGTATATTAAAGGCAATAATTTTGCCTTGGCACTGTTATTGACAACCCCAGTTTGAGCATTAAATTTTATTGTAAAAATCTGTTCAGTATATTTAGAATCTTTTAAAAATATACGAACACAAAACAACGTATCATGAGAAATTTATTATTAATTGGGTTGTTTCTGATCTATTCTGGCAGTAGCATTTGCCAGGACATTGAAACAAAAAGCAAAACTTCATTGACGAGTTCAATGAATGTTTTATGTTCACCGGAATTATATACGCTTACAGTTTATTGGGCAAATGAATATTCAAAACTTAATCCTAAACTGAAAATTGATGTAATTAAAACCATTGATTTTAGCCATACAGGTTCAAATTTGTGCTTTATTTTGGATCAAAATCCAGCTGTAGCTGAAAAGGTCGAAACCATGAATTTCGTTATTGGACGTGATGTCATCGTACCTATCATTAATTCGAAAAATCCTTTTCTGGATAATCTTAATCAGCAAGGGATATCGGCAAATAATCTGGCTCAGATATTTAATACGCCAGATAACCAGAATTGGGGAACATTGCTGAATAACGGGCAGGTTGCACCTGTCCATTACTATACGATCACTGATGATGAATCAATAAAATTAAAAATCGCAGAATTTCTTAATACGGATAAAAATAGGATTGAGGGTATTAACGTAAAAAATGCAAAGGAAATGGTTTCAGCAATACAAAAAGACCCATATGCCATTGGTTTTTGCAAAATGGTTGATGTGGTTGATGTTTCAAAACAAAGTATAGTTGAGAATATTAAATTATTACCCATTGATAAAAACGGAAATGGCAAATTGGATTATATGGAAAATATATATGATGATTATTCTGCCTTTTCAAGGGGAATTTGGATTGGAAAATATCCAAAAGCATTATTTGGAAATATTTATTCTATTACTTCTTTGCAACCTAAAAATGAAAACGAAATAGGGTTTTTAAAATGGTTACTTACTGAAGGTCAGCAAAATATAGATAAATATGGTTATTCGGATCTTGTTAATAGCGAAAAACAAGTACAGCTTGCGAAATTAGACGAAGCAATTGTTATAACAGATATTCCCGGGGATGATAAAGCTGCTTTAAAAATATTCATTTACATTTTGGCTATTGTAATCATAATAGGTTCCATAACAACAATATCGGTTAGATATTTAAGACGGAGAAAGGAAGCAACGCTGCACGCATCATCTAATCACCCGATTATCTTTGATGAGCACTTAGTAAAAGTGCCAAAAGGTTTATATTTTGATACCACTCACACCTGGACTTTTATGGAAGAAAGCGGGCATGTAAAAATAGGAATTGATGATTTTCTGACAAATATTACCGGAAATCTAACAAATATCAAGATGAAAAATCCCGGAGAAAAGATTAAAAAAGGGGACATCCTTCTAACCCTGATTCAAAAAGGTAAACAATTAAACATTTATTCTCCGGTTACAGGGACTATCAAATCGCAAAATATTATACTTACCGAGAAATCTTCTTTACTGAATTCTTCTCCTTATTCAGATGGCTGGGTATATTTAATTGAACCGACTATCTGGCTTAGAGAAATTCAGTTTATGAACATGGCTGAAAAACATTTTGAATGGTTGAAAAATGAATTCTCCAGGTTTAAAGACTTTCTGGCAAATGCCATGAAAGCTAATACAATTGAATATGTATTGCAAGATGGCGGACAACTCAAAGTCAATATACTGGAGGAATTTGGGCCTAAAGTTTGGGAAGATTTTCAGACTAATTTTATTGATACTGCCAAATAGCTTCAGTTTTCCACATCGTATTTTTTTATAAACAATCAAAATTTGCATGTATGGGATTAGATCGTCGAAACTTTTTTAAAGTACTTGGAATTACAGGTGCTACCCTTGCCATCGGAAAGAAAGCACTGGCAGCACCAAAAAACGAAACAGCCGTAGAATTCAATGGGATATTATATGATTCCACTCGCTGTAAGGGTTGTCATGGTTGCGAGTATGATTGTGCAGATGTAAATGGCTTGCCTGATCCGACTGATAGCATTGAGCTGTCCGTAAAAAAGGGAATTATCAGAAAAACTGATGAAAATAGACGTACCGTGGTTAATGGTTATAAAACATCGAAAGGTGAAGTTTTTATTAAAACACAGTGCATGCATTGCAACGAACCTGCTTGTGCAGCCGCATGTCTTACGCAAGCCATGCACAAAACCAAAGAAGGTCCTGTTATCTGGCGAGCTGAAAAATGTATGGGATGTCGATACTGCATGGTTTCTTGTCCGTTTGATATGCCTAAATTTGAATATCACAGTTCGAACCCTAAAATTCTCAAATGTACCATGTGTTACGAAAGGCAAGCAAAAGGAGAAAAGCCTGCCTGTGTTGAAAATTGCCCAAATGACGCACTCATGTTTGGGAAGCGCCGTGATTTGATTAAGGAAGCACGCAAAAGAATTGTAGAAAAACCCGATATTTATGTAGATCAAATTTATGGTGAACATCAGGCGGGGGGTACAGGCTGGTTATATATATCACCTGTTCCTTTTAAAGAATTGGGTTTAAAAACAACTATACAAAACAAATCTTATCCCGAGCTTACAAAAGGATTTCTCTACGCCGTGCCATCTGTATTTGTCCTGGTTCCAGCGCTTTTATTAGGTATTCAACAAGGTACAAAAAATAATCATCTTAATGAAGAAAATTAATATGAATAACAACCATATAATGCCAAAAGACAATAATGGAACACCCATCATTAAATTTCTATTGCGTGAATTTAAACCTAAAGGAAAAATATTCACGCTTTTCAATATAATCTCTTTTCCAATTATGATACTTGGATTGGTGCTTATCATTATTCGTTTCCGTAATGGATTGGGTTCAGTTACAAATCTAACGCAAGAAGTCCCCTGGGGTTTATGGATTGGTTTTGATGTGGTCACTGGTGTCGCTTTTGCCGGTGGTGCTTATGTACTTACTTTTATGGTATATATTCTGAATATCAATAAGTACCATTCTATTGTCAGAATTACTGTTTTGAACGGCTTCCTCGCTTATGTGTTTTATGCGGGTGCATTACTCTTAGATCTGGGACGTCCATGGAATGTGGTCAATCCTATCATAGGAAATAATTTCGGAACCAGTTCGGTTTTGTTTTTAGTGGCCTGGCATTTCCTTCTTTATATGATGGCTCAACTCATCGAATTTTCACCTGCCATTGCCGAATGGCTTGGTGCCAGACGTGCCCGAAAAATCCTTACGGGAATGACAATCGCTGCCGTTATATTTGGTATTACTTTATCAATTCTTCACCAATCCGGACTGGGTGCGCTTTATTTAATGGCAAAAGAGAAAATTCACCCCCTATGGTATTCTGAATTCATTCCCATCATGTTTTTCGTTTCCAGCATTTTTGCCGGACTTTCAATGGTCATTTTTGAGGGGTCAATTAGTCAAAAAGTATTTTTCAATCAGATCAACGAAAAAAATCATAAAGCACATAATGGTATCTTAACAGGATTGTCCAAAATATGCGCAGTGACGATGTTTGCTTATTTTTTCCTGCAACTGCTTGTCTTTATTCATGAGAAACATTGGAACCAGTTAAATACGCCTATGGGTTATTGGTATTTGCTCGAAATGATCGGCTTCGTACTTTTTCCCATGCTGCTATTTTTTGTTAGTTACAGGAATAACAGCATATTACTTATTAAAATTGCTTCTATCATTACCATGTTGGGCGTCATTTTAAACAGATTAAATGTAACCGTAATTGGTTTTAGATGGGATGCATCAATACGTTATCTGCCCTCATGGATGGAAATTGCTGTTACCCTGGCAGTCATATTTACTGAAATTTGGGTATTCAGATGGGTCGTCAGACGTATGCCTGTTTTAAGGGAATCTCCATCATGGACAAAAGAAAATGAATAAATTAACCCGCCGCCACTTTTAGTGATGGCATAAACATAACAACTATATGGAAGGATTTACTTATTTTAACATTTTCGAAACGAAAGGAATAGAATATCTTGCTATCCTGGCTTTCTTTGCTTTACTTATTCCTTTCTGGATTATTTTGAATAAACAAGTCAAAATTACCAGACAAATTAAATCCTCTTTAGGGGTCCTTTCAACCAATATTTTGAGAATCCCTCAGGGATTATTTTACAACAGAAATCACACTTGGGCATTTTTAGAAAGATCAGGAGATGCGGTTGTCGGCTTGGATGATTTATTGGTACATATTACCGGTGAAGTTAAATTCAGCTATCTCAAAAATCCGGGAGAAATCATTAATAAAGGTGATTTATTGACTGAAATAGATCAAAATGGCAAATTGCTTCAAATATTTTCCCCTATTTCAGGAAAAATACTGAATACCAATTCATTATTAAAAGAAAATAGTGAAGTTATTAATGAAGATCCATATGGAAAAGGATGGATTTATAAAATTACCCCCTCAAACTGGATCGCTGAAACCAATTCATATTTCCTCGCAGAAGAAGCTACAAATAGACTAAACAATGAATTAGAACGATTCAGAGATTTTCTGGCTATTTCAATGGAAAAATATGCACCGGAACCTTCCTTGGTTCGGCTACAGGATGGAGGAGAATTAATAGATCATACTCTTTCTCATATGCCTGGTGAAATATGGCTGGATTTTCAAAAAGAATTTTTAAATCATTCGCACTAAAAGAAAATTTTCATTGCAGCTATCTTATTGTTGGGTTTTTTGTATTTTGCGATGAAAATTAACGTGCAGGATATTTGAGTTTAGTCAAAATCCTGAAAAAGATGAAAATATGAATTTCTTTAATAAATTCCAAATTAGCATAAATGCAGTAATTTCATTTTTTAATAAATATGTAAGATTCCAATCTTCCATTTATGGAAGGGTAGTTTTGATCATTTCCATTATGTCTGTCTTTCTTTTTGTTTCATTTGGAGTCATATTCAAGTCAGTACATAATCAATATTTAAATACGGTCATTCGTCAAAATGGAAACAATATCGGTTCTATTGTAGAAGGAGCCTTATACCATTCTATGTTAGAAAACGATAGACGTGCGCTGCAAAATACCCTCGATATTATTAACACAATGTCGGGTATTGATGATGTCAACATGTATGACAATACGGATAGCCTGGTTTATTCATCATTTTCTTTCGATACCACTAACCATAGTAATCCGAATTGTATCGGTTGCCATGAGAACATTAAATCCATGTTTCCTGAAAAACAGAAATATTATAAAATTATAGATGTCAATGTGGCTTGTGGTATGAATCAAAGTCATAATAAACACAGATATCTATTAATCAGATCGCCTATTCTGAATGAAAAATCGTGCTATACCAGTGCTTGTCATGCGCATAATCAAAGTGATAAAGTGCTTGGTTCCCTTGTTTTAAAATTGCCTTTACAAGAACTGGATGCAGCCATTAAAAAGTCGTCAACAGAGTTTTACCTGTTAGCCATTTTTGCAACCCTGTTGCTTGCCTCTTTTTTAATCATATTTACCAGTAAAAAAATTAAAAATCCATTAAATGAAATTATTAAAGCCAGTGAAGCGGTCGCCAGGGGAGATAAAAGTACCAGGTTGGAAATTAAACCCAATCAATTGAATGATATGAGATTGGTTTCTGCTGCATTTAATAACATGCTTGACAATCTTAGTACCGCCACCATCGAGTTACAAAATTGGTCACATCAGCTTGAATATAAAGTACAAAAAAAATCGGAAGAGCTTTTAGAAGCGCAAAATGAATTAATACAAATTGAAAGAATTGCTTCTCTTGGGAAATTATCATCCTCTGTGGCACATGAAATAAATAATCCATTATCCGGCGTATTGACCTATACAAAACTGGTTCATAAGCAACTAAGCAAAATTAATATGGATGAATCTTTGAAAGAACCCATGCTTAAACATTTGAAAGTTATTGAAACCGAAACAAAGCGTTGTGGAGATATTGTCAAAGGTTTGCTCGATTTCTCAAGAAAAGATCAGGAGAATTTTGAATCCAAACACTTGAATACTGTGCTGTATGAAATTTATGAGTTAATGTCGCATCAGATGAAGATGGCAAATATCCTCTTTTATTCAGATTTGTCGGCTCCATCTGATTCAATTTATTGCAGCGAAAACCAGATAAAACAAGCCTGTATGGCCATTCTGGTAAATGCTTCCGAAGCCGTAATGGAGAATGGCGAAATTCTTATTAAAACGGTAAATCCGGACATTGATAATATTCGAATAGAAATTATTGATAATGGATCTGGAATTGCCCCGGAAGACATGCCACATATTTTTGAACCTTTCTTTTCAGCAAAAAATAAGGCCAGCGGAATTGGCTTAGGTCTTGCCATTGCACATGGCATTGTTCAGAGTCATAAAGGGAGAATTGAGGTGGAATCTAAATTGGGGAAAGGTACAACCATTTCAATTATTTTACCTTTGTTCAAAAATTAAGGAAAAAATGATGACAAAAAAAATTTCAATTTTGATTGTTGATGATGAAGAATCCGTAAGAGATTCTTTATACAATTGGTTTATAGAAGATGGTTATCATGTTGAATGTGCTGAAAATGCAAAAAAAGCATTGATTATTCTTGAATCGAAGAATTTCGATATAATTCTTGCCGATCTGAAAATGCCAGGGATGGATGGCCTGGAAATGCAAAGAAGAATTAAATCATTAAACAAGGATTCCATTGTCATTATTATGACTGCTTTTGCTTCTGTTGAAAGTGCCGTTCAGGCTTTAAAAGACGGTGCTTACGATTATGTTACAAAACCGTTTGATCCCGATGATCTGTCGCATTTAATCCGTAATGCTACCCGGCAAATTTCTTTAAAATCTGAAAATGAAGCCTTAAAGAATAAAGTGATTAGCCTCGAAAATATTGAAGATTTGATTGGAAACAGTCCCGCCATGATCAAAGTATTTAAAGAGGTCGAAAGTGTGGCTCAATCTAATTCCTCCGTGATTATTACAGGCGAAAGTGGTACCGGAAAAGAGCTGATTGCAAAAGCCATTCATTCCAATTCGTTACGTAAATATTTCCCCATGGTGAGTATTCATTGTGGTGCCTTAACAGAAAGTTTATTGGAAAGTGAATTATTCGGCCACGAAAAAGGAGCTTTTACTGGTGCCATGTATAATCGCAAGGGTAGATTTGAAATGGCTGATGGCGGCACTATTTTTCTTGATGAAATTGGAACCATTTCTACTAAAATGCAAATTGAATTGTTACGTGTGCTTGAAACAAAATGTTTTATGCGTGTCGGTGGAAATAAGGAAATTGCATCCGATTTCAGGGTAATTTGTGCGACTAACAGGGATTTAAAAAAAATGGTGGAAAACGGAACTTTTCGGGAAGATTTGTTTTACAGGCTTAATGTAGTGAATATTATCGTTCCCCCGCTTAGAGAAAGGGTGGAAGACATTCCTGTACTCGTTGATTATTTTATTAAAAAATACTGCGTTTCAATGAGCAGGAATATCGTTTCAATCAATCCTTCAGCGTTAAAACGTATAGAAGAATTCGAATTTCCAGGCAATGTACGCGAACTCGAAAACATGATTGAACGTGCAATTGTAATAGGGAATGGCAAAGAAATACTTCTCAAAGATCTTCCACTGGGTAAAGAAATTGTTACCAGTACGGTGGAAAGTCTGGATGACCATGAAAAGACACATATTCAAATGATTCTTAATAAATATGGTTGGAACATCTCCCGTTCTGCCAAAGCTTTGAAAGTGGATAGAGTAACCCTCTATAATAAAATAAAAAAATTCGCTTTAAAACCGGTGGAATAACATTAATGCTATCCAAATGCCAATTTTAAAATGCCATATTCCGGATTCAAAGCAAAATTTTGATAACCGTATTGTTTAATGAACCGTCAAAATATAACCTTGATTTATTTTGGATATTTCGAGAAAAGTTTTCTTGAAAAGCTTGCCGGATCATTAAAGCAGCTATTTGTATTAGATGTTATTATCATAGAAGGACGTATTGATTTAACTCAATTTTATGATCCCGGCCGGAGACAATATGATGGTAACAAGCTATTAAAGCATGTAGATTCATTAACCTCAGAAAAATCGCTTAAAATCCTCGGATTATTCAGTATAGATGTTTTTATTCCGATACTGACCTATATTTTCGGCCAGGCATATTTAAACGGACACAGCGGAATTGTATCACTATATCGCCTTAAAAATGAAATGTATGGAATGAAGCAAGACAATAATTTGCTCGTTGATCGTTTTAGAAAAACCTGTATTCACGAACTTGGCCATGCTTTTGGATTAATACATTGTCACAATCCAACCTGTGTAATGCGATCCAGCACTTATGTGGAAGATATTGACCAAAAAAATCAATTTTTCTGTCCCAAATGCAGGACTGATTTGGGTTTAAATTTGTATAATGGTTAGCACCTGCCATTTATCTTACTGTAAGTTGAATTTTTCATTGAAGCTAAAGTACATCATTTATTCAATGGGTAATATGCCTTTGGTTGCAGGGACATTTCCATTTTAATGTCTTGAGATTCTTTCTTTCAGATCTTGGGTGCAACCGACATAATGTTTATTATTGGCACATTTTAAAATGTAAACGTATTGCATGATAGTTGGGATAAAGGAGGTTGTAGATAATTTGGGTTAATACGGATGGCATGTTAATGGGTGTAATTGCAGGCCACTTTAGCAGTAGCGGACTTGTCCGCCTTCGCCCGCATATTCTCATTAAATTAAAAGTTTGGTTCTTCAAAAGCCCGCCGCCGTCCTGATTTCATCAGAGCTATGACGGGCGAAGGCGGAGAGAGGGGGATTCGTAAAATTTCTGTTTTTGATTTTGTTATACATTTGATTATGAATTTAATATATTTTTAGAAAAAATTATTTTACTGTCGCAACTGTCGCAAAGGTACAATTAATATATCAATTCATTGGAAACTAAATTTTTTTTTTCATTTTCGTAGTATTTTTCAAGATACTCCGAAATGATCTTACTATAATCCATTGAATCTATCCATTCCTTAATATTGCTGAAATATTTTGAAAAAACTGCATTTGAAAAATCCCTGATCTCTGTCTCTGACAGGGTTTTCTTCATTGGCCTGTATTCTTCAATAAAGGGATATTCAAACATTTTGACCTCTTTATTCAGTTTAAGGCTTACTAGAGCTTCCCCGTTTGATGATTTCTCGATTACATTCAACATAAGTTGCTGGACAGACATAAGATGAATGTAATTTTTCTCTATGACATGACTAAAGATAGTATTCATCAGCTTTAGCAATTCTTCTTTGGAATGACCTGTTTTATTACTTTCCATAAAAAATTCAAAGGGTTCAATCCCAATAGCTTGACATATTTTACCAAGCAAATCAACATTTACGGAAACCCTTCCCGTATAAATGTCATAAATTGATTGCTTTGTTTTCCCTGTAAGCTTAGCTAAATCCTTGACGGAAATGTTTTTTGATTCTGCTAACTGTTTTATTTTTAAACCTATATCCATATTATTACAATTATAATTAAACAATATTACAAGCTATTGGTAAAATATATTAAAAATTACGAACATATTTACAAAATAATAAAAATTCATTCGTAAATCGTTACAAAGATACAGTCAAATATTCTACAAAAATACAAAATTAGAAAATATTTCTTAGCTGTCAAATAATTTTTCAAAAACAATAGAAATCACTGTAGAACATTTCATTCTTCTTCCTAAAACTGACAGGGTAAAAGAGTAAATCATTTATGACGAGATTAACCCTACTAAAATTGCCTTGAAATCCCATATAGAAGCATGGCGAATATATCAAACCAGTTCAAAAGTTTTGGGATAGCACCTACCATGTTATACAACTCAAGCACAAAAAGACCCATCACAATCGAAAAAGTTGGAATGATGTAACTTTTATTGCAATTATTTGACGCTTTTTTGAATTAATGATTTTACCTTTGTATAATAATTCTTTGGCCTATATTCATATTATTAAATTAATAGTAAATTATATTACAAATAAATTAGTAAATATCATTACTATTACATGAGCATATATTACAATAATGTAAATTAATTAGTAGATCATGACAAAATCAAAAAGGAAAACTCTTTATAAGTACAAAATTAAAGAATATTTAGACAAACTACCTAATCCTGAATATATTCAGGCAAAAAACACACTTCCTGGGTTTTTACATGTTAATAAGAGAACATTTGAAAAATATATGTACACCTACCTAATTGAGAGCTATGAAATGCCCGTCAAACAGTTTGCATTGCTTGCATATTATTTTCATTGCAAGATGGAAGACCTTTTAAATTATTCACCTGAAGAATTGATTAGCAGGAGAATGAGCAAACAGGAAGAACTGGCAGCCAGATTGGGATTAACAAAGTAATAAACAAATTGACCTGAAAATAATTCTTCTTTGATTTGAAGTTAATGTATTTCTTTTATCTTTACCGTAAATTTGTATTGACTAAATAATGTAAACGGTAATTAACAATACGAGTTTTTCGTAAATTAGATAAAATGCTTTTATGAGAAATGTAAATTTATATAATCTGAGATTAAACAAAGATCAAGTTATCGGATTAATTAACCAACTTGACTTTGATGATAAAATAGAACTCCTGAACGATCTTAAAGAGAGTACTTACCTTAAGCGTTTTAAAAAACTTCTATCATCTTTACGGACAGATGAACTGTCTTTAGACGAAATTACAAAAGAGGTTGAAATTGTTAGAAAAAAACGATATGCATCAGGAATTCAAAAAATTTAAAGTAATTATTGACACCAATATTTTAATTTCTTTTCTAATTGGAGGGACTTTAAAGGACTTACCTATATTACTTGACCAAAACAGACTTTCAATAATTACTTCTGATGAGCAAATAGAAGAATTACTTGAAGTTGTTGGAAGGAAAAAATTTCAAAAATATTTTACCAAACCAAAGATTGAAGAATTTCTGAAATTATTTGAAGAAAAATCCCAAATTACTAAATTAAAAACGAAACTTGAAATCTGTAGAGATAAAAAGGATAACTATATTCTGAGCATGGCTATTGATTCCGGGACCGATTATTTAATTACAGGAGATAAAGATATCTTAACATTAAACAAAATCGGAAAAACTATGGTAATAACTTACCTTGACTTTAATACGATGTTTAATAAAAACTCAACGTAGGTAAAACACGTACTATAAATAAAGATTTTACAAAATGATTGCAATTATGTACGATAATCGTTTATTATTGCGCCCAAATTGCAGATAAATGAATAGTGTAAAATCACAATTAGCCTCTATATTCAAGCCGGAATGGTGGAGCTGTTTCACCGGAATACTCAGAATTGTGCCAGATTGATGATATTAACCGTTTTTAACGTTAAAATTAACGTTAAGAGTCACCATACCGTTACGGTAACAGTGACCATATCGTTACGGTAA
>Ga0247841_10011514_pt1 | contig 11748 bp, 9 predicted proteins | sample LaCruzMarch2015__2_FD_192410 | JGI IMG/M metagenome (GOLD analysis project Ga0247841, IMG submission 192410) | Freshwater microbial communities from meromictic Lake La Cruz, Castile-La Mancha, Spain - LaCruzMarch2015_18m | ecosystem: Environmental > Aquatic > Freshwater > Lake | place: Spain...
GCGGATCTCCCGGAATATGCGATGTCCCGTGCGGTGATGACCGCTACTGAGGCAAAGACCGCAGCCCTCCAGCAGCTGATGGCACGGAGCATCTACTCGACCGGGATTGCTACCGGGTCCGGGACGGACATGATCGCACTTGTAACAAACCCCGGCTCTTCTCTCCATCTCTCGGATGCCGGGAAGCATGCGAAACTCGGGGAATTGATCGGTACGACGGTGATCCGGGCAACGATTGCCGCACTGGAGAAGGAGACCGGTCTCTCGCCTGCATCCCAGCGCGATGTGCTGGTGCGGCTGTCCCGGTTCGGGGTTGCGGAGGAGGATCTCTGGAAAGCCGCAGGAACGGCGGGTTATGTGGATAGTGCCAGCGGGGAAGAGCGGGAGCGGTTCGTGCAGTACCTGAGAAGTTGGGCGCGGGAACCCGGTGCGGTAGCGCAGGCAGCCGCAGCGCTCCACATCCTGGACGAGGCAGGATGGGGATTGCTCCCTGACGATGTGGCACGGGACGCAATCATCCGTATATTACGTGACGGGGAGACGGATATTCCTGCAGCGGGAGACCGGCTTGTCGATTGCGTCGTTGCGATGCTCGCCCGGCGGGCAGTGAGGGAAGTGTATCCCGCACGAAACCCCGGTGGTTCACTGCATTTGCACCCGTAAAAGGTGCATGGCGGGTTTGTAAAAAGATCCCGGATCAGGGTTCACCTCCCTGCCGGGGGATAACACCTCACTTTAAGTTCTTCAGCACAAGACTCGCCGCGTGCTCACCGGAGAGGAGCATCCCGCCAAATACCGGACCCATGCGGCTCTCTCCCGCAACGGCATTTGCTGCCATACCGGCAACGACAAGACCGGGGAACACCTCCATGGTATGCTGGAGGATACGGGATTCAGCCCGGTCAGCCCACATGAAACTCTCGCCTTTTACCTGGAGATTCCCACCCTTTCTCTCAACGAGCCTGGCGACAACCGAATCATGACCGGTTGCATCGACCGTATACCGGCAGCCCATGACAAGGGGATCGACATGCAGTTTTCCCATCTCAACAGCAGTCCAGTTGATCACGAGCCCGCTGATCCGCCCGTCTGCCTTGATCATGACATCTTCTACTGAGGTGAGATTGAAGAATTCAGCTCCGGCATCACACGCGGCAGCGGTAAGTTTTGAGACTGCTTCGACTGACTTTGCGACATAATATCCCTCTTTGAATAGAGTGGATTTGATAGAGAACCGGTCAAGCAGGCGGCGTGCCTCTTCCTGCACGACAATCCGGGGGAACATCATCCCGCCGCCCCACATCCCGCCGCCTACGGAGAGCTTCTTCTCAATGATCCCGACCTTGATGCCTTCTTCTGCGATCAGTGCTGCACAGGTAAGTCCTGCCGGTCCTGCACCTACAACTGCTACGTCCAGTTCCATATAGTCGATCAGGGTATTCATCTGGGCTGAAAGAATCGCCCTGCTGATGGTAATTTCATCGAGTTCCATAGGTATTGCCTCCATAGTATGATGCAGAATACTATTACAACGTTAGGAAACACGATCAGAAAAAGAGTTATTGTTTCGATTGTGCATAGGCTCGTGCAATCCCGCACACATCCCGCGCAACACCGATGGGTTCCTTCCCCACAAAGGTACAGACCGGTTCTTTTCCCGGTCCCCCGGCATCGCAGATACTATCCGGTACCTGCCCCCCCGCAGCCCGGATCGCTTCCTGTGCCTTCCACTGCATCGATGACCCCTCTGCGTGCCGGACCTCTACGGGTTCGTCTCTCCGGTCAATCAGAGTATGTGTCCATCCGTTCTTCCTGCAATAGCTGAAAAGCCATTCTGAAAACCCGGGGGGATTTGCGAAATCTATCCCGGCACGGACGGACGGATCGACCTGCATGAGGCTGATGATGAGCCGTGCCATGTGGTTCGATGCACCAAACCGGATCCTCCCGGCAGCCCGTGGCATGCCGTCAATGATGGTAATCCGACCATCTATGGCTATGACTTCACCGGGTGTTTTGGCATGCGGTTGTGCAAATACCATGTTGGTCCTGACCTCAGGAATGAGGGCGACAAATTCCCGGCACGCTTCAATCTCCTCAAGTGCGATCATCATCCGCCCGAACATGTCGATCTCCGTGGTGAGGTCAGGTTGTTTCATGATGCTTCCTGCTCTTCTGGAATATTTGGCGGGAAGGAATATTGTTGCTGTGGTTGCGTGACCAGAGTACCGGTGGGTGAACGGAACTGCACGGACATCAAGAGGCGTCTGAACCTGGTGGCGGACAGCTACCCCGAAGCGCGATGAAGGAGCTCCGGCATGTAAGAAATTCCAGGATTGCCAGGTCTTTTTGAGGAACAACGGCTATGTCACAACGATACTGACAAATCACATACGGATTCTCCCGACGGGGAGATTAAACGCTCAACGGGGCTCTGCCCCGAACTCGTGGATGGGCTCCAAAAGGGATAGGAAAAAATGAGACACGGGAACTAACGTATTGGATTAACCGGTTGAATTTTTTAAAAAAAGAGCAGGGGATTACTCCCCACCGCTCTACTGCTTTTTCTGTTCCTCCGCTCCGGAGTGCTCCATGTGGTCAAGGACCCGGTCCCACATGACAAGCATCCCCGGGATGATCACGTAGGCGAGCAGTCCTGCACCGAGGAATGCTCCAACGATGATAAGTTCGTTGTCCATCGCTATCACCTTACGCAAGAGCGGTGACACCGTCTGCCCAGGTGTCGACTTTTGCGAGGATTGCGTCATCCGAGTAGGACGTGATGCTGATCCGGTCCCGGGCGAAGTTGACGAAGTACAACTCCCCGTTGGCGTCGTGGCACTTGAGGGTCGCGGAGTAGGAGTCTTCCTCCGGGTCGTGGATGATCGTTCCGCCGTGCGCGGTCGCAAGGTCGGTGTCTGCCATGAGGAGGGTGATCCCCGCGTTGAAGCCGGAGATCGTGTTGTACTTCTCGGTACTGGTGCCGACGTTCTGTGCGTCTATGTCTTCATAGACGAGCCGGGCAGTGTAGGTCTCCTTTGTCTTCTCCACGGGGTCGTGGTTTACCCCGGCGGTCATGTATGCGATGCAGGCAAACGGGTTGTCGGTGATGACCGATGCAACGATCGTGTTAAACGATGCGACGTCTGCAATGGGGCTCGCGAGTGTGCGAACCGCTGATTTTACATTCGTGTTCTGTACGAAATCTGCCATAGTTTGTTTCCTCCTTGTTTTGTTTTTGTTCTGTGTCTTGGGGCGCCCTTTGACATACTATTATACGTCGTAAAAGGGTATAGGATTGGCTGAATAAACCATGGAAACTCAAAATGGTGAGTGATATGTTTCAGGTTTTGAGAACTGGGCATGTTTGGGGCTGGGATTAAAATGACGGTTTTGCATAGTGGAGCGGGTGTGACCGGGCTGCATATCAAACTGGCACTCCCGCTGATGAGCGGGGTAGCGGACAGGAAACGCCTGGAGAAAAGAAAGACCACTCACCCGAGCGCTGTATTGCCGGTATCGTCGCGGGGCAGACAATCGGGATTGATGCGGGCGATGTGCGTGTTGTGTTCGTGGGTTCGGCGTCGATGAGGTGGTTTTTTTTAGGATTCTGGTTTGTGGTGACGGCAGGAATAGGGATGATTGGAAAAAATGTTTATGACGGGTTTGCGACAGGCGCGCAGGGATAGTGCGAGATCATGAGCTGTGTTCATGGCGAGTAGTCACAGGCGCGCAAACATGAGATGTCCATGGCAGGAATTATGGCGAGGATGGGGAAACAACCTGCGATAGAGATAATGTGTCGGATTTAGTGATTTTTTGCCGGTTTTTATGATAACCCCATCACGGGTACCCGGATTCACTGAACCATTCAGCCGGAGTCCCCCGTCTGCTGTCTCTTGTCATTGGATCGTCATGACCTCTGGAGGAGTCTTACGTGATTCTTCCGTTATATGACTGCCTCAACGGGTGAGTCCGGGTTCGAGGCATGATGAAATGTACATGGCATCCTCTTTTCGTATTTTTCCACGTGATGAGGAAATTGTACGGGATGACCCTGAAAGGATGTATGGTGAGGGAGGGGTGTGTCCCTCACAAAAATGAACCTTATTTCCTGGGTTTTGAAACCGGCTTTGTTTCACTGACCTTCCGGGTTTCGGGTTTGGATTCGGGGTTGGCTTCAGTTTTCGTCGGTTCTACTTTTTTGGGTTCGGTTTTTTTAGACTCAACTTTTTTTGGATCACCTTTCGTTGGTTCAACTTTTTTTGGTTCCGTTTTTTTGGACTCAACTTCTTTGGGTTCACCTTTCGTTGGTTCCGTTTTTTTGGACTCAACTTTCTTTGGTTCCGGTTTCTTTGATTCCTTTTTCTTTGTTTCCGCCATCGGGTTATCAACTCCAATACTCAAAAATATTTTACGGTTTTTACCGGGGATGACGGATAGGGAGAATGCATCACCTTCAGAAGGTGCCCGTGTGCAGGGGAAATGAAATGCATAGATCGTCATCCCGATTAAGTGTAGGGGGATAACAGTAATAAACTTTGTTTAATCTGTATGAATCAATGTGACTATTCTACCATACAGCAGAATAATGCGTAAAAAAATGGGAATAATATGATGTGAGGAGGTTTTATTTTTTTTAGTGGACATGCAATTGTGTATACCTCGTATTGAGGCAGGTGGTGGCAATGGTTTTCCCGTGCATTACCACCTAGATGTTTGCAGGGGAAGTATAATAATTTTTCACTTTTGTATGAACTTGTAAAAAATCATAACCTTATGATCTGCGACGCCTCCAATTCGAACAGGAATGCCACGCGAACCCGGCGCCGGATGGCTCGTGCTTTGTTGTTTTGATCGCGCTCGCGGTGCTGGCGTGGGCGGACAGTAACGAGGAAACTGCCAGTCCATCATAGGGTCGACAGGAGGAATACCTCATGGTCTGTAGGCACACAGGGTTTTTCACGAATCTTACATGATGCTTCAGGGTAATCTCTTGCAGTTCTCCCTTTTACGATCCATCGATGATTTGAATTGAATTCTGCGCCTGGTAATTTTTCCGATACGTTCTGCCGCTGTTTGGTGTTCCATCGCGGATATCCGCATTTTTTACCGGATGGTTACACTCGTCACACAGATGCCCGACTTCAATACGAGACTCGAGAACGCCCGGTTCGAACAGGAGAAGACACAAGTGTCCCGGTAGATTGCGGAGACGGAGGGGGAGATCGATAAACGGGTGTAGGTGTTGTATTGTTTGACCGAGGATAAGATTCGGATTGTGGAGGGAAATAAATCCTCTTAAATACAGAAACCAAATACCTGTATACAACTTGGTGTGTTGTTATAGATTTCAAAATTGCCATAGAAAAAGATGAGGATGGCTGGTGCATCGTTGCTGTACCCTGAACTCGGCAACAAATTAGGGATTAGTTCTTAAAAATCCGTTTTTTTCAAAAAACAAGGCTGTTTTGAGTTTTTAGGTGGTCTCCCCTCCCCCCTACTATTATGGGTTGAAAAAATTGCTTCAAACTCGAAAATTTTTGCTCCAATCCTAAATTTAAACCTAAATTTTTGAATAATTCAAATTTGTATTCCCTAAAAAATCCGAGTTCAGGCTGTACCGGCACTCCCTGGCTGAGTCTCACAGGGAAAAACTAAAAAAAGAGGCGAAGAAAAATATTGCACAAGCCATCGAACTTCACCTGAGCGCGCCAGCACGCGATGGTATTCCCTTCTTTCACCGCCCGGGTGTGAAAGCCTGAACTCGGATTTTTTAGGGAATACAAATTTGAATTATTCAAAAATTTAGGTTTAAATTTAGGATTGGAGCAAAAATTTTCGAGTTTGAAGCAATTTTTTCAACCCATAATAGTAGGGGGGAGGGGAGACCACCTAAAAACTCAAAACAGCCTTGTTTTTTGAAAAAAACGGATTTTTAAGAACTAATCCCTAATTTGTTGCCGAGTTCAGGGTGAAAGAAGCATTTGTAGTCGTTGATATATGACGGACATACTTTCCATCCTTTCCGGTAAGGAAGTTGTGAAAGCACTCGGGAAACTGGGCTACACGGTCAACGACCAGAATGGCAGTCATATCCACCTGAGACACCCGGTCAGACGCCCGTTCACTACTCCAAACCATCTTGAAGTTGCCCGTGGAGCTTTACCGGATCATCATAACGGATGCTGATATCAGCATTGAAAAAATTCTGGAGTTATTGTACCCCGAAGGAAACACTAATTCGCGAGACACGGTCCGACCAATTACCTTTTTTTTTGCCTCTTCTCCAATTTCAGGAGGAAATTTTTTGGTCGTGTCCAAAGATTGGCTAAAAGTATAAGAATCCAAGAGGATCCAAACCTACTCAAGCAATCAAACAAAAGGAGGGCTGAACCACTCATGGATCAAGGAGAATTTCATTCCGATTGAAACGGATTTAAAATCCGGAGTCCTTCAACCTGAATAAAATCCTTCTCATTTCTTGTTAACAGGGTTACATCGAGCGACAGCGCCGATGCGGCTATAACCGCATCCGGAAGGGAGATGGAGGATTGTGTTCGTAATTCGATCGTCTTTTCTGCAAAGTTACCGTAAGGGAAAGGCATCGTGCACAATCCAGCATCCGATATGCTTTTGCCAGTCCTTCCGGAGTATGACCTTTCCAGCCGAGAAGTTCAATTCTCGTGATAATGGATATGTTAAATGATTCCTGCAGAATTTTATCGATGAGAGGTTTTTTGTCTGATGAGAAAGCGCCCGCAAGGTAGTGGATGAGAATATTTGTATCGATAAGGTACGATGTCATAGCCGGTTCCACTCAGCGCGGAGTGTCCGTGCGACCGTAGCGGGATCTTTGATCACATCCCGGTACATGCCAAAGTAATCCTGTAAGTTGCAGGGAGAGAGCCGGGAATCTTGCATCCCGAGTGTCTTTTCCCATAACTCTACGGGAACGATGACACTTTTTTTGTGTCCGCCGGCATCATAGATATACTGAATATCGTTCATAGTACCTTCACTTCCCCTTTGAGGTGAATATTGTTTTCCGGATTACAAGAAACTATCATCTGTATCAGAATTGCATAATCCGACTGCTATCCCCACGGGAGTAAAATAAACCCGATGAAGGGTTTTCCCGTTTTTTTATGGGATTACTTCACGTATTGCTTCCTGAACTCAAAAATCCAGGAAATATGTCATTAGCCCTGGGAACCTCTTCCGCTTAATGGTGGATACCTGGTCTTTAGTGCCTCACCGTATTGAGGTGCGGAGGAGCACGTCCCGAAGGGTGAGGAGCGACGGGGGTCGCAGTGTCTCATCACCATCGTTGGAGAAAGAGGGGGTTTACCCAGGGTCATTCCCATCTTCGGGTAGCTGATGACACGTCTGTTTATCGGGGCGGGCATGTACACACGGTTTGGACAAAAATGCCCGGGCATTTTTTTCTATTTAATGCCGTGCAAAAACATCAATCCGTCTCCCTCTTTCACATGATGTTGCATGTCCCTCCGTTGCAGAACCGGGCGGCACTCCTCCCCCAATACAAAATGCCGGAGCATAAGTGCCCGGTTGAAGTGACGCCCTTAATGCCTGCCCTTTTTTCATTCCATCGTTATAAAATTTTTCAAACATAATAAAAAATAGCCTTTCGGCATATTTATGTAACATCGATTCCTACAGATCGATCAATTCATTCCAAAAAAAATGGGGAAATTTGATGAAATATTCTACTGCACACGTATCCGGCAGCCCGTCTACCGGCATGAACCGCCCGTCGAACACCATTGCGCGCGGGGGCGGGGGGAAATTCTTTGCCGATGGCTGGCACCGGGTGCTGATCGTCGGGCTGCTGCTCGCGGTTGTGATGATGGCGGCGCCGGTGGGGGCAGCTGGATCTCCGGATGGCGCAACTGCCGCGGAACCAGCCACGCTCAGCCAGGCGCAGCTGATGGACATCTCCGTCCCGTTCATCGCGAACAACGGCCAGCAGCCGGCCGATGTGAAATTCTATGCCGACACTTTCTATGGCCGGGCCTTCGTGACCGGCACCGACCTCACCCACGCGGTTGAGGCGAAGACGGATGATGGCGTGAAAGGCGTTGCCTTAAAAGAGCAGTTCGTTACGGCGGACGGGACGGTAATCTCCCTTGTCCCGGCCGGCGAAGACCCGGCAGCAACGCAGGTCTCATACTTCATCGGCAACGACCAGAGCAAGTGGCAGACCGGTCTCCCGAGCTACCACCTCGTCAGCCTCGGCGAGCTCTACCCCGGCATCAGCCTGAAAGCGAAAGCCCACGGCGCCAATGTCGAGAAGCTCTTCACGGTCGCGCCCGGCGCATCGCCGGACACCATCCGCGTGAAGGTTGCGGGCGCCGACAGCCTCCGCATCGCGGACGACGGCAGTCTTGCGATTGCTACCGGTGACGGCGAGGTCAGCCTCACGGCGCCGAAGGCGTTCCAGGACGGGCAGGCAGTCGCGGTCGCGTATCGGGTTCTGGATGACAGCACCTACGGGTTTAGCGTCGGGGAGTATGACCCGGCAAAGGAACTGCTGATCGATCCGAGCCTTGCGTATTCCACGTACCTCGGGGGGAGCGGCACTACAGACTATGGACAAAACATAGCGATCGACAGCACTGGGAACGTGTTCATCATAGGCCGGACAAATTCAGCAAATTTTCCTGTCACCAGTGGTGCATTCCAGACAAGCAATGCTGGCGGTCTGGATGTAATGATCTCCAAGGTGAACCCGACAGGAACCGGCCTCGTCTACAGCACCTATCTCGGGGGAGTCGGACAAGACACTGGAAGTGGTATTGCGATTGATGGTGCCGGTAACGCTTACATCACAGGCCAGACAAATTCTGCAGCCTTCCCGGTCACCCCCGGTGCATTCCAGACAACAATTGGGGGGGGACAAGAGGGGTTTGTGTCCAAGCTGAATCCAACGGGAACCGGTCTCATCTATAGCACATATCTCGGAGGATCCGACACTGACTTAGGAGCGGGTATTGTGGTGGATAGTACCGGCAACACCTATATTACCGGACAGACGAATTCCGGTAATTTCCCGATAACATCTGGTGTATACCAGACAAGTAAAGCCGGTGATTATGATGCTTATGTGACTGAACTGAACCCATCAGGAACCAGCCTTGTCTACAGCACCTATCTCGGAGGAACCGGAACTGAGTATGGACAGGGTATTACATCGGACAGTACCGGCAACGCATACATCATAGGATATACAGCCTCAACTAACTTCCCGACAACGACCGGAGCATTCCAGACGACTAACGCCGGCGGCTCTTATGATGTCTATGTGTCGAAACTGAACCCATCAGGAACCAGCCTTGTCTACAGCACCTATCTTGGGGGAACGGGTCTTGACTTAGGAGCGGGTATTGTGGTGGACAATACCGGCAACGCGTTTATTATTGGACGCACAAATTCAGCAGCCTTCCCTACAACATCAGGCGCATTCCAGACAAGCAATGCCGGTGATTATGATGCTTATGTGACTGAACTGAACCCATCAGGAACCAGCCTTGTTTACAGCACCTATCTCGGAGGAACCGGAACTGAGTTTGGGCAGAGTATTACATTGGACAATACCGGCAACGCGTTTATTATTGGACGCACAAATTCAGCAGCCTTCCCTACAACATCAGGTGCATTCCAGACAAGTAATGCCGGGGGCTATGATGCTTATGTGACTGAACTGAACCCATCAGGAACCAGCCTTGTTTACAGCACCTATCTCGGGGGAACCGGAACAGATTATGGACAGGGTATTACATTGGACAGTACCGGCAACGCATACATAACAGGTTACACAAACTCTGCAACTTTCCCTACAACATCAGGAACGTTCCAGACAAGCATTGCCACTGCCTTCGATGCCTTCGTCACGAAGTTCAGCTTCGCATCCGCGGCCGCCCCCGTCGCCAACTTTTCCGGCACCCCGGCCTCCGGCACCGCCCCGCTGACCGTCACCTTCACCGACGCCTCCACCAACGCCCCGACATCGTGGGCATGGGACTTCGGCGACGGCAACACCAGCACCGTCCAGAGCCCGGCCCATGAATATGCCTTTGCCGGGAACTTCACCGTCAGCCTCACCGCAACCAATGCCGGCGGCAGCGACAGCGAAATTAAAACCGGTTACATCACGGTAACCGGCACCGGTGGCGAGACCGGACCGGTCGTCGCCTTCACCGCCACCCCAACCAGCGGAAACTTCCCGCTCGCCGTCCAGTTCACGGATGGCTCCACCGGTAACGTAACCGCATGGGCATGGGACTTCACGAACGATGGCACCGTTGACAGCACAGAAAAGAACCCGGCATACACGTACACATCAGCCGGAACCTACACGGTCAACCTGACCGTGACCAATGCTGAAGGTACGAACAGTACCGTCAAACCCGGCTACGTCACGGTCAACATCATCACCTGCACGACCCTCCCCCTGGCAAACGAAAAGAACGGCACGGTCTCGGGCGACCTCTACGTAGGTTCATTCCAGCCGGTCCCGTTCGCGAACCAGCCCACGGGCGGTGTCACCTCGCGTGACTTCGACCAGGCATTCACGCTGCCGAACTTCACGAACATCCAGCGGGCACGGGTGTACGTGAATGTCTATTCCGGCACCGGGTCAGGAGACTGGCCAACCTGGACCACCACCACGCTGGACGCCAATGGCGACGGGACGTATGAAACGGTCCTCGGTGTCGAGAACATGACAACGGGAACCTCGTATTCAACGGACGGCAAGGTCTACTGGATCAACGACCACACGAACCGGGTCTACTCGGACTATGAAACCTCGTACGATGTCACGAGCCTGATCACGTCTTCGCACCCGGCAGTCCACGTGAAGAATGAAAAGATCGGGACCGGAAGCTATGACGGCAGGCTCAAGGCAGTCACCCTTGTTGTCGCATACAACGACGGCGATAGCGACACGGTGAAGTACTGGGTCAACCACGGGCATGACTGGTTCAATACCGGCAACTCGTCGACCACGTTCGGCACGGCTGGCATACCCACCGGGTTCACGGACGCGACCTTGAGCAACGTGGCATTGTCCAGCAAGGACGGCACCTACACGTTCGGCTCGACATCACTTGCGGGAGCCGACCCGGTTGGCCCGATCAACTACTACGAGAACCACACCTGGTCGGTCACCGGTGCTGTCAACCCGGCTGCCAACAGCGTGTTCCAGTACGCCCTGGGAACGGGATCTTCGTTCAAGACCACGCTTGCTGCGCTCGCAGTCCGGTACCCGGGCAGTGCACCGGCACCGGTTGCTGACTTCACCGCCAACGTCACCACCGGCACCGCCCCGCTGACCGTCCAGTTCACGGACGCCTCCACGAACTCGCCAACCGCATGGGCATGGGACTTCACGAACGATGGAACGGTTGACAGTACTGTCCAGAACCCGGAGTATACGTACACGATCGCCGGTTCCTACGCGGTCAACCTGACCGCGACCAACGCTGAAGGTACGAACAGTACCGTCAAACCCGGCTACGTCACAGTCAACATCATCACCGGCACGACCCTCCCCCTGGCAAACGAGAAGAACGGCACAGTCTCCGGTGACCTCTACGTAGGTTCATTCCAACCGGTCCCGTTCGCGAGCCAGCCCACGAGCGGCGTCACCTCGCGTGACTTCGACCAGGCATTCACCATCCCCACCTTCACGAACATCCAGTGGGCACGGGTCTACGTGAACGT
>Ga0247841_10011516_pt1 | contig 11745 bp, 12 predicted proteins | sample LaCruzMarch2015__2_FD_192410 | JGI IMG/M metagenome (GOLD analysis project Ga0247841, IMG submission 192410) | Freshwater microbial communities from meromictic Lake La Cruz, Castile-La Mancha, Spain - LaCruzMarch2015_18m | ecosystem: Environmental > Aquatic > Freshwater > Lake | place: Spain...
CTTTTATAAAAACTTCAATTGATTATTGTAAAGTAATAGATAATAATGATTTACTACAAGAAGAATATAATGATATAGAATTACCAATACAAATATCTAGCGAATCTATTGTAGATTTATCATCAAATTTTATAGAATCAAATAATTTACTAATGCATTCAATTAAAATAGACCCTCCTACTTTAGATAAATATGTTAAACGAAGATCTCATGAAAAAGAAACAAGCATTATTTTACCAAAATCGAGAGAAGTTGATATTATGAACCCAGAATTAAAAGATAAAGGAATTAAAAAGAATATCACTAATATTTATGAAGACAATAAGAAAAATAAGAAATAAAAAAACTCTAAAAAATAAAAGAATTAAATATGGTTCTGGAAAGAGTAGAAAACATTTAAAAAAATTTAAAAAAATTAATTGTAGTCCAAAACCAAAAGATGAATTTAACCATTTTACTTGTTACACTAATAAAGATGTTATTTACTTAAGAGATCATTGGAACGCAAGACATCCTGATTCAAAAATTAATACTAATTCACCAAAAGAAATACATGATAAATTGTCAGAATATCTTAAGAATATTTGTAATAATGAAGCTTGTTGGTTAAAACAAAAAACTATATTTGGTAAACTTGAAAGTGAACTTTCAGATTCATTCGCACCAGAATCTCCTCCGGAATGGAAAAAAAATCCAAATGAATGGTTATCTAGCACTGATATTATGAAAGTTATGAAACAATATGAAAAAGCCTATAAATGTTTTGATTTTATAGGACCTACACCAATTAATTTTAATACAAGAAAATTATATGGAGAATGTGTTTGGGAAGAACTCTGTAATTTTAATCTTGAAAAACTTATTAGTAAAGGAATAACAAAAATTGGTATTATTTTTAATACTGATCCAGATACTCAACCAGGTCAACATTGGATATCAATGTTCATTAATATTAAAAAGAAAACAATATTTTTCTTTGATAGCACAGGTGATCCACCTCCAAAAGAAGTAAAAGAATTAATTGATAAAATTATTGAACAAGGACGTAATTTACAAAAACCTATTAATTTTAAAATTGATAGCAATGAGGGTATTGAACATCAATATGGTAATACCGAATGTGGTATATATTCTATATTTTTTATTGTTCATATGTTAGAGGATAAAACGACTGAACATTATTTAAAAACACATATACTTAAAGATGAATATATGCAAAAATTTAGACATATTTATTTCAATGATTCGTTATAAAAATATATAAAAATACAATTCTATTATTATATATTTAAATGTCTGTTAGTTTATTCAATAAAAAAGATAATATTAAAATGTTATGGGATGTAGTAAGCGATGAAGAAATTTTTAAATTTCTAACACCTGATATTCAAAGTAAAATATATCAATTATTTTTAAATAATATTCAAGGTTTTTTTGAGAATGAGAGAACAAAAACAAATTCACTAGTTGATTTAAATAAAAAATACATTTTGCTGATTCTTAATCACATTAAAAAAACATATCCATATCAACCCAGTAAAATTAAAATACATAATGAACAACCATTAAAAGAATTAATTACTTTTGAAGAAATACAAAATGATAGAAAATCACAATTTGAAAAAGATTTTAATAGAAGACAAGAGGAATTTGAGGATTCAATGGCAATCAAAGCACCGCCTGTTCCTGAGTTTGCTGATAGAGATACAGATAGACCTATTAAAGAAATGGATAAAATTCTTAAAGAGATGCAAGCTCAACGTAATTATGAAGTTGAACAAATAAATAGAACATATAATAGTTCAAATCAAGTTGATAATTGGCTTAAACCGCAAGAAACTTCACTTAAAACAGAAAAATTTGAAGCCAAAAAAGAACAATCGCAAAATAATAGTAGATTTAAATTTTTAAACGAAATAGAACCCAGTTTATATCCTACAAATTCTAAAAAAAATGTATCTTTTAGTAATAATGATGAAATAAATGTATTTCAAGAAAATGATGATGAAGATACAAACATATTTTCAAAGCTTAAAAAAGTAAATAAAAAAGAAGACAATATTAAATTAGAAATTCATGAACAATCGATTATTAATGGAAATGATGATAGAATTGCTAAGTTAGAGAGAAATATGCATAATTTAAATGAAAAGATGGATAAAATCCTAGCTTTATTAAGTCAACGTAACTAATAATATAATTTATATTTAATTTATTATTAATTTATTTAGTTACTAGTTGTCTAAATACCCTCTCTCCGCGTTTATTAACCTCATATGTTCCTACTTGAACAGGGACGATATTTGGATTTGTTAGAGCAGCTTCATACGATTTAAAGTCATAAATATTAAGAACATCATTACTAATTCTACGATAAACATATTTAACTCCAGCAATGGTGATAGGTTTACCAACCCATTCAATAGCAACTTTATTCGCTTGAATAGTAGTATCATTTTGTTGTTCAGCAAAATCAGGAACATAAGAAAATTTATCAATTGATGGATCTCCAAAATTAACACACTTACCATTAGAATAAATATAACAATCAAATGCTGATTCTTTAATTGCCTCAGTTAATTGATCAGTTAACTCAGCTTTAATTGTTGATATTTCAAATAAATATTGATCACTTGTTTGGGGAGTTTTAGGTGTTTTTTTACTTAAATCTTTTCTTTTTAATTCAATAGCCTCATCTGATTTTAATTGAGCCTCAGTAAATACCATTAAATAGACAAAAACTTCAACAGTTTGTAAAGCAGGTGGTAAATCTTTATGACTACAAATACGTCTAGCACGACCGATAACTTGTTCTGAACGTACAGGATGCCAATAAGGATCCATTAAATGAACATAACGAGTATTACGTAAGTTAATACCTTCAGAACCAGATGATGTAATCATAAAAACTTTAATAACTTCACCCATATTATTATTTCTATTTTTGGCTTTGAGAACTGAACCAATACTATCTGGAATATCATCCCATTCTCCATTATAAATTTTACGAACAATTTCTTTTTCCTCAACAGATTCGGTTCCAGTGTACAAAGCATAAGTTGGTTTACCTTCATCAGCTTCAGGAATATCAATTTGCCATAATCCAGCTGTATTTTTTTTAATTTTAAATTGTGTAAATCCATTTTTATTTAAAACGAGTGTAAAAAGTCCAATACCCTCAGCAGTTCTAAATTGACTATAAACAAGATGAAGACCTTGATATTCCGGATCTTGAATATTTTCAAGAATAGTTAAAAATTTGGGACTATATGTTTGAAGAGCTTCTGGTGTAAAAAAGTCATTTGAATGTTCTTCCATATCTTTCATTTTATTTTGTAGTCTCTCCATGTAAGTTGTTCCTCCAAGATCTTCTAACACTTCATCTCCTTCAATTTCACCTTCTCTTTCATCTTGGACGTCTTGTTTTGCTTCAATTTTTTTACCTTGTTTTAATGCTGCGACTATATTACTTTCTTCTTCTCCTACTTCTTCCTTTTCTTCTTCTTTTCCTTCCTCTTTCTTTTTTCTAATAGGAATGGGTCTATCTGGTATAATAAAATTACAGAACAAACGGGAGAAAATACGATAAGTAGATGCTTTATCTTCATAATCTTCTGCCATACCTTGTTTAGGTTTCTTTTTTTCTAATTTACGTTCTTCTACACGAGCTGCTTCATATGCTTTGAATTGAACATCACTCATAGGAATATCAACTATATGATAATCAACTCCAAGTCTTTTTTCAAATTTAGGTAATAAGCTTTCTTGAGCACTTCTGAAGTAGGAAGATAATCCTAATATTCTGCGTTTAAGAGCATCTGAATTTTTAAGTTTACGATCGTTTTCATCAACATACCTTGCTGTAAATTCATCAAATGAATCAGGTAAAGCTTTTCTATATTTAATTTCTATTTCATCAGGTATGACATCAATATCATTTCTTCTAAGGATTGATATAATTTTTCTCTCAAAATCATCGTCTGAAATAAATTCAGTATCGAATTCTGTTTCGCCACTATCATTTTTTTTATTATTTGAGACACCTTGATATCCTGAATCTTTTTTAATTTTATTTTTAAAACCAAATGGATTTCTGGTTATAGTTAACATTTTACTGGATGGAGAGTAATCCAAATAATCTAATGTTTTCTCTCCAAGTAACATTTCACTAAGTGAATTTTTATCAATCTTTTTGCTTGTTTGAACATTTAATGGAATTTTCCATGTCTTGATATATCCTCTCAAAATATTAAAAAGTATTCCAAATTCATTTGGATAGTTAATTACAGGTGTTCCAGAAAGTAATATAACTCTAGCATTTTTAGCACTCAAAAGCATCTCATATAATTTAGTAGCTAAATTAAGAGGTAAACGCTCCTTCTCTCCACGTTTAGTTTCAGGGATAGTTTTTTCTTTCTTTAATTTGTTAACAATTCTACTAATGAAGTTGTGAGCTTCATCAATAATAACAACACTATTATCAAAAATATTTTTAGTATATCCAGATGTCATTTCTTCTAATCTTTTTTCGCGTAAACCATTATAATTAATAAATTTATATTTTTGTTTAATCATTTCATTTAATTGTTGTTCAAGGATTTGTTTATTATTATCACTTAAATCATCATAATTAGATTTCTTTTTAATATTAATAAAAAAAGCACCTCCATTTTTACGAATATATTCCTGAGGAAGGTTTAAAACGGCTGACATTGTTGTAAGAGCTTCAGGATATTGATCAACTGGAATCCATTCCCAAAATTGATTTTTCTTATATAATAAATCACCACATTTCTTTAATTCACCAACATAATTGGGACGTAAAGATGCTGGTGTCATAATAATAATACTTTTTGAATCCTTCATACCTTCAGCAATAGCAATACTTGTGCAAGTTTTACCTGAACCTAAACCATGATATAAAAGTAAACCACGATAAGGAGTATAAAGATTCATATAATCTCTAACAATTTTTTGATGAGTTAATAGAGAGAAATCGGAAGTAGTTTTTCCAATGGTATCACATGAAATATTTTTTCTATTTTCTTCTAATTCGCGTTTATATGGTTCGAATAGAGAATTAATAAAATTAACAAAAATCTCTCTATTATTCATTATATAACTTGAAACTTTTATATTAATTGGTGGTGACTTCCTTGGTAAACGTTTTCTTAAATCAGTATCTCCTATTTCAACAACAACTTCTGGTCCTAATATTGCTACACCTTTTTCAACCTTCTCTGTTTTTCTCTTCTTTATTTTTGGTGGTATAATTGGAATAACTTCTTGCTTTTCTTCTTCTTTAAAACCAACTTTCTTTTTAGGTTTCATAACAAATTCTTCAGGAGATTCTTCTGCTTCTTCTTCATCTTCTTCAATAATTAAAGGTTTTTTAACATCAATTTTCTTTGCTTTTTTAAAAGTGGGTTCAGTAGGCTGTTCAATTTCCTTTTCTTCAATTTCTAAAACAGGTCTAATTGTTACTTTGGACTTTTTACTTTCAGCTAATTTTTTTAATAATGTTTCTATATCATAACCTTCATGAGTTTTATCAATAATTAACGGACGACCTGTTTTTTCAACTTCTTCAATATTTTCAGGTTCCTCAATATCCACTTTTGCTGGTAAAATTCCTTGAATTTGTTGTATCTCAGAAATTTGTTCACTCAAATCAATAACACCTTCTTCAAGTTCTTCACCAAGAGTTTTATCTATATCCTTTTTTGCTGTAGGAGGTCTAGGTTTTCTCTGTTTTTTCTCTCCTTTTATAACAACAGCAACTCGTTCTCTTTCTTTTACATCAGGTTTTACCATTAATTTTTGTTTTAATTGTTCTAAATGATTCATTGCTTATATAATTTAAATATATAAATTTTTATAATTTTACATATCTAAATTATAAAAGTATTTGAATATATATATGGAGGTGTATTATAATGATAAATTATTAAAGAATGATGATTTTTTAAGAGTATCTATAACTCAAGATCAACCAAAAATAAAATTAAATGTTAACCCAAATGAATATTATACATTAATAATTCATGATCCAGATGCTGTAGGTGGAACATATATTCATTGGTCAATAATAAATATTACTAGAAATGATATGAAACTGGTAATATTATAATTCCTTATAAAGGTCCTGCTCCTCCACCAAATTTAGGAAAACATCGTTATATTTTTGGTTTATACAAACAAAATGGAGAGAATACTATCAATGAAATAAATGAAAGAGTGATTGATATAAATAATCTTAGAAATATATTACACCAATATTTGTGACTAAATTTATAAGTGAAAATGGAAGTGGTGGTTAAAAAAGAAAACCAAAAAGTATTATTAATAATTAAAATATTTTATTACATAATTTTATTATGTATATAATATAAAATGTTTAGAAATTTATCTACACTAATACTTTATATAGCTATATTAACTAATAATGTTTATATTCCACCAATGATATTAATGTTATACACTTTTTCTATGATACTCGGAGATAGTTATGAATATTATCCTAAAAAAATTCAAAAAATGGTATATCCGTTATGGTTCTTTTTTGAAAATATGGGACCTGTAGGATATAACATTGAATTTTTAACTATTATATTTTTATCTATATTTATTTTTTTGAAAACATTAATAAAATTTATATAGATATATTATATATGGAAGTAATTTATAATAATAAATCAATAAAAAATGATGAATTTCTTGAAGTCGCAGAGACACAAAAACAACCTAAAATAAAATTATGTATGAATCCTGAAAAATTTTATACACTAATTGTTCATGATCCTGATGCTGTCGGGGGTAATAAAATACATTGGGCTATAATAAATATTCTTAATAATGATATTAGAAATGGAATAAACATTATTCCATATAAAGGTCCAGCTCCACCAAAAAATACAGGCATACATCATTATAAATTCGAATTATATGAACAATCAAGATATCATAATATAAAGCAACTTAATGAGCGTTTTTATAAGATGGACGAAATACGTAATATATTAAAACTAAATAATCGTAAACCGAAATTTCATATAGAATTTAAAATTCAAACTAACGAACAGATGATAATTTTAGAATTTTTACTTCCTATTACATTAATCGGTATGTTAGTTACTGGTCTTATTATAAATAACCGTTGATAATCTAATTTTCTTTATCAAAATAATCAATAGATTTGATAGCTTCATTACAAGCGATTTGTTCAGCCTTACGTTTAATTTTATGTTGTCCTTCACCCATATATATAAGCACTTTTGTATTTGCTTCTACATATTCATGAATAGCTTTAAAACTCTTAAAGAATGAAATATCAACTGAATCAGCATGTGTTAAATGATAAATTGGTTGACCCAGACATAAATATACACCCATTTTGTAACCAAGTTCTGGATCATGTTCAATTTCTAAATAATGTGGTGTGACCTTGAATTCCTTTTGAATTTTAACTTGTAAAATGTTCTTATAATTGTCGTCATTTTGGATAAGAGCAACCCAGTCAATATGCGTTTCAAAAATACGATTGATAAATTTCTTAGCCATTTTGAAGCCAGGACTTTCATCGTCGCAATTATCTTCTGCTATTGGATTATGCGTCTCAAAATTAAGAAATAAAGCACCAATAAATGACTCGAATAAGCAGCCAAGTTTTTTCAAATTAGTTCTAATTTTCTTTTCTTCGGCATGTTTTGACAATATTAACCATTTATGTAGTCCCATTTCAAGTGCGATTTTTCCAATAGCTTCATTCTTAACAATTGCGATTTTCTTTTCAGTCATAAATCCTTCATTTTCTTTAGGAAATCTTTTATATAAATACAACTTAGTAACACACTCCAAAATTCCATCGCCTAAAAATTCCAAACGTTCATTTGATTTAGAACTAAGTGGCATACAATCAAGAGGTCTTTCAACAATAGTAATATTTTGTTCAGTGTTCTCATATTGTGGTCTCTTTGTATAAGATCGATGAACAAAAGCTCTTTGATAAAGTTCTAATTTACGAACAACTGGAGGTAAACCATATTTAGAAAGAATAGATTGTACTTCGCACAATGTAATCTTTGTATTTAAAGGATTATAAGGATTAAATACCAATCCGTCTTCAGTTTTAATCAAATCGTCGTCGTGCGATTGTTTAATTTCTGACATTTATATAATATAGCGATTTAGCTTTAAATTAGTTTATAAAATTGAATAATTTATAGTTTATTTAAAAGTAATATAAAGATTCGTGGTATATCCATATTATGGAAGAGTGGCGTATTATTAAAGATTTCCCAAATTATAGTGTAAGTAATTTTGGTAATGTTAAAAATAACAAAACAAATAGAATTATGAAATTAAATGTTAAATGTGGTTATTATCATATATCATTAAATAACAATACGGATAAAAAAACTTTTAAAGTTCATAGATTAGTGGCATTAGCTTTTATTGAAAATACACATAATAAACCAGAAGTGAATCATAAAGATAAAAATAAATTAAATAATAATATCAACAATTTAGAATGGATGACTCGCAAAGAAAATAATCAACACAAGACAATTGGGTTAATATATAATTCAAATAAAAATAAACCTCTATATCGTTTGGATAAAATAACTGGAGATATATTAGAAAAATATAAATCAATTGAAGATGCTGGAATATGGAGTAATGAAAATAAATTAACATCTAATTCTCATAATGGAAGAAACGCAATTGGAAATTGTGTAAATGGATTATCAAATTCAGCATATGGTTTTAGGTGGAAATATCTTGATAATAGTTTAGAATATGAAGAATGGAGAGAAATTAATTATAAAAATATATTTGGTGAAGAAATTTTAATTGACAAAAAATACTATGTATCTAATTTAGGAAGATTTAAAAATAGTTATGGAACTATTATGGATAATTATAAAGTAAATGAAAATGGATATATTCGTGTCTATATTAATAAAAAAACATTTACTTTACATAGATTAGTTGCTTTAACATTTTTAGACAATCCTGAAAATAAAGAACAAGTAAATCATAAAGATGGTAATAAATTAAATAATTGTGTAGAAAATTTAGAATTTGTAACTAATAAAGAAAATCAAATGCATAAAATTGAAAATGGTTTAGGAAATAACCATACAAGAAAAATAGGTCAATATGATTTGTCCGGAAATTTTATTAAAGAATTTAAATCAATTATTTCTGCTTCAAAAGAAACAAATGTAGGAAAATCTAACATGAGAGGTGTTTTAACAAATTATAGAAAAACAGCTGGAGGATTTATTTGGAAATATTTAGATTAAATTAAGCATTTTAAAAAAAAATAAAATATTAATGTAATTTATAATAATGGTATATTATTCTGGAAGTAAGGCCGCTCGTAATGCGGCATCAATTGCTAATCGTCCGACTTGTGGCGGGAATAAAAAGGCAGGAACCGCACCCAATGTCGGTTGGTATTTAACTAACAACACTATGTTAATTGGAGCTCCTCAATCAGTTCCTTTGTTCTGTATTCCAAACAGAACTATCCAAACCCAAAAATATGGTTACCGTGCTACAATTGGTGGAAACATGGGTTAAGGTGGTTAATAACCATATTTCTTTTTTTTGGATTTATTATTTTCTTTATAAAATGATTTAATAACAATTTATTAAATAATTTAATGCTTATCAAAATTGATACAAGAGAGATGGCTCTTCTACAAATGATTTTAACGCAAATATCAACGATTCCTGTCTTTAAAAATATCAAAATCAAATCAGAAACATTACCTATAGGTGATATTATTATTAATGATAATACAGAAGATAAAATAATTATTGAGAGAAAATCTATCCTTGATCTTCTATCAAGTATTAAGGATGGTAGATATGAAGAACAAACATATAGATTAAATGGTTTAAATCATCATAATCATAATATAGTTTATTTAATTGAAGGTGATGTTAACAAACAAAATCGTTTCAAATCAGATAACGCAATTGAAAAACTAACCGCATATTCAGCAATGTTCTCTCTAAACTACTACAAAGGTTTTTCAGTTTTTAGAAGTTTTTCAATGGAAGAGACAGCAAATATAGTGTGTAATATGGCTTATAAAATTGAGAAAGATTTAACTAAGAAATCTTATTATCAAAATAAAACACAATTAGTTGAAAATGAATCTATAGAAAGTCCTATAGTAACAACTAGTGAAGATTCTGAAGAAGTTCAGGTAACTGATAAAGATTATGTTGGAGTTGTTAAGAAAGTTAAGAAAGATAATATTACACCAGACAATATTGGAGAAATTATGCTTTGTCAAATTCCAGGTATTAGTTCAGTTACTGCATTAGCTATAATGGAAAAATATAAAACAATTCCAAATCTTATTAAAGAGTTCGAAATTAATAATGATTCAATGAAAGATTTATCATATACAAATACAAAAGGTCAAGTAAGAAAAATTAATAAAACATGTATTGCTAATATTGTAAAATTCTTGTTGAAAAAATAAAAATATAATATATGAAGGAATTGTATAATTTACTTTTATTCATTGCTATCTGTTTTGTAGTATATTTAGTATTTAGAAGTTTTCATTATAATCCAATGATAATTGAAGGTATGACTGATGCTTCTGGTAATTCAGTTTCAGTATCAGCTCCAGCAAATGGAATAGCTGGAAATGCCGCTTCATATGCTGCTGCTTTAAAAGCTGCTACAATTAAATCACAAGACACATTTTTAATTAGCAAATATCGTTCTGATTATGAATCTGCTATTCTAAATTTAGATGATTTGATTAGTAATTTAATGTTAAAAACTGCTTTATCTGTGAATCAAGATAATCCAGGACAATCAGTAATCCAATTGGGACAGATGCAGCAAGCTAAACTTGCTTTAAATTCAGTAATGAAATTTGTTGATAGTCAATAAATTATTTAATATAATTATAATTATAAGCATATTTGTAGTCTCTCTTTTTATAATTTGAACAACAATATTTATCTTTCATTGGAAAAAACGCATCATGACAACAAGCAAAAGGTATTGGACAATCATAATCAGTTTTACATGGAATATTATTTACATGCCATATAGGTAATTTTAACATTTCATATATTTTATCTAAAATGGTAATATTAAATTGATACTTACTAATGGTTAAAAACATATATATTATTAATAATTTCATATTTAATATTTATATAATATTATATTTAATATAATATTTTATTGATTATTTTAAGGTATATAAATTTGAACTTCATTTTGTTTATAATAACCTTTATCTACTAAATTTTGAGTATATCCTTGACCTCCCCAATTAGGATCCATTGGATCTGGACTAACTGCGGCTTGTTCTTGTTTAACATTCATCATATCTAATGGTGTTGTAGTTCCCACATAATACGAGGTTTCATCATAAGCAGGATATCCTCCTTTATTATATGGTGGATCATTTCTAGTAGCATCAACTAAAAGAGTTGGATTTGGATATGCTAAACCATCATTAGGAATCATTGAAGACTCTAATATTGGAGTAACTTGAGATGCTATACCTGTAGGAGCAGCAGAAGATGGTGGTAAACCAGCTTGAGGTTCAGAAACACTAGGTCTAACTTTATAAACTTGATTTCCTTGTGCGTCATAAGTTGCTTGTAAATAAAGAATGGGACATCTTATACCTTGACTTCTTTGCCAATCTAAAAATTCAGTATAATCTTCTAAATTATCAAATTCTATTGGATTTA
>Ga0247841_10011519_pt1 | contig 11743 bp, 9 predicted proteins | sample LaCruzMarch2015__2_FD_192410 | JGI IMG/M metagenome (GOLD analysis project Ga0247841, IMG submission 192410) | Freshwater microbial communities from meromictic Lake La Cruz, Castile-La Mancha, Spain - LaCruzMarch2015_18m | ecosystem: Environmental > Aquatic > Freshwater > Lake | place: Spain...
AAGGCGGTGTCTCTTTAGCGTAAGGAACCGCGCCGTAACGAGACGTAAGCCGCAGCACACGGCGAAAATCTTCGTGCCGAAGCAAAAGACAGAAAGCTCATGGGAATAGTATTTATTCCTTGAAAACTGAAGGGTTTTAATATAAAATACCACAATGGTTAAAAAATTTATTATTGCCATAGACTTGGGCGGCACGAATTTAAAATGTGCTCTACTTGATCGTAACTTAAAGATTAAAGCTAAAAGTTCTTTTAGCACAAAGAGTTTTGATAATCAGTATAAGCTTGTCCAGGGGATTACTGATGCGGTAGGTAGTTTAATTTTAAAGCAAAGATTAAACTGTTCTGCAATTTTAGGAGTGGGGATTGGTGTGCCTGGTCCGGTGGATACTTCCAGGGGAATTGTACATTTCTTACCGAATATTCCGGGATGGAAGGAAGTCAAGCTTAAAAAAATCCTGGAACAGAAAATTAAGCTGCCAGTTTTTATTGATAACGATGCTAAATTAATGACCTTGGCAGAGCATAAGGCGGGGGCGGCAAAAAATTATAAAAATGTACTATGTTTGACTTTGGGAACAGGAGTGGGTGGGGGTTTAATTATTAATAATTTACTTTACCGGGGTTTGGATAATGCCGCTGGGGAAGTTGGGCACTTTCCACTGAATGAAAAAGGGCCTTTGTGTGGTTGCGGTGCGCGGGGTTGCTTGGAGACATACGTTGGTAATAATCGGATCATTAAAGCTGCGCGTAAATTATTTGGTCCTAAAATTACTTTGGAAAAAGTAAGTGCGTTAGCTGGTCAGAATAATCTTAAGGCAATAAATTTTTGGAGTCAGGTGGGCAAAAGGTTAGGCTTGGCTTTAAGTGGGATTGTAAATTTGCTTAATCTCGATTTGATTGTAATTGGCGGAGGGGTATCTTCCGCTGGCAATGTGTTGTTTGAAGAGATCCGGCGAACAATTTTAATACGCGCAATGCGGGTACAGGCAAAAAGAGTAAAGGTCCTAGAGGCTAAATTAGGTATTGATGCCGGAATTATTGGAGCAGGATATTTAGTTGGGGAAAGGTTAAAGAAATGAAGATTTTTATTGATACTGCTAATGTTAAGGAAATAAAAGAAGCGATTAGCTTGGGTTTAATTGATGGAGTAACCACTAATCCGACGCTCATGGCTAAAGAAGGGCGCAACCCTAAACAGGTATTAAAAGAGATTTGCGCTTTGGTTAGCGGCCCGGTAAGCGCGGAAGTAATTAGTTTAAAGTCTAATGAGATGATTAATGAAGCTCATCAATTGGTAAAGTTGGCTAAGAATATTGTGGTTAAGATTCCGCTTACGAAAGAGGGATTAAAAGCAGTAAAGGTTCTGGCAGCTGAAGGAATTAAAACTAATGTTACACTTTGTTTTTCCGCGGCCCAGGCAATACTCGTGGCTAAGGCTAAAGCGACGTATGTATCGCCTTTTATCGGCCGATTGGATGATTTGGCTCAGGAGGGCATGAATTTAATCAGCGAGATTAAAAAAATTTATTCAAATTATAATTTTAAAACTCAAATTATTGTTGCTTCCGTGCGTAACCCGATGCATGTGGTTAATGCCGCTTTAATCGGAGCGGATATCGCCACGATTCCTTATGCCGTAATTGAACAATTGATCAAGCATCCTTTAACGGATATTGGGATAAACAGGTTTTTGGAAGATTATAAGAAAATTTCTCAAGGAAATAATGTCAAATAAGTTAAAAATTTTTCATTCGTTTAATTTGGTAATTTTTAGTCTAATTGGGAGTCTTGTTTTTTGGGTGAACTTAGTTTTTGCCCAGACCTCTAAAGAGTCACCGATGGTCATTAATGGTGATAATGTAGAATATTCTGCGGATAGCAAGGAAGTGGTCGCTACCGGAAATATTGAAGTTATCTATAAGGGCGCCAAGCTAACTTGCAATAGGTTGAAGGTTAATATGCAGACAAAAGAAGGCCTGGCTGAAGGTAATGCTCGAATCGAGGATGCCAAGGGGGTCGTTACCGGAGAAAAAATTGTTTATGATTTTGGGAATAAAACCGGAATTATTTATAACGCTAATTTTCGTTCTAATCCCTATTTTGGAAAAGCCAGAAAAGTTGAAAAATTAACTGATGGCGAATTTGTGGCCAAAGGTGGATATTTTACCACTTGCGATTTCGATCAACCGCATTACCGTTTTGGGGTAAAGAAATTAAATATGTTTCCTGGGGATAAAATGCAAGCTCAGGCAGCTACGCTTTATCTTGGCGCGGTCCCACTGGTTTATCTTCCGCGATTTAACTATTCGATGAAGGATCCATTTATGCATGTGCAAGTTGAGCCAGGCACGCGTAAGGATTGGGGCCCGTATTTATTGAGCGCTTGGCGTTATAATCTTACGGATAATGCCAGCGGCAGGGCTTTTCTGGATTATCGTAATAAATTAGGATTGGCCGAAGGTTTTGAATTAAATTACACAAAAACCCCGGTGGGCAAAGGTGATTTTAAGTTTTATTATACGAATGAAAAGCCTGCTGACCAGCCGGTGGGAGCACCCACGGAATTCCAGCGCTATTTTATGCGTTGGCGTCATAAATGGAATATTGATGAGCGTACTAATGTTATGGCGGAGTTCCTTAAAATTACTGATAAAAGAAGAAAGAATGATCCCACGTATAGCCATGGCTTTCTGCAAGATTACTTCTTTCGTGAATATGAAAAGGACGCTGAACCGCTCAGCTACGCCCTTTTTCATCACGCTTTTAATTATTCTAGTTTGGATGTACTTTTACAAATACGGACTAATAAATGGTTTGATCAGATCGAGAAGAAGCCGGAGATTAATTATAGTTTACCGAGTTTGCAATTAGGAGAAAGCCCATTTTATTTTGAGAGTATTAGCCAATTGGGTACATATAATAAAAAAGCTTCTACTGCTCCAGTCACGATTGATGAGGTCACAGATACTCGGTTGGATACTAAAAATACGCTTTCTTTGCCGACCAAAATTGGTTTTATACAATTTAAACCTTTTGTTTCCAGCCGTCAAACCTTCTATGATCAAGGGGCAAATGGCCAAGCGGGAATCATTCGCACAATTTTCTACAGTGGCGCGGATGTGAGTACTAAGTTTTATCGTATTTTTAATGTTAAAACTAACGCTCTAGGTTTGGATATTAACGGATTGCGCCATGTGATTACTCCTAGTGTGGGTTATTTGTATACCCATGTTCCGACTATTCCCATAAGCAATATAAGACAGATTGATTCTGTAGACGCGATTACCCGCGGTAATACGGCTACCTTAAGTTTGTCAAATAAATTACAGACTAAGCGGAACGGTCAAAGCGTGGATTTTGTGGATTTTTTAATTACTACCGATTATGTGCTTGACCCGAAAAGCGGAGGGGTTAGCCAAAATAGTATCCTGCTTAATACGGGAAACAAATTGGAAAGCCAGCTGGCGGATGTCCTTTTTAAATTAAAAATACTTCCTTATTCTTGGATGCGTTTTGAAGCGGATGCAACCTATGAGCATTCCAATCATGATATTGCCGATTACAACAGATTTTCTTTATTTAGCTATGATTTGTCTTTTGATTTAGGCAAGGAGCGTTCCTTTAGCATCGGGCAGCGCTATGATCGAAAGAGTGAAGGTAAAGGCAAGAATGAGGTTACGGCTAACTTTTACTGGCGCCTAAATCCAAAGTGGAAATTTTCTATTTATCAACGCTACAATTTTAAAGAATCAGCGGCACTTGATCGTGGCTCGCAAGAGCAGCAGTATACTCTAACTCGTGATCTGCATTGTTGGGAATTGGATATTAGCTTGAACAAAAAAGAAGATACTGGGACTACTTTATTCTTTACTTTTAGGCTTAAGGCATTTCCTGAGAATGAATTCGGATTTGATCAGAGCATGAGTGAAGAGAAATCCGGCGCGCAATAAAATTACCTTATTCTATTATTAAAATAAAACAAATCTTAAAATAGAAATCTAAATGCGTATCTCTATTGTTGGTTCAGGTCATGTAGGATTAGTTTCTGGTGCTTGTTTTGCGGAATTAGGCAATCAGGTTGTTTGCGCTGATCGTGATGTAAAAAAAATCAACAATCTTAAACAAGGAGTGGTTCCAATTTATGAACCCGGCCTAAAGGAATTAATTACTAGTAATCTTAAAAATAAACGGCTTAAGTTTACTTCGAGTATTAAAGAGGCGGTAAAGGGGAGTGAAATAATTTTTATTACTGTAGGTACTCCTTCTCTAGAGAATGGTGAGGTAGATTTAACCGGCGTTGAGAATGTTGCCCGCAGCATTGCTCAAAATATGGATGGCTATCGTTTGATTGTTGAAAAATCTACTGTTCCGGTTGAAACTTGCGCTTGGATTAAGAAAACAATTGTTACCTGCATTAAAAATAAGCATAAATTTGATGTAGTTTCTAACCCAGAGTTTTTGCGAGAAGGTTGTGCGATAAATGATTTTAATCACCCGGACCGGATTGTGTTAGGTTTAGAAACTCTTAAGGCTAAACAAATAATGATTAATTTATATCAACCTTTAAATGCTCCAATCTTAATTACTAATATTAAATCCGCGGAGTTGATAAAACATGCTTCCAATAGTTTCTTAGCGATGAAGATCTCTTTTATTAACGCGCTCGCGCGTATTTGTGAACGGGTAGGAGCGGACGTAAAAGAAGTGGCCAAGGGTATGGGCTTGGATAATCGTATTGGCCGGTATTTCTTAGAGGCCGGAATAGGTTATGGTGGTTTTTGTTTCCCTAAAGATTTGGATGCTTTCATAACGATTTCCGATAAGCTAGGATATGATTTTAAAATCCTTAAAGCGGTAAGAAATACCAATCAGGAACAGAAGAATTTTGTTTTACAAAAAGTTAAAGCTGCCTTGCGGATTATTAAAGGTAAAACTATTGCTGTTTTGGGTTTGTCTTTTAAACCAAATACTGATGATTTAAGAAATTCTCCGAGCATTGATCTGATTAACGCTTTAATTCAAGCCGGTGCGAAAATTAAAGCTTATGATCCTTTTGCTATGGAGAAGGCCGCTAAAATATTAAATAAGGTTGTTTTTTGTAAAGATGCCTATCAAGCTGCATCAGGTAGCGATTGCCTTATTCTGGCTACAGAATGGGATGAATTTAAGAAGTTAGATTTTGTCCGGTTAAAAAAGAAATTAAAACGCGCGTTGATTTTTGATGGCCGAAATATTTATGATCCTAAAATGCTTAGAGATTTGGGTTTTACCTACATGGGGGTGGGACGGTTAAATGGATAAAATTTTATTTGATTTAAGCAAAAAAATAAGAACTAGGCAGCTAAAGATTGCTATTGTTGGCTTGGGTTATGTGGGATTTCCTTTGGCTTTAGAATTTGTCAAAAATAAGGTTAAAGTAATTGGTATTGAGATTGATGCTGACCGTTTGAAGTCTATTGGTCAGCGAAAATCATATATCAGCGACATAAGTAATCAAGAGTTAGTTGCGATGTTGTCGAGTGGATGTTTTAAAGCCAGCGGGAGTTTCGCGGATATAGCGCAAGCGGATGCGGTCTTAATTTGTGTTCCTACTCCTTTAAAAGGAAGATATCTCCCGGATATTTCTTTTATTAAAAATGCGGTTGGACAGGTTGCTTTGTATTTAAAAAACGGTGCGTTGGTAATTTTAGAGAGTACGACTTATCCTGGAACAACCGAAGAGGAAATTTTACCGATTTTTCAAAAACATGGTTTTGTGCATGACAAAGATTTCTACCTTTGCTTTTCACCGGAAAGAATAGATCCGGGTAATAAAAAATTTCCCGTGCATAAAATTCCTAAGGTTATTGGCGGGTTGAGCCCTAAAGCCACTATGTTAGCAATGGCTGTTTATCGAACAATTATTAAGCAGGTTGTTCCGGTAAGTAGCTGCCGGGCGGCGGAAACTGTGAAATTATTGGAAAATACCTTTCGTTTAATTAATATTGGCTTGATCGATGAGTTATCGATGATGGCGCACCAAATGAAAATCGATATTTGGGAGGTTGTTGGCGCCGCCAGTACTAAACCATTTGGTTTTATGCCTTTTTATCCCGGTCCGGGAGTGGGTGGCCACTGTATTCCTAAAGACCCTTTGTATTTGCATTGGAAGGCCAAAAGTTTTGGTTTTCATTCGCGTTTTATTAAGCTGGCTTCTAATGTCATAAATTATATGCCTGAATATATCGTAAAAAGGATTAAAGAGGTTTTACTGCGCCAGAAAAGGAAGCTAAAAGGCGCAAAAATATTAGTCATTGGGGTTACTTATAAAAAGGATATTAAAGATTTGCGTAAATCACCGAGTATTGATGTAATTAATAGTTTAAAAAGACAAGGTGCTAGAATTTCCTATTCAGATCCACTGATACCATATCTTAAGCTAAAGGGATTGGATTTAGAATCCGTAAGCTTAAGTGCTAAAAAGATTAAAGAATTCGACGCCTGTATTATTGCTACGGATCACAGTCAGGTTAATTATGCTCTGCTATTAAAGAACGCTAAACTCATTTTTGACTCTAGAAATGTTTATAAGGGAAAATATACAGAAAAGGTGGAAAGGCTATGAGCAGGTTTCTGGTCACTGGTGGGGCGGGTTTTATTGGCTCGCATATTGTAGAAGCTCTGGTTAAGCAAGGTGAATATGTACGGGTTTTAGATAATTTTTCTAGCGGCAAGATTGGTAATCTTAAGGGCCAAGAGAAGAAAATTGACTTAATAAAGGGGGATATCTGCTCTGCGGCAACTTGTGTTAGAGCAACCAAACGGATTGATTTTGTTTTACATCAGGCAGCCTTAAGAAGCGTGCCTAAAAGCATGGAGCAGCCACATGCCTATAATCGTGTTAACATCGATGGAACGCTTAATATGTTGGAAGCTTCCTGCCAGAATAAGGTAAAACGTTTTGTTTTTGCTTCCTCAAGCTCTGTTTATGGAGAACTAAAAGATTATCCGGAAAAGGAAGATTTTATTCCTGGTCCGATCTCACCATATGCCTTGAGTAAATTAGCCGGCGAATACTATTGTAAGATATTTAGTCTGTATTATGGATTACCTACAGTTTCCTTGCGCTATTTTAATGTCTTTGGCCCACGGCAGGCTTTGGATGATGATTATGCGGTAGTTATCCCTAAATTTATTAATTGTTTACTTAAAAATCAGTCTCCACCGATTTTTGGTAATGGCCGGCAATCGAGAGATTTTACTTTTGTGCAGAATGTGGTGAGCGCCAATTTACTCGCTGCCGAAGCAAACAAGGTTAAATCTGGTGTTTTTAATATTGCCGGAGGTAAAGATACCTGTGTTTTAGATTTAGTTAAAATTCTAAATAAGATTCTGGGCAAAAATATTCATCCAAGATTGCTCCCGAAGCGGCCAGGGGATGTGTTTAAAACTTTGGCGGATATTGGAAAAGCGGCTAAGTTATTGAATTATAAACCAAGAGTTAATTTTATTGATGGATTAAAGATTACGGTTGATTTTTGGAAAGAAAATGCCTAAACCTATAGTTTTAATAACTGGTGGAGCAGGTTTTATTGGTTCGCACATTTGTCTTAAACTGCTGAACAGTAATTATAAAGTAATTTGTTTAGATAATTTTATTACTGGTAGTGAAAAGAATTTGGAATCGTTTTTGTCGGATAAAAATTTTCGTTTAGAGGTTGGTGATGTTTGCGAATATATCGATATACCTGGTAAGTTAGATTATGTTTTGCACTGCGCTTCATTAGCTTCTCCGAAGGATTATTTAAATTTTCCGATTCAGACGCTAAAGGCGGGTTCTTTAGGTACGCATAATGCTTTGGGTTTGGCTAAAAAGAAAAAAGCTGTTTTTGTGCTTTTTTCCACATCGGAAGTTTATGGTGACCCTCTGGAACATCCACAGAAAGAAAGCTACTGGGGGCACGTCAATCCGATTGGTGTGCGTAGTTGTTATGATGAATCTAAACGGTTTGCTGAGGCAATAACGATGGCCTATCATCGTGTGCATAAATTAAATACCAAAATTGCACGCATTTTTAATACTTATGGGCCAGGAATGCGTTATGATGATGGACGGGTAGTGTCTAACGCTATTGGCCAGGCTTTAAAAGACAGGCCGCTTACGGTTTATGGAACAGGCCGACAGACTAGAAGTTTCTGCTATATTGATGATTTGGTTGAGGGAATATCACGTTTGATGCTTTCTGATCAAAGTTTGCCGGTTAATTTGGGTAATCCTCATGAGATTACTATTTTACAACTGCTAAAAATAGTTTTGAAATTAACCGGATCTAAAAGTAAGGTTGTTTTTAGAGAAATTCCTCAAGATGATCCTCAACAACGCCGGCCGGATATCACTAGGGCGAAGAAATTTCTTTCCTGGGAACCGATTGTCTCCCTAGAGGATGGGCTAGCGCGCACCATATCTTGGTTCAGGAGATAAAGTTAGGCCCTTTCCTTGACAAGCTCATTGAGTATATGTTATACTTTCAAATAAATTTGAATTTGCCAACTTAAGCAATCTATATCCACAATAACCTAAAAGAGGAGCAGAGTATGTTTTTACAGTTATTTGCCAAGTTTAATTTTTTAGATTTTGTCATTTTAATCATTTTTTTTAGAATATGTTATATTGCAGTCCAAACAGGCTTATCAATAGAAATATTTAAATTTTTAGGGTTATTTTTTTCTTCATATATTGCATTGCATTATTATACAGTAGTTGCCGATTTTATTCGTCGGGATTTTCTTCCCAAGGAAATGCCGATTGATTTTTTGGATTTTATAATGTTTATTTTATTACTTGTAGTGGTATACCTAATTTCCGTGGGTATGCGAGTTTTTCTTTCTCGTTTTGTGCAATTAGATGCCATACCTAAAGTTAATAAGATTTTAGGGCTAATTTTAGGCATCGGGCGTGCTTATTTGTTTACCGGTTTAATTGCATTTGTTTTAGTTATTTCTAGCGTTACTTATTTTAATAGCGCGGTAAAGTATTCATATTTAGGTAGTAAGGCATTTGTAATTCTGCCCCAGACCTATGGTTGGCTTTGGAATAATATTTTTTCTAAATTTTCCGGCCAAGAAAAATTTAATCCCACAGTTACCGAAACAATGGAGGAATTTAAGGTTAAATGAAATTAATTAATTTTTATAATCAAGTAGTACGTTTCGGGCGTTTAGCTGATCCGCGTAAAGCTAAGCAAGAAATTAAATCATTTCCAGATTCGGCTATTCTTTTCGGTGATCCGAATTTAGAGATAAAGAAAATAATGGTGGGTATCGATATTGAAGTAGCGGAACTCCTGCTAGCTGATCGTATTCGTCAGAAGGAAGGTTTGGATTTGGTAATTGCGCATCATCCTGAAGGTAAGGCTTATGCCGGTTTGCATGAGGTCATGCGGTTACAGATAGATCTATTAACGCAAGCCGGAGTTGCTCAGAAAACTGCCTCTAGATTAGTCCAAGAAAGAATGTCAGAAGTCCAGCGCAGAGTATTGCCGCAGAATCACACTCGGCCGGTGGATGCCGCTCGGTTATTAAATATGCCTTATATGAATATGCATACGCCGGCGGATAATCATGTATATAGATATTTAGAGGCTATCTTTAAGCAGAAATCTAGCCTGTCGCTTTCGCTGGGCGATGCTTTAAAGATATTAAATACTATACCGGAGTATCAGATTGCCAGTAAGTTTAATACCGGGCCGCAGATAATTTCGGGTAATCCTAAACGTTTGGTCGGTAAGATTTTGTTTGAGATGACCGGAGGTACTGAGGGGTCAAAAGATGTTTTTGATAAATTATATAAGGCCGGGGTAAGAACTTTAATTTCGATGCATTTAAGTGAAGAACATTTTAAAAAAGTTAAAGACGCTAATTTAAATGTAATTATCGCCGGGCATATATCCAGCGATACTTTGGGTTTAAATTTATTGTTGGATAATATTGAGAAATACGCAAAACAAAATTTTCAAGTTATTGAATGTTCCGGTTTTACAAGAATTAAGAGAAAGTAAAAATGTCTGGTCGTATACCTGAAAATTTATTAGAAGATATCCTTGGCCGGGTAGATATCGTGGAGATAATCTCCGGCTATATTCCGCTGAAGAAGTCCGGGGTTAACTTTAAGGCCAATTGTCCATTCCATCAGGAAAAGACAGCTTCTTTTATGGTTTCTTCGGAGCGTCAGATTTATCATTGTTTTGGTTGCGGTGAGTCGGGCAATGCTTTTAAATTTCTTATGCGCCATGAGCGAATGGAGTTTCCTGAAGCAGTGGAAATGTTAGCTAAGCAGTGCGGGGTTAGTCTACCTAATCATGATTCTGTGGAATTAGCCAAAGCAGCGAGCCTAAGCAGTCAATTGTATAATCTTAACGAATTGGCAGTAAATTTTTATGAAAATAACTTACATAGCGGCAACGCAGCAGGTGCGATAAAATATCTGCTCAACAGAGGGATTAAACTTGAGACGATTAAAGAATTTCGTTTAGGTTTAGCTACTTCTGGCTGGGATAGCCTAATTAATTTTTTAAAGTCTAAAAATATCAGCTTGGCGCTTATGGAACAAGCAGGTTTAGTTTTACCTAAGGATTCCGGTGGTTATTATGATCGTTTTCGTAACCGCATTATTTTTCCTATTTTTGATATGCGCAGCCGCATGATCGGATTTGGCGCCCGGGTAATGGATAATAGCTTACCAAAATATATTAATTCTCCGGAGACGCCGGTTTATACGAAAGGCAAAAATCTCTTTGGACTTAATTTAGCTAAGGATTTTATACGGGATGCGGATTGCGCCGTAATCGTGGAAGGTTATCTGGATTTTATGATTCCTTACCAAGAGGGATTAAAAAATATTGTCGCTTCGCAGGGAACGGCACTTACCCTAGAACAGATTAAGCTAATTAAGCGCTATACCCATAATGTGGTTATGATTTACGACGGTGATACTGCTGGAGAAATAGCTACCTTAAGAAGCTTAGATATACTTATTGATGAGGGTATAAACGTAAAAGTTGTCCCTCTGCCCAAAGGAATAGATCCAGATATGTTGGTACGTAATGAAGGGATTGATGTGCTCACCGGTAAAGTTCAAAAAGCGATAAGTTTTTTTGATTATAAGTTGGATATTTTAAAGAGCCGTCATGATATAAAAGATGCGCAAGGAAAAGCTAAAATTGCTTCTCAGATGCTTTTCACTATAAATAAGTTTGATAATGCCATTCTTAGGGGTGAATATACTAAAAGATTATCTGAAGAGATGCACGTACCAGAACAGCATATTCTTGAGGAATTAGGAAAATTAAAACCTATCGTTTCTGCATCTAACGTGGGAGTGATTCCTTCTGAAAAAAAAATGTCTCCGATTAATCCGGCGGAGAAGCTTTTAATTAAATTTATGCTTGAAGAAAAGGAATTGATTGAAAAAATTATGCAACAGTTATCGCCGGATGATTTTGCGGATGCGCGCACTGCGAAAATTGTTTCTGTAATGCAGGATTTAGTTCTGGCGGGTAAAAATATTACTCCCAGCTTGTTAATGAATTATTTTAGCCAAGATGATGCCAGTCAATTAGTTTGTGAAACTATGTTTATGCCGGCACTCACGGGCGAGGGCAGAGAAAAGGCGGTTAATGATTGCATAACGCGGATTAAAGTTCAAAAGTCTAAATCTCAGCGTGAGCACCTTCATTTACAGATCAAAAACGCTCAATCTTTGG
>Ga0247841_10011523_pt1 | contig 11740 bp, 5 predicted proteins | sample LaCruzMarch2015__2_FD_192410 | JGI IMG/M metagenome (GOLD analysis project Ga0247841, IMG submission 192410) | Freshwater microbial communities from meromictic Lake La Cruz, Castile-La Mancha, Spain - LaCruzMarch2015_18m | ecosystem: Environmental > Aquatic > Freshwater > Lake | place: Spain...
AAAGATCGTGGAGGCGGCGCCCTATGGGGCATTTGGGGACAAGTCCCAGTTCAATCTTGGGGTTGCTTACCAAAAGTCCGGACGCCTTGATGATTCACTGGAAGCCTACCAAAATTTGATCGATCAATATCCTCAAAGCACCCTGCTTCAGCAGGCTCGTCTCCAAATGGCCGAAGTTTCTTACCAGAAATCTTCCAACCAGACACGTGACCAGAGTGCACTTGATGAGGCGGCCCGCCAAGCGCAGGGCTATCTCAAAAGATATCCGGACTCTGAAGAAGCCGAAAAAGCAGAAAAGATCAGCCGCAAAGTGGATGAAATGAACGCTGAAAAGAACTACCGGATCGGTCTTTATTACGAGAAGGACAATTATCTTACAAGCGCGTTGATCTATTACTTTGATACCACAAAACGCTATCCGAATACAAGTTGGGGGCAGAAAGCAGCTGAAAAACTTCATTCACTGCAAGAACCTGTGAAATATTTGAATGCCAAAGCAGGAGAATTGCAGAAAGAGCTAGCAGCTTTGGAGGCGAAATATCAGGCGGTGGGGGCGGATCAGAAAGCCGAACGGGAACAGCTTAAAAAAGAGATCGCTCAGATGAAAAAACGTATTAAAGCGGTCGACAAGAACAAATCAGAAAGCCTGGAGCGTCGCAAGCAAGACCTGAAACGCCGCGAGCGTGAACTGAATGAAAAATTCAAAGAGCTTGAACGCAAAAAGAAACGCTTCAAGGATAATACCTCCCCCGAATTTCAAAAAGCCATGGATCGCTGGCGGGCGTCACTGGAGGCCGAGCGTGATGCATTAGCTGAAGAAAAGGGTCGCCTTGAATCCTGGCGTTCGGAACTCGGGATCCCGGATGAAAAATTCTATGAAAACCTGATTCCGAACAAACTGATTCCCGATAACCTGGATAAGCTGATTCCCGATCACCTGATACCGTTCATGGGCCAGTCCGAGACGCCGCTTCAAAAGATCCAGCAAATGGATGAGAAGGAACTTTACAAGCTTTCCCGGAAGAAAAAAGATCTTCTCGAGAAAAAGGAAAAACTCTATAAACGTTACAGCGAGCTGCAGTCTTTGCTCACCCCCGAGCGTTCCGAAAGCGGTCTGAAACGGAAACGTCTGCGGGGCATCGCAAAACAAGATCCCAATAAGCCCACGGACCCGAAACTTTTGGCGCGCGAGAAAAGCATAGAAGCCCTTGAGGCGAAAGTAGATGCAAAAATGGCGCTCTATGAAAAATATTTTGGCAAGACCGCCGAACAGGAGCTTGAGGCGATGATCGAAAGTAAATCGGCTCAAAAGGCGTCTTTTAATCCGTTTGCTGAAGAGGCAGGAGATCTTCAAAAGAAGAACATTGAAGAATTGCTTGAGTTGAAAATGCATCTTAGCGAACAGGTCAAGGCTCAACAGGACATCGTTGAAACTCTGACCACTGCTTTTGACAAAGAGATGGCTCTGAGGGAACAGCGCGCTATGATGAAATCCCTCGAAGAGGACAAGGAAGTCGATGCTCGTAAACTCCGCAAGAAAGTCAAAAGCGTGGAAAAAGATCTTCGCAAATGTTATCAGGACATTCAAGATCGCCAAAAGAGCAAGAAGAAGCTTCTTGGTGAACTGGATACGATAGTGAATCCCCGGGAGGGGAAAGAAGGGGTTCTCCGGACCCTCGCTAAACCGATCACAGGTCCCGTTTATCTTGCCAAGGCGTTCATTTTTGGGCTTCCGAACGAAGATGTCACTTTAACGAACGCCGCGAAAAAACCGGGTGCTGACGAAAAAGCAAAAAAACTCGAGGAAGAGATCGAACTTGAAAGCCTTATGATCCAGGCGCAGGCTGAAAAGATCGACAAGCTCGAAAAAGAGCTTGAGATCCTGCATGCAAACGCCTCGCTCGCCGGCGGCATGAAATTCCGCTCTTCATTCGTCAAGGTTCCGTACACCTTTATCGAAGAAGCGGTCCAGAGCGCGCGTCGCGTTGTCCCCAGAAAGAACCGGAAGGACGTGCTTCTGAATCGTTTGGATAATCAGACCAAAGAGCTCAACCGGGTCAAAGTCGAATTGGAAGCCACAGAGGCCATGATCAAGGAAAAGACGCCCGCGGCGGTGGTTCCTCCGAGTCCGAGTGAGACAACAGCCCCGGGAACGGATACAGAGAAAAAGGAAAAAGCCGAGCCGGCTCCGGATGAGAAGCAACTCCGGGAAGATGTCATGAATTTGCAGGAACAGCTCGAGATTTCCTATAGTATTTACGCCCAGGAACAGGGAGCTGTACTTGGGGATGCCGCAATCATAGCAGAAGAAGCTTCCAAAGATGCCGAAGTCGCTCAAAGATACAAAGAATACAAGGCCGTGGCGGCGGAACTTGCTGCTGTGATCGATCAGGAACTTGCGATTGAACAACAAGAGAAATTGATTCTTGAAAAACGGATCGCGGAAGCTGACAAGATCATACCGACCGTGACTTCCAAGGCGATGCAGCAGGATCTTGCGACCGAAAAGGAACGTATCGGACAACGTCTTGCGGACTTGGCCACGCGGCATGATTTTCTTTCCAAGGAAAAAGAACGTTTCAGTACTAAGTGACGAACGGGGACTTATTATGAAAAATATTCGGCAGCTGGGCGTATGGTTCTTGGTGACGGCGATGGTTCTAAGCGGTTGCGGGTATACCCGCAAAACGGTATTGCCGCAGAATATCAAAACGATCTATGTCGAGACCGTGAAGAACAAGCTTGATCCTGCGTCAATATACGCGTATCAGCAAGGGCTCGAAATGGACATCACCAACGCGGTGATCCAACGGCTCCAACAGGATGGTACTCTGAAAGTTGTGGAACAGAACAAGGCCGATGCGATCCTGAAAACGGATCTGGTATCACTGGATCAGGAGGGACTCCGGTTCAATTCGCTGGAAGGTGTGGCACAATACCGTTTTTTTATCGTCGTCAGACTGAAGTTGGAGACAAAGACGGGAAATGTTATCTGGGAAGAGCCGAATTTCTCGGGAGATAACGAATACTATGTGACCAACATTACTTCGATCGGCGAGCAGAAGGCGGCTGTGGATGCTGTTCATCGCCTCGCGTATAATATTGCGGATCGTATTACTGAAGACTGGTAATGCCTTTTTCTTGCCACCTCTTGTGAAAACCGACGTGTTCCTCATTTCAGGCGATTCGTTCCTCAGGGCCCAAAAAACCAAGGTTCTTGTCGCCGAGATCGAAAAAAAAACTGGTGGGCCTCTTGCCCGTCAGACTTTTGCTCTGGACGAAACACCTCTTGAAAGCATTCTTGCCGCCGCAAGGACTCTCCCGTTCTTTTCATCAGGGCAGGTGATTTTTGCGCAGAACGCAGAATTGATGAAAGGACCGGATCTCGCAATTCTGGCCGCATACCTCGAAAATCCCACGCACGGGACCACGCTTATCCTTGAATCAGATGGCCTTAAAGGTACTTCGGAACTTCAAAAACTCATTAAGACCAGGGGACAGCTGATCTTTTTGGACAAAGACGAGGCCCGTGGGGCCGGTGCGACGTTCATTCAGCAAAAGCTCATGCAATATCACAAGACCATAACTCCTGGCGCCAAGGCCCGGATTCTCGCCATGTGCGGGGAGGCAGTGATGTTCCTGGATACCATTCTTGAACGGCTCGTGCAGTTCGCGGGCGATCAGAACGAAATCGATGAAGATATGGTCAACAGGTTCGAAGAGAACTGGACGGAGATGGATGTTTTTAAACTCACGAACGCTTTGGTAGACCGTGATCCAGCGAGGGTTCTTAAGGTTTTTCGCGACTTGATGGAATTCTATGAGGCGGATCTTTTTTCTCTGGTCGGGATCCTGCACTGGCAGCTTCGACAATTATGGCAAGCGGCCATGCTTTTAAAATCTGGAGTTTCCGAACGGGAAATTGGTTCCAAGCTCCGGATGCCTCCGAGTCGTCTGAGTGCTTTGAAGCGATTTCCCCTCGAGCGGTTAGAATCAGCCGTGGAAGCACTCTATCAGATCGACCGGAAATCCAAGAGCGGACAAGTCGATGGCGTTTCGGGATTGGAAACCTGGCTTTTGGAATATGCTTCGTAGGCGGAATTCAAAAACAAAAGGGGACAGGTATGAATGGCCTGTCCCCTTTAATGAAGCAGTGGCAGAGATTACTTTTTCTTGATCTTGGCGAGGAAAAGCATGATCCGGGATTTTCTCCGGTCAGCACGGCCGTGCGGGATCACCCCTTTGGTCACAGCGTGGTCATAACGGGCGATCAGCGTTGAAGCTAGCGCCTGGGCCTTTTCGGGCTCTGAGGCGAGTTGGGCCAGTTTTTTACTGAGGGATTTCAGCTCAGAAAGAACGGCCATATTTTTTGCGCGTTTTTTTGCATCACTTCGAATACGTTTTGCAGCAGAACGAATATTGGGCATCTTGATGACTCCTTTAAGTGAAAAAAGTGGCGACAATGTAACACGGGGCTCTGCTCCTGTCAACGAGGTTCCCCATAGTCACGCCACGGGGAAGCGGCATCTGATGAAGGCTGCCGCGGTCGTGGGGATCATGACTCTGGTGGGCCGGGTCCTTGGGCTTTTTCGGGATATTGTGAGTGCCAAGACCTTCGGAACGGGTTGGCAGTGGGACGCTTTTCTTTACGCGTTCATGTTGCCAAATCTTTTCCGGCGTATCGTAGGAGAAGGCGGTCTTACAAGCGCTTTCATTCCGGTCTATAACGAGATCTCGGCGAAGGTCAGTAAGGAAGAAGCTTTTCGCTTCACCAGCATTACAATAACGTTCCTGGCTTGTCTGCTTTTTGTTTTCGTTCTTTCCGTAGAAGGTTTGCTGGCACTTCTTATTGGGATCGGTTTCCGCTCTCCGACTGTAATGCTAACTCTCCGTCTTTCACAAATTCTTTTCCCGTACCTCTGGTTTATCTCGCTTTATGCAATCGGCATGGGAGTTCTGAACAGTCACCGGCATTTTTTTGCCCCTTCGCTCGGAGGCCCGATCCTCGACCTGGTCTGGATCGTGGGAGTGCTTTGGGTGCCCGCATGGGCAGCCGGCGATTATGTCGAAAGGATCCGGTGGCTTTCGTATGCGATCCTCTTCGGTGGTTTTCTGCACATTGCCGTGGAGGTCCCGCCGCTTCTTAAGATCGGTTTTCGTTTCCGGTGGATTTGGGATGTTAGTTCTGTGTGGCTGGAAAAGGTTTGGAACCTGCTTTTGCCGGTTACTCTGAGTTTTGCGGTCGTACAGATCAACATTGCCGTGGATATGACGCTCGGGATGCTGATCGGCCCCGGTGCGAATTCGAGTCTCTGGTACGGGAACCGTTTGATGCAGTTCCCACTCGGGATCTTTGCGCTTGCGATGGGGACAGCGCTTCTTCCCATGATGAGCCAGCAGATCGCGCGAGGAGAAAAGGAAGCTTCCCGGAGAACGCTTTCATTCGCGCTCCGGAGTATCTTCTTTATCATTCTTCCGTCCTCGGTCGGGCTGATCGTGCTTCGTGAACCGATCATTCGTATGCTTTTTGAGCGCGGGGAATTCGACGCAGTTTCTACGGCGCGGTGCGCGGCCGTGTTGCTGGGTTTTACGATCGGTCTGTTTGCGTTCGCGGGTCAAAAAATTATGAATAGCGGCTATTATGCGGCCCACGATTCCAAAACCCCGATGAAGACCTCCGTAATCTCCCTTTGCTCTAATATTGTCCTGAATCTGATCCTGATGGTCCCTTTCAAGGAAGCGGGGCTTGCGATCGCGACCTCCATTTCCGGGATCATCCAGCTCGGGCAGCTGATCTATTATTATCCAAAAAAAGTGGGGGAATTCCCGTTCCGCGAGGTCGCATTTTCTTTTCTGAGAATTCTTCTGGCATCTTTGGCTATGGGAATCGTTTGTTACGGGAGTTGGGAGTTTCTCAAACTCTGGGTTCCCGGTACGGGTACGCGAGCGCAACTCGTGCAGGTATTCGGCAGTATCCTGATCGCGACAGTTTCATATATCGGGCTCTGCTTTGTGTGCCGCGTGCCGGAGGTCCGTGAGGCTTTCGCCTGGTTCCTTAAAAAACGAAAACCGCCCGCAGATCCCGGAGAAACAGAAAAACTGATCGATGGGATTTAAAAACGGTATGTAGTAGGTAGTATGTGGTAGATGGTAAAAAAAAGTCGGCTTTTCTACCTACTATCTACCATTTACTACATACGATTTTAAAGGTGATTAATGTTGCGTAAATCTTCCTTGTGCCGGTTACGCGCGATTGTCGAAAAACTGCCGTTTACCCCCGGCGTTTATCTGATGCGCAGCGCGCAGGGAGAGATCCTCTACATCGGGAAAGCCAAATCACTCCGCAAAAGAGTACGCTCCTATTTCAAGGTTCCCGCGCCGATCTCCAAGATCGCGATCCTGATGAGCAAGGTACGTGCGATCGACCATATCGATACACCGACGGAGGTCGATGCGTTGCTTCTCGAGGCGCATTTGGTCCAAAAGTACAAACCCCGCTACAACCAGGACCTTAAGGACGATAAAAGTTTTCCGCTTTTGAAGATTACCCGGGAGAAATTTCCACGTCTCTCTGTCGCGCGCCAAAAAAGCGGCGGAAAAGCAGATTACTATGGTCCCTACACGGATGCGAAGCTTCTCAGACAGGCCGTGAATTTGATCAATGCCCTTTTCCCGATCCGGAAATGCCAGGTGCTTCCCAAAGTTGCGTGTCTTTATTATCACATCGGGCAATGCATTGCGCCGTGTATCAAGCCGGAGGTAAAAGCGGAATACGACCGTCTCATTGACGAGGTAAAACGTTTTCTTGGGGGAGGCAAAAAAAGCTTTGCCCAGTATCTCCGAGACAGGATGGAAAAAGCAAGCCGAGAGTTGCGGTTTGAAGATGCACAATTTTTTAAGGAGCAGATCGATGCTCTGTCGAAACTTCGCAAAAAACGTTTTCTTCCGAAAAATCCGGGACAAGGCATCTCGCTTTCGGCAACGATCGAACTGAAACAGCGGTTGAAGCTTGAGAAAATCCCCGAACGTATTGTTTGTTTTGATGTTTCGAACGTGCAGGGAGATCAGGCCGTGGCATCGAAGGTGAGCTTTTACCGGGAACTCCCGGACAAGTTCGGGTACCGGCGCTACAGGATCCGGGGTGTTTCCGGGATCAACGATTACGCCATGATCGCCGAGGCACTGACGCGCATGCTTCGCAGCATCAAAGAAGGCCGGGAAGATTTTCTCCCGGACCTCATTGTGATCGACGGAGGGAAGGGGCATCTCAACACCGCGGTTAAAGTACTCGCGCGGGAGGGGATGGTAACAATCGATCTCATTTCCATTGCCAAACAATTCGAATGGATTCACTCGCCGGAGTTTCGGCAGCCGTTGGTCATGGCCTCCGATTCTCCGGCTCTTTACCTTCTGAAAAAAATCCGGGATGAAGCACACCGCTTTGCCATCACGTATCATCACAGGCTCAAATCAAAAGCTCTTGAGGGTTCAGTGCTGGATGGGATTTCCGGTATTGGAGAGAGACGCAAGCGCATCCTGCTCCGGAATTTCGATTCTATCGATACCTTGAAATTGGCAACCCTGGAGGAAATTGCCGGGATCCCCGGAATTGATTCAAAAACCGCAGAAAATGTGGTTCAATTCTTCAAAAAAGTCGCGAAATAGCGGTATTTTAAAGCTATCAAAATATAGCAATTTATAACATATGGTTAAGTTATAAAGTTCTCCTGTTTTTGAAAAAAAATCCATCAAAAAAAGCAAAATTTTCTCTCTACAGCCCTTGCCGAATACCAAAGATATGCTACCTTTTTTTAAATCCTTTTAGAATTCAGGATTGGCCGTCCCAATACCTATCAATTTCAGCTTCTAAAAAGGTGAAATTGGGGCGGTCTTGGCTACCATAAGGTAGCAGAAAAGTAAAGCCAAGGCCGAGGCAAATGATTCAAAAATCATCTCTACAAAAGAGTCTGTTTCCACGTCTTTCTCTCAAGGCGATCAGTCTGTTCACGACAGCCGTTTTCTTGTGTTCTGATTTTCTTTCCTTCCCAGCCCAAGCTTTGGCCCAAAATCCAACTTCATCCCATATTCAGGGAGGGACTGACACCAGCCTTCTTGCCTCGGCCTCCGCGATAAGCGGAAAAGTGCAGGAACTTGTCATCCCTCCCGAATTGGGCACGATAACCGAAGCTTATCGCGGGGAACGGGGAACGGGAAACGTGGAACGCAAAAACGGTTTCGTTACCCGTTCGCCGTTTGCCGTTTCCCGGCACGACCGTATGGTCGTGCTCATTCAGGACGCCCACTCGATCCCCGATGCGCAGCGCTCACTTGAGAAATTAATCGAATATCTCCAGGAAAAATATGGGGTCCGTACAGTGGCGGTCGAAGGCGCAGAGGGGAAGCTCGATCCGACTCTTTTCCGGTTGTTTCCGGATGCCCAAAAACGTAACAGTGTTTTTGCGGATTACCTTGCAAGTGGCGAGCTTTCCGGTGCGGCTGCGGCAAGTGTTCTTTCTCCTGCCAAAGCGGATTATGTCGGGATCGAAGACTGGAAGCTTTATCAGGAAGGTGTCGCGGCATTTCTTGCCGGTCTTCAAAAACAGGTTGAATTCAAAGACGAGATCTCAAGAATCAAAAGCGAAGTACAAAAGCTGAAAGAAAAATACTATTCCAAGGAGGCTTTGGAATTTGACCGGGAGCTTTCGGCATGGAACGAAAAACAGGACAATTTGCCGGATTTTTTGAACTACCTTGCCAAATGCCAAATCCGGGGAGATAAATACTTATTACTCAGCGGATTATTCAAGGCGTTGGAGCAGGAAAAGGTCCACGATCTGAAAGCTGAAGCGGAAGTGAAAAAACTTGCCCGGTATGTCCACGAGACCGCACCAAGTGCAAAGTTGAACAGCTTGGTCCAGGATTACCGGACTGGTCATTTATCCCTTGCGGCTCTTGCCTATGAGATCACCGCACTGTTGCGAAATATCGGCAAGCAACTTCCTTCGATCCAGCCCGGGCTTCAGGAAATGATTACGAGTCACGCATCTCTCATAAACGTCAAAGGTCATGCCCTGTTTGCCGAGTTGGACACTTTTATCGAATCGGTCCAGGCGAAATTTCATGCGACGCCGGAAGCGAAGGCGGTTGCAGGACTGAACGAGCAGCTCCGGTTGCTTAAGAAACTTTCGAAGTTTGAATTGTCGCGAAGCGAGTGGAAATCGCTTCGCGCGGGGAACGGGGAACGGGGAACGTGGAACACAGATGAGACAATCAACGCGCTTCAAAAAAGAATCCTCGATTTTTATCGCGCACCAGTCGCAGAAAATTTTTTAAGCTTTTATGAAATCGCAATTAAACGTGAGTCCGTTTTTAAAGAGCGGCTTTTTGATCTTTTAGGCTTAAACACGTCCCGTTCGCTGTTGGCCGTTTCCCGCGCAACGAACGCAATCGCGTTCGTTGCGGGTGGCTTCCACACTGACGGTCTCGCGGCAAAACTTGAAAAGCAGGGCATCCCGTACGTTGTTGTGTCGCCGGCCATGAAAGAAGTGCCGCAGGATCATCGCTACTTCGACCACATGCAGGGCAAGGTCTCGTGGCAGAAGTATTTCAGACCAAAGAACGGGAAGATCGACCTTTATGATGCTTTCGCCCGCGCAACCACGGAACGGTTACTCCAGACTGCAAACCATGGACCTCAGACCACCGACTTAAAAAACTGGAGGGATGAGGTTGTTCGCGCATTGGCGCAGGAAGGCCGGATCGCGGAACATTCGAAATATACCCGTTACATCGATCAGCAGGCGGCTGAAAATTCCGGAGAATTCCAGGTGCTTAAAGAAAAATGGACCGCCAAACTCGAGCGATTCATCGAAAAACTCCAGTTCCTCGGGCATAACAACCAGCTCACCGAAGCGAATGTAGCGAAACTGCTTTCACAGCCTGCGAACATGCCTTTCCCGTCCATGGCTTCGCTTGTTCCCAGAGCCGAAGTACGCGCTTCATTTCTGGACGGAAAACCAAACGCTATTCGTCCCCCCGCTATGGAAGTTCCCATCCCCAAAGAAGCTACGCTTGATGATGTAGCAATCGAACCTGGCCAACGTAGTGGGGCTCGTGCGGCAGTGCAGAGGTCGATGACGTTTGAAGTGGTACAAGGGCCGGCCTTGCCGCTTATGGGCTCGGCTGCGGACGCAAAGTTATTGCGTGTTCCTGATGCGAAGGTTTTTGACGCTTTTATGCGGCCGGTTTTTGAACAAACCCGCACCCGCGATATCGCCGAGATTGAAACGCCGATGGCGAGACTTGTCCGGATCGGAGAGGACCGCGCGCTTATCTTTGAGGGAAGTATCGGTAAACGGGTCGGTATTGTTACGGTGAACCTCGGGACCAGGGACCTGAGTACTGCGCTGGAGCCTTCTCTCAAGTTCCTGGGTTTCCCCACGCCCGCGAAAGAAGATTATTTTGTGATCACGCATCCGGCTCATGTTGATTTGTCAGACGGCCATGCAACGATCTCATGGCAAAAATCTTCCGGTCGTGCCGAGATACGCCAAAACGCATTAGATCTGGAAAAATATCTGAGCGGTGATCTTCTCGTGCAGTCATTTTCAGGGGTTCGCGGAAAATTCGGAATGGACAAAACCCTCGGCCCGGAATTCTCAATGATTACGTCGCTTTACGGTTATCACTATTTGGGATTCATTCACGGGAAAGATCCGGGGAAGAATGCTCCGAAGATCGTGATCGGCCGGGACCCGCGTCCGACAGGAGAGGCGGTACGGGAATCTCTGATCCGCGGATTTCAGGCCGACGCGAATGCGAATGGCCTTGAGCTCGAGATCGTTGATCTTGGAAAACTGCCCAAGCCCATGCTCTGCCACGCGGTGAGGGCTCTCGGGGCGGACGGCGGTGTGATGATCACGGCCTCCCATAATCCGCTGGGATATAACGGATTTGAATTCTTGAACGGGAGTGTCCCGGACAAGGAAGGCGGCACGAGGCCGGGGGCGCTTCTCCGGGCGTCGGATATGTCCGGGATCATCCGGAGCGTCGCGGGATCGGCAGTCGCCATTCAGGAGAACACGAGTGCGTTCGGGCACGGGATTGCGGATGTTGCTGCGAACAACATTACGACGATCCGCATGAGTACGACGGCCCGTGAGCAAGCAAAAGATTATTATACGAAGATTGTGAAACGTATGTGGGGATTGGATGATGAAGCTCGCTATCAGGATTTCCTCGGCCGGATCCGTTCATGGGAAGCAAGACATCAGAGGCCCTTTATCGCTCTGCTTGATACCAACGCCGGGGCCGCGGCCCATATCTCGGCAGAAGTCCTGAAAACGGTCGGTATCACTGCCGTGGACTTCAATCCCGACGAAGTGACCCGGGGCCCGAATCCTGACAGTGTGGATAACGGAGAAGCGGTCGTGCAGCCCGCGCTGGATGAGATGAAAAAGCTCCGGGCCGTGTTGGGGGTCGCTTTTGATCATGATGCGGACCGCGGATTGGGAATGGTTTATCTTCCGAGTACCGGGGAGGCAAGAAAATTGGCGCCGCAGGAGGCCGTCGCTTTTTATGCGGCCGTCCGGCTCGCGTGGCTCAAGCATATCGGGAAACTCCAGAAAGAATTTACCGCCGTGTTGTCCGATGCGACTTCGATCAGGGCAAGTGACATCGTGGTCCAAAAAGGCGGTAAATTCTTTCTGGAGTTTCCCGATATGCTTGAGCCACGCGAGCC
>Ga0247841_10011526_pt1 | contig 11736 bp, 12 predicted proteins | sample LaCruzMarch2015__2_FD_192410 | JGI IMG/M metagenome (GOLD analysis project Ga0247841, IMG submission 192410) | Freshwater microbial communities from meromictic Lake La Cruz, Castile-La Mancha, Spain - LaCruzMarch2015_18m | ecosystem: Environmental > Aquatic > Freshwater > Lake | place: Spain...
TTTGCTAACATACAAAGTGTTCGCCACGTCCTTACTAGACATGCCTTCGATCACAAGAGATAAAACCTCAAGTTCTCTTTTCGTAAGATTTACTTCTCGATCATCCAACAAAGTCAATTCTCCCTCCCAGAATTTACGCCTTATCATTGGGCGTATTTAATACACAAGTAAACACTTTACACTAATATTGCTGATGTGTCAATGGCCTTAGCCTGAAACTAAAATATAAAAAATATTCGCATCTGGACTATATATTCTATTATTATGCCACCGTCTTAAGAGACTAACCCTTGACAAACTATGTTCAAAGAGATACAATGACTTAATCACTTTAAAAACTGAATAAATAAATTTCTGGAGGGAAATATTACAAGCAAGTAAGCAATAAGCTTATAAGCTGTAAGTAAATGCACCTCCTACGAGGTGCTTTTTTGACTGGAGCGAGATGGGATTTTGAAAGGTTCACCCCCTGCCTTTCTAGAAGGAAGATAATAAAATCGATAAAATAAGTGATTGCATTATCTTCCTCCCAGCTCGTTCTTGCCAAACAGGCAAGAAAGCAAAGTTTTCTTTAATAAGGAAAACAAAAACTGATACGCAAAAAAAGTAAGAGGAAATCAAAAGATATCTTTTGCTAAATATTAAATTTAGTAAGGGATGTCACAAAACGATTAGTGTCGCTTTGCGACCCCTCTTACGGGCGTAAATTAATGTGACCGGGCAATAATTAAAATAATAATTCCCGATAAGTTCACAAATTGATTTACGCCCCAATTAAATCTGACGATTCATTCGCCGGATTTTTTGGTTAACTTATCCACTTTTGGGTCTTTTCTTGGCTGGAATTTTTTTGATATAATAGTAAAAATGCCTAAAATCTGTTTTGGGGGTGTGACATGCCGGTTGATCTGAAACTGGAGTTCGGGGAGCTGAGGAAAAGAGCGGCGGTTACCTGTCCAACTCTGTGGCAGGAAGCGCAGACCAAGACGGAGTACCGTCGTCTTTACAATAAGTATGCTAAATTGGGCATGCTTGAAGATTTTCATGCAGGGTGCGAGGCTTATGTGCCTCTGCCTGTCTTAAATCGTCTGAAGCGGGTTTGTGCCGGACAACTTGCCGCTGTGGCAATGTGATGACGCTTTCAATGAGAAGCGCATTAGTTACAGCAACATTCCCAACGGGCCGAATAGTCCGGAGGGATTCCTTTTTTCAAATTTGTATTATTTGCAGGGTCTTTTCGGCCTTTTTTTATTTGACAAGAAGATATTTGTATATTAAGATCAATGATTGATGAGGAGGATGCGGGATCATGGAGAAGGATTTGGTATTTGAGCTTGATTCACCGGTATCTGGTAATAGATTAAACCTTGAAGATTGTTCTTTCGAACAGCTTTGCAAAATCGTAAATTCAGATCTCTATCTGGAAACGGCGAAGAATGCGGCAACATTCTTTCTGCTTCAAAAAATGGCAGAAAGCGAAGAAGCCTGGCTATAGTAGGTGTCTGTGTTCATAGATCACAGGCACTTTTTCTTTTTTTAATATTTTTTTAATTTGGTACAATGTTGTAATCAGGATGAATGATTTGTTTAGTAGGTTGAATGAGTCACAGAAGAAAGTTGTTAAGCTGAGTAGAAAGTCATAAAGTTGAAAGTTGTAAAGTAAAATGAAGAATCTTTTGGAAGATCTAAATAAGCCGCAGAAAGAGGCGGTTCTATGTGTCGATGGGCCATTATTGGTCCTTGCGGGAGCGGGGAGTGGCAAGACGAAAGCGCTTACACATCGGATTGCTTATTTAATTAAAGAAAAAAATGTTTCCCCATATAATATTCTGGCGGTCACTTTTACGAATAAAGCAAGCCGTGAAATGGGGGAAAGGGTTTCACGGTTACTTGGCCCTGCTGTCATTCCCGTGAAGACGGGAATCCAGAAAACTATTGGTATGGATTCCGGCTCTCAAATCACAGGCCGGAATGACAAAGGTGGTGTTGGGGCTGACGATTTAATTAGATTGCCGTGGCTGGGGACATTTCACTCTGTGTGCGTGAAGATTTTGCGGCGTGAGGCGCAGCATTTGGGTTATGAACGGAGTTTTACTATTTATGATTCGGGCGATTCGCTCTCGGTGATTAAAAAGATCATAAAGGAACTTAGTATTGACCCTAAGCAGTTTTCGCCTTCGGCGATACGACATTTTATATCCGGTGCCAAAAATGAATTGATTGATGCCAAGGGGTACAAAAAATATACAAACAGTCCGTTCGAAGAAATGACATCGAAAGTCTTTGATAAATATGAGAAACGGTTAAAGGATGCGAACGCGATGGATTTTGACGATCTTTTGATGCAGTGCGTGATATTGTTTCAGAATAATTCAACGGTTCTGGAATATTACCAAAATTTATTCAAATATGTCCTGATTGATGAGTATCAAGATACAAATCATGCGCAATATCTTTGGGTAAAACTTTTGGCTGAAAAGCACAAAAATATCATGGTTGTGGGGGATGATTCACAGTCAATTTATGCTTTCAGGGGTGCAAACTTCAAGAACATTTTAAACTTTGAAAAGCATTATCCTAATGCTAAAATTGTCAAATTGGAACAAAATTACAGGTCTACAAAAACAATTATAGCCGCGAGCAACGAGGTGATTAGGTGCAACAAGCACCGAACCGACAAGACTCTTTGGACCGACAATTCGGAGGGACTGCCGATAACGGTTTATGAGGCGCTCAACGAGAAAGATGAAGCGGAGTTCGTTTATCTTGAAATTAGGTCGCTTTTACGAAATCATGAATTGTCCGACTTCACGGTGTTGTATCGGACTAACGCACAATCACGGGCGATTGAAGAAGTTTTTTTGCGTCATGACATGCCATATAGGGTGGTTGGCGGTTTTCGATTTTACGAGCGCAAGGAGATCAAGGATATTATTGCTTATCTTCGTCTGATCACGAATCATTATGATCAGGAAGCTTTGGCCAGAGCTATTTGCGCGCCGCTTCGGGGTATTGGACCAAAGACGCTCGAGCAAGTCGGCGGTGTTTCGTACACTGCAACAGGGGAGGAGTTTGATAGGCTTCCGACAAAAGTTCGAGATTTCTATAATATTTTGAAGGAGATTAACAAGCAGTCAGAAGATATAAGGCTCGATGACCTGATCCTTTTAATCGCAAGCAAGACAGGGTACAAAGCTTCCATTTTAGACGGAACCGATGAGGGGGATAGTCGATGGGAAAATATACAGGAGCTTGCCGGTATTGCGGGTCAGGTTGAACTGGAGGTCAGAAATGGCGACCAAGCATTAGAGGCCTCAGTTCTCGAGTTGTTTCTGGAGCGTGTAGCTCTCGTGCAAGATACTGACAAGCTTGATCAAAACGAGAAAGCGGTCACACTAATGACACTTCATTCGGCCAAAGGTTTGGAATTTGATACAGTTTTTATTGTTGGAGTAGAGGAAGGAATTTTTCCACACTCAAGGTCGCTAATGGATGAAAGCGAGATGGAAGAGGAGCGGCGCTTGGCTTATGTTGGTATAACTCGAGCAAAGGAAAGACTATATCTAATCCACGCTTCCGAGCGAAATATCTACGGTTGCTTTCAAAGTAACCCAAAGTCCCGCTTCATCGAAAACATACCGGAAGAGTTGATAGATGAGTTGTAAGTCGTCAGTCGTCAGTGAATCAATTTAATTATTGTTCGAGTTTATCGAGAACTAGAAATAAAAAAAACCGCCCAGCTCGGATGCCGGACGGTGCAGTCATGCTCTGTCAAAAGTTAGATTAGCTTCGGAAAGCCTCGATGAAACAGAAGAACCATCTGGCCCATATGGGCTTCAGCAAAATTGCTTCTACCCGCTGACTTTTCTCTTGTATTCTTTTCGTTCTTTCTGTGATCATTTTTTTTCGTTTTTCCTCATCCGTTTCCAATGCGATATCTCTGCTGAGGCCGCATTTTCTACAGAAATTGTTTCTTGGCCATATTTCTTCGCGGCATTGCTGGCATTTAGGCATAGGAACGAACTTTCCACCGCAATCTTTGCAGTAAGAGCTGTTACCAATATCAGTATTGCCACATTTTTCACAAATTGCACTCAAATGTATCACCTCCCTTGTCTTAATGGTCAACAACATCAAGACATCGAATAATAACTTTTTCAGACTATTTTGTCAAGTATTAAAAATTGACATTGACTATCGATTTTTATCAGGTAAAATGTAATACTTTTTTCGTATATACGACAAAAGTATTACATTTGCTTAAATCGGTTTTGCTACTTCCCAAACAATATCAAAAAGTGACTTTTGAGTTTTCGCAATCTCGGCGTTTTCGATTTCTACACCAACCAGGTTTTCTTTTTCAAATGACATAATAGCTACAATGTTGTTGTAAATGATAATATCGTTGGTTAGATAAAATTTTTCTTTTGGTATATTTTTGAACTCCAAAGTATTCTTATAAGTGGGGACCATTCGTTTCTCAATATAATCGGTCCGGTCATCATTCATAATAACCTTGTCTGAAAGATTCCTTCTGACCCATTCTTCTTCAAACTTATCTTCAAATTTAGGGTCGATAAATTCTCTTCTCTTTAAAGCGGCATAACTGCGTGTGGTTTCTTTTGTGTGAAGTGTGTTCCAGATCATCTGGCGGATGCCCTGTTCTCCTTTGTAATAACGGATTTCAGTCGTTAGTTTATCTGATGGTACAGTCAGTGCTAATTGTTCAATCATTTTTGGTAGTTCCGACTCAAGCTCTACGACTTTCCTTTTTTGTTTGCCAAGCAATGCTTTCAAACTGTTCGGAGAACTGGCTTTAACCTTCCGGCCTCTGGAATCGACGATCCATTCAACAAGTCCCTTTTCTTCCAACGATTCAAGAATGCGATAAGCCGTGGTCCTATTGATCAGAGTTAGGCAGGAAATTTGTTTAACAGTTTGAACACCATGTTTATGCAATGACAAAAATGTCTTAATTTCATTTCTGTCTAAATCCAATTTTTGTAGTATTTCTTCGTTCATATATTTGTTATCTTTTGTTCATCAATATGAACAACAGGTTGATAATCCGATTATAGCGTTATATAATTCGTTTTGTCAAACTCGAAAATGGAGACTTAAGTCATGACAAAACGACGTGGATATTGGGGTCCTTTTTTAAACGGAAAGAGCGCTGGAGGTGAAGTTTTATCATCTTCTATCGAAGAAGGCAGGCAAGTGATTGTTCTTCGGGGTGATGTTAAAATCTTCTATGAACCGATTCAAGAAGACAGTCCACTTTTTGAAGATGATCTGCCGGAGATACCGGTTGAGAATGGTGATGTTGTTGCCATAGTGTTTCATTGCCATGATGGCATAAAGAGCAAGTTTGCAATCTGGCGAAATGGCCAATTAGCGTTTGACCTATGGATCGGTCCAGATCGGTTGGAAATGGAGGATAGATTATTGAGAATTTTTTGCTAAGGAGAGCTAACGTGCGCTTTCGGAAGATAAAGATTTGGGCAGTTGCGAACTAGCGGCTGCCATCTTTTTATTTCTCGACATTGACTATCATTTTCAATCGGGTAAAATGGTTTGTATAGTTATGAAATTTATTTTAAATCTATTACTCGGGATTGCGCTTCCGGCTTTTGCCGCGTCCAATCTCTCATCTGACGTAAATTTAAACAGCCAAAACAGTTCCGGGGCGGGAAGCCGTCCTTATGTTGTTGAAATTGTAAGTGCGAAAGGTGAAAAAACCTCGGAAGTTAAAGGGATCAGTGACAAAGGTGATCCTTTTTTAATATCCGAACAAATCGGGGCAAGTCCATACAAAGAAGACAAATTTAGCGTTTTCCCAAGCATTGGTATGGGAATAGGCGGCAAGATCACTTTATATCGAGCTCCGGATTATAAAGTGAAAGATGGAAAAAAGGAATTTATTGTGAGGAGTTGGACTAAAACAGTGGGTGATTTGTTGGATGAAAATAAAATTGCACTAGGACAAGATGATAAGATTAATTTTTCTCCAAGTACTCCGTTGGAATTGAATATGAATATAAATATTAACCGGGTCGCTAAAACAATCCTTATCCAGCCTGAAGATATTGCTTTCAAAACTACTAAAAAGTCCAATCCAAACGTAGAGAAGGGAACAAAAAAAGTCCTGCAGGCAGGCAAAAAAGGAACCAAGAATAAATATTATTTAGTGACAAGAGAAGACGGGGTGGAAATATCCAGGGTGTTTCAGAAAAGTGAAGTCATGATTGAGCCGACTGAGGAAATTGATGAGGTTGGGACGAAAGTGGTGACGTATGGGTCTGGAGTTGCTAGTATTTGGAAGAGCGATAGCGGTATGGTGGCAGCGTGTAACTTTGTGTCGAGAGGCACGAAGATTCACCTTGTAAACACTGATAACGGAAAGTCCGTTGATGTTACTTGTATGGGTGGTGGATTGCGATCAGATAGACTTGTTGATCTTTCTGATACTGCTTTTGAAAAACTGGGGGGCACTTGGTCTCAAGGACTATTGAATAATATTAGAGCAGAAAAATATTATTCGGAATAAATGTCTTATCTGACTGTCATTCCGACTCCTTGGCCTTGTCCAAGGGCGGAGGAATCTTTTAAATAGAATGAGACAACTATCAAAAGATCCCTCGGCTCGCAAGCATCACTCTCTCGGAATGACAAAAAAGTTCGGGACAATAGAATAGGAATCTTATGATAGATTATTTTCTTTATATTATGGCGAGTATGAGCGGTGTATTGTATACTGGGGTTACGAACAATCTGGAGCGAAGAGTGTATGAACACAAAAACGGATTGATTGACGGTTTTACTAAAAAATATCAATGCAAAAAATTAGTTTATTTTGAATCTTCAAATGATATACGAGTTGTTTTAGAGCGAGAAAAGCAAATTAAACGATGGAACAGAAGTAAAAAAGAGCGGTTAATAAATGGTGAAAATCCCGAATGGAAGGATTTGGCTTAAGGGACTATTAGAAGATCCCTCCGCGTTGGTCGGGATGACAAAAGGAAGCGTTAGTTTAACAAAGGAATTATGGACCTTACAAACAAAACTGAATTATTAAATTATCTAAAGCAGCACAACCTCTGGGCGAAGAAGGGATTGTCGCAGAATTTTTTAATTGATCGCGTATTTGCATATGAGAAAAAGAAAACCCGCACAGCATGAAATTGTGCGGGCGGAGAGAGTTAGTTGTCTATTATGGGATGTTTCCCCCTGGCCAGTATATGTTGGAGTCTCCAAGTCTTTCGAGAGTCCCCTGACAGTCAGGGTGTTTCTTACGATGCAGGTGCGTTGCTTCTCTTTCGCTGAGCCATTTTGTCGGTCCCCAATCATCATTGCAATCTTTGCATAGCCATACTGGCGGTTCTTCCTCGTATGATATAGGATGATATACATAGAGGACAAGTCCTTTTATGAACAACCAAATTTTGCCGAGGATACCTAAAGGTTTCAAAAGTATCCCTCCTTATTCTCAATTTTTTTTGGCCAAGTCGATTAAATCATAATATCGTTAATATGTCAATGGACTTAACAAACAAAACTGAATTGTTAAATTATCTAAAGCAGCACAACCTCTGGGCGAAGAAAGGGCTAGGCCAGAATTTTTTAGTTGATAAAAGTGCTTTGGATAAGATTGTCGAGGCTGCAGAGATCGAAGAAAATGATTTGATAATTGAAGTCGGACCTGGTGTCGGAACGCTAACATCGGAATTGATAAAGCAAGCTGGGGAAGTTGTTGCTATCGAAATGGATGAGAAGTTGGTGGAATTGCTGGGGCAAGAATTTAAAATTTATAATTTAAAATTTAAAATAAATGACAAATCAGATAATTTAAAAAAAGATGTCATTTCGAGCGATATCGCTGAAGGCGAAGAGTCGAGAAATCTTTTAAGAGATCCCTCCACGGAGTTTACCCTGAGTTTATCGAATGGGGTCGGGATGACAAAAGAAGCGATCGGGATGACAATTCTTTCATCTGGGATGACAGCACAAAATAAATTGGAAATCATCAATTCGGATATTCTTAAAGTCAATTTGGATGAGATTATTGGTGATCGCAAATACAAGGTAGTCGCCAACATTCCTTACTACATAACTTCTAAAATTATTGAGTTGTTTTTAACGGCGGAAAATAAGCCGGAATCGATAGTGCTTCTGGTCCAGAAAGAAGTGGCCGAAAGAATTTGTGCCAAAGCCGGTGGCATGTCCGTTTTATCTGTTTCGGTTCAGCTTTACGGACAGCCGGAAATTGTTGGCATTGTAAAAAAAGAGTCTTTCTTCCCGTCACCGAAAGTAGACTCGGCAATTCTCAAGATATCAAATATTAATAACTCGTTCTGTCATCCCGAACTTGTTTCGGGATCCCATCACAATGAAAAGATGCTGAAACAAGTTCAGCATGACAAATTCATGGATGAGAAGGCGTTTTTCCGTTGTGTCCATATTGGTTTTGCGTCTCGCCGAAAAACTTTGGCAAATAACTTATCCTCAGGTTATCGTATCAATAAGAAAAAGGCTTCTGATATAATAAATGCAATTGGACTGAGCGAGAGCGTCCGAGCTCAAGAGCTTAGCATCGAAGATTGGAAGAAACTAGCTCAAGAAATGAAACATGAATTGTGAATTATGAATAATGCCACAAGCTTAATTCTTAATTCTTAATTCTTAATTCTGGTTAAACATATGAGCGAGGGGAAAGAAAAATCTAAATTCAAAGAAGGCTTTGAAGAAGGTTATGCGAAATCGCAAAAACTTCTTACTCTTTCTGAGTTTCGTCATGAGCTCGGCATTTCTTTGGTTTTTGCAAAGAAGCTTGTCATTTGGGGTGAGGTTGAGGCGGTAAAAGCGGCTGATGGCACGCTTCGTATTACCGAAGAAGAACTGCTTGAAGCCAAAGAAATTCTGAAAAATCCTTGGAAGCGAGGGTATTTATATTTGAAATCTCTTGGTCCCGGTATTATTACCGGTGCCGCTGACGATGATCCTTCCGGCATTGGGACATATTCTTCTGTGGGAGCACAATTCGGTTTCTCTATTGTTTGGATGGCTCCGTGGCTTTTGCCCTTAATGACTGCTGTTCAGGAATCGTGTGCCAGAATTGGTATTGTCACCAATAAGGGCTTGGCCGGAGTTCTGTTAAAACATTACAAAAAGAGCATCGTGGCTAGTATTGCCGTGCTTCTTGTGATTGCCAATATCGCCAATATCGGAGCCGACATTGCCGCAATGACTGCATCGGTCAATCTAATTATCCCAATAAATTTTACGATAACGGCAATTCTGATCGCTATCTTAATCATTGCTGTTGAATTAACCATCCCGTATAGAAATTATGCTAAATTTTTGAAGTGGCTGGCGTTGTCGTTATTCGCCTACATAATTACCGGCTTCATAATTCGCCCTGACTGGATTGCTATTTTTAAGGAGGCAATTGTTCCTGATTTATCCTGGAATAAGGATTATATTTTCGCGATGGTAGCTGTATTTGGCACGACTATTTCGCCATATCTTTTCTTTTGGCAAACATCGGAGGAGGTGGAGGAGCAGTCAATGGAAAAGCATGAGCACAAAAAGCTTGATTATTTGAATAATAGAATTGCTAAAATGAGAACCGATGTTAAAAGCGGCATGATTTTTGCTAATTTTACCTTTTTATTTATAGTCATTACTACCGCTTCTGTTTTATCTAAAAACGGTATTACGTCAATTGAGTCAGCCGAGCAGGCCGCGCTAGCCTTAAAGCCTTTCGCTGGCGACTACGCCTTTTTATTGTTTGCTCTTGGTATTATTGGTACCGGTCTTTTGGCTGTACCAGTTTTGGCGGGATCGGGTGCCTATGCTTTTTGCGAATTGATGAATTGGAAAGAAGGTTTGGAGGAAAAATTTTCAAGAGCGAAAGCTTTTTATTTGATTATTGCAGTATCAATTTTGATTGGTTTGGCTATAAATTTTATTGGTATTAGCCCGATGAAAGCACTTTACTATTCAGCATGGCTTAACGGTGTCATGGCAGTTCCTCTTCTCTTCGTAATTATGATTGTCGGTAATGACAAGAAAATAATGGGAGCAGAAACTCATCCCGGATGGGTCAAAGTGTTTGGCTGGGCTGCCTTTGTTTTTTCGGCATTGGCTGTATTGGCGACGATCGTTTTCATGTTTATTTAAGTAGCAAGTTGTTCTCTTTTATGTTATAGTAGGCGCATGAAAAATATCTCAAAATCTGGGGACGCTTCTCCCAGAGAAGCGTCCCCAGGCTATGGAACTTTATATATTGTAGCAACTCCAATCGGAAATCTCGAAGATATTACACTTCGGGCCCTTCGTGTTTTAAAAGAAGTTGATATTATAGCGTGTGAAGATACTCGGGTAACAAGAAAGTTGCTCGATCATTTTAATATAAAAAATACGACAATATCGTATTTTCAGCATTCTAAGCTCTCCAAGATTGAATATATCATCGATCAATTAATATCAGGTAAAAATATTGCATTAGTTACAGACGCCGGAACGCCCGGTATTTCCGATCCAGGACAAGAACTTATTGCTCAAATTAGGCGTCATTCTGAACGAAGTGAAGAATCTAGCGAAGCGTGCGGCCTTCGGCCTAGATCCTTCGCTAACGCTCAGGATGACAATAGTGAAGATGAAATTAAAATAATTCCAATTCCGGGATCATCAGCCTTGACGGCTGCTGCTTCTGTCTCGGGAATGATAGAAAAAGAATTCTATTTTGCTGGTTTTTTGCCCAAGAAAAAGGGCCGCCAGACTAAATTCAAGGAATTCGCAAAGATGGAAGTACCAATTATTATCTATGAATCGGCAACGCGATTAGAGCGAACTCTGGGGGATATTAAAGAACATTTTGGTGACAATACTAAGATCTTCATCGCACGTGAAATTACTAAAATGTTTGAGGAATACTGGGGTGGAACTATTGACGAAATTGTTAACGATCTCTCAAGCCATCAACTAAAAGGGGAAATGGTATTGATTATTAGGAAAAATTAATAGTTAATTAAGTTTTCCATTAACTTTTCTTAATGTTTTCTTAAGAACTAGAAGATATTATAATTTATATGAATAAAGTATACACACTAAAAGACAATGATCTTGTTTTGGGTTTTGACAAGAAGTATGTGCTTAGGATAAAAGACCTTGATGACGCTGACAAGCCAAGGGAAAAACTAATAAAGCACGGATCTGATTTCCTTTCAGTTTCCGAGCTTTTGGCCGTTGTGTTTAACGTGGGGACGAAAAAAGAAAGCGTTTTGGAGATGACTCACCGTATCCTTAGGGAATACGGTGAAAAGGCAATTGTGAGCGAGAAAAGGCCGACTAATTTGTCAAGAGAACTAGAGATTCCTCTTAACAAAGCTTGCCAAGTAGTTGCTTGTTTTGAGTTGGGAAGGAGATATTTTTCAGAAAAAGACGGGAAAGCAGTGTTTGTGAGAACGGCGAAACAAGCGTTCGATTATCTCTCCGATATGCAAAACTTGCCTAAAGAATGTTTCAGGGGCCTGTATTTAAATAGCCGCTACCAAATCATTCACGATGAAGTTATTTCGATGGGAAGTTTGACCTCGAACATTGTTCACGCCAGAGAGGTTTTTCGTCCGGCTGTTGAGTGTTCGGCGGCGGCGATCATTGTTGCCCACAATCATCCGTCCGGAAGCCTGAAGCCGACTCAATCCGACATTGAAGTCACGGAAAAACTGGTCAAGG
>Ga0247841_10011529_pt1 | contig 11734 bp, 10 predicted proteins | sample LaCruzMarch2015__2_FD_192410 | JGI IMG/M metagenome (GOLD analysis project Ga0247841, IMG submission 192410) | Freshwater microbial communities from meromictic Lake La Cruz, Castile-La Mancha, Spain - LaCruzMarch2015_18m | ecosystem: Environmental > Aquatic > Freshwater > Lake | place: Spain...
GGCGAGGTCATGTTCCCCGGCAAATATATCCTGAAGAAAGGGGAACGTCTGTCGTCGATTATCGAACGGGCCGGCGGCTACACGCCGGAAGCATACCTGCGCGGCGCTTTCTTTACCAGGGATCGCGTCCGCACCCTCCAACAGAGGGGAATCGAAGAAATGGCGGCAAGACTGGAGCGGGATCTAATGGCCCAGACATCTTCAACTGTTACCACGTCCCTGTCTGTGGAGGAAGTGCAGGCGAAACGCGTGGAGGCCGAACAGCGACAGAAGTTCATCGAGTCCCTGCGGAAACTCAAGGCATCGGGACGGATGACAATTCACCTGGCCCAAGTGCGGCTGATCAAAGGAAGCGACTATGATATCGAAATGGAGGACGGCGACAGCCTTTCCATTCCCGAAAGAAACAGCGTGGTCAATGTAAACGGCGCGGTCATGGCCCAGGGTTCGCTCATCTACTCCGATAAGATGAATTATGAAGACTATATCATGATGGCGGGTGGTTATGCGGATTACGCCGACAAGAGCAACGTCTTTGTAATAAAAGTGGATGGGTCGGCAAGAAAAATCGGCAGCGGTACGGTCAACTGGAACCGGGGCAATGAAAGATGGGAATTGGCATATTTTGGCGAACGACCGAAAGAGATTGAAGCGGGAGACATCATCGTCGTTCCCGAAAAGACGGATCGCATTGCCTGGCTCCGTGAGTTCCGCGACATTACCCAGATTCTCATGAACACGGCCGTCATAGCCGGGGTGGTGATAAAATTATTCTAATGGAAAATGAGGGGGGTGCGAAAATGACGTTCTTGAAGGACCCAAAGCGACAACAGCGGGGTTTCACGCTTGTGGAACTTCTTGTCGTTATGGTCATGATCGCCCTGTTGGCAGCCTTGGTCGGACCAAGGCTCTTTCCCAAGGTGGGAAAGGGCAAACAGTCGGCGGCGCAAGCACAGATAGAGCTTTTCGGGCAGGCGCTGGATCAGTTACGGCTGGATACGGGACGCTATCCCAGCACCCAGGAAGGTTTAAACGCCCTGATGACAAACCCGGGAATGGAAAAATGGGATGGACCGTATCTGAAAAAGAGCCTCCCCCAGGATCCATGGGGAAAACCTTACCATTATCAGTGTCCGGGAACTCACGGGGATTATGATCTGTTTTCCTACGGAAGGGATGGTTCACCAGGGGGCGACGGCGAAGACAAAGACGTTGCCAGTTGGGAATAATTAATAATGAGAGGTAAGACGGCCCTTGCATAGTTCTACCAAGCATGTTTCATTGTATCTCATTTCATTCGTGGTCGTCTGCCTTTTATGTTCGGCGATTACCCTGAGTTATTTTTTTGCTCCAGGCGATTTGCAGGCGCAGCAAGGGCCGGGGTCAGCGTTGGCCCCAGGAACAAAAGGGGCCCAATCATCTGCGCCGGCCCCGACGCAGTCTGCCCAACCGCCCGTGACGCCTATGACCATGCCGGCCCCGGGGACAACACCGGCAACCGGCGGCCTTGGCGGCTCGACAGGTTCGTCAACAGCGGCAACGCAGCAGGGGTCGCCGACGGCCGAGACGCGACCCACCGCGGTGGTAAGCAGCGGCGGGCAAATCAGTCTGAACTTCGACGATACCGATGTCTATTCCGTTCTGCATACTATTTTTGGCGATGTCCTGCGGGTAAATTATGTCATTGATCCCAAGATCAAAGGCCGGGTGACATTTCGTTCTGTAACGCCGGTAGCAAAAAGCGAAGTTTTACCCATCATGGAAGTTATCCTGAGGCTAAACGGCATCGCTATCGTAGAGGATGCCGGCATCTATCGGATCGTTCCCATGAGCGAGATGCAAAAAGAACCTACCGCTGTAGGTGTAGGCCGGTCTTCAAAAGAGATTAAAGTGGCAGGCAAGGCCCTCCTCCAGGTAGTGCCGATCCGTTTTCTTCAATCCACGGATATGGTAAAATTGCTGACCCCCTTTATTTCCACAGGCGCCGTGATTGTCGATGTACCAAAGAGCAACCATCTCATCCTCGTCGATACGGACGCCAATGTCCGCCGCCTCCTCACCTTGGTAGAAACCTTCGACAGTGAACAGCAGAAGCGCAAAGGTCCGCAAGTATTCGTCTATCACGTGCAAAACGGCAAGGCCAAAGACATCGCCTCACAACTTCAACAGGTATTCCTCGGATCAAAATCGTCGGGGGAAAAAACTCTGACCAAGACAGCATACGGTTCCACGGGAACAACTATGAGCGGCCTCCAGCCCGCCCCCCAGCTCGCCCCTGCACCTACGGTTTCTACAATCTCTATGGGTCCTGGAGTTCCCGAAGCAGTTGTTTCCGATTCGACAAAAATCCTCGCTGATGAAGTGCTTAACGCCATCATAGTATTATCAACCCCAGAAGACTATGAGGTCATCAAGGATGCCATTGTCAAGATTGACATCGTCCCCAGACAGGTCATCATCGAAGGGATGATCGCCTCGATTTACCTGAAAAACGAGCTCAGTCTGGGTCTGGCCTGGTCCATTAAAGGGAGCATCGGCGATATCGGAACAACTATTGCGCTGCGACCTGGCGTGCTGACTGCGGCAAGTCTTCCGACCTCTGGATTGACCCTGGTAGGAATCGATTCGGGAGGGGCTATCCGCGCCGTTATTCAAGCCCTGGCAGCAGATTCAAAAGCAAAGCTCCTGGCAACTCCCCATATTACTGTCTCGGATAATAAAGAAGCACGGATTCAGGTTGGTAAACAGGTTCCCATTGTTACCGGTGAAACGTATGCGGCGGCCGGCGTTATCCCTCAGAAAACCATCCAGTACAAAGATATCGGTATCATTCTCAAGGTTAAACCCCAGGTCAATGACGGCGGTCTGGTGAACATGGCCATTAGTCAGGAGGTTTCAACATATTCCACAATTGAGCTTACCACTGGAACAAAGGATGTCATTATTGATAAAACAGAGGCCTCTACAAATCTGGTCGTGCAGGATGGACATACCATTATTATCGGCGGCCTTATCCGTGAGGATCAGAATAAAAGCTTTTCAGGGATACCCTGGTTAAGCAGGATTCCGATCATCGGCTGGCTCTTTGGCGGTACCACCGACACCGTGGAACGTACGGAACTGGTTATTCTCCTGACACCCCATGTCTTGAAATCGCAGAAGGATGCCAAGAAGCATACCTCCGAATATGTGAACAAATTTTTGGAAACAGGGAAGGGAGACATCAAACCTGGTGAGTTGCTGAAAGGTGATTTACTGAACAAGGAAGATGTCAAAGAGATGAATTTGCTGAAAGATGGGAAGGAAAATGGAGAAACAACAAAAAAGGGAAAGCAGGCAGGAGCTATATCAAAAGAAACGAAACCAAAACAAAATGTAATAGACAGCGGTGAAATCACAAAATGAAGCCCGTGCAAGCCGTCCCATATCTTGAAACAGAAGCTTTTCCAGTGGTACCATTTATCCTCGAGGGCATATCCGCGCGTTTTATCAGGGAAAACAGAATTATTCCCATTGAATACAAAAACAATACCCTGACAGTTGTCCTTGCAGATCCACAGGATCGGCGCATTTTAGATGCTTTGCGGGTCGCCGTCTCTCCCCATATTAACTTATACGCCAGCGATACTAAGGCTATTGACGAATACATTGCCAAGTTCTACGGGCAGGAAACACAGGATATCGGCAGTCTCATCGAGGATATGGATCGGACTGCCATGCAGTACGTCCAAGAAGACGAGGAAGATGTCGGGCATCTCAAGGATCTGGCCTCGGAAGCGCCGATCATCAGAATTGTAAATCTTTTAATATCAAGGGCGGTGGAAAGTCGGGCCAGTGATATTCACGTCGAACCTTTCGAGGATGAAATGAAGGTCCGTTATCGTATTGACGGCGTTCTCCATGATATCGAATCCATTCCTAAGAAATTACAGGCGGCTACTATTTCCCGCATCAAGATCATGGCAAAACTCAACATTGCAGAACGTAGACTTCCTCAGGATGGCAGAATTAAAATAAAACTTGGCATCAAGGAGATCGATATTCGCGTCTCATGCATCCCGGTCCTTTACGGGGAAAGCGTCGTCATGAGACTTCTGGACAGAGCAGGTATTGTGATCGATCTGGCTCGTCTTGGCTTTCATCATCAAACCCTTTCCGGTTTCAACGATCTTATTCAAAAACCCCATGGCATCTTTCTTGTTACCGGTCCCACGGGGAGCGGAAAGACAACGACTCTTTATGGCGCTCTCGACAAGATCAATTCTCCAGAGAGAAAGATCATCACTGTGGAAGACCCCATTGAGTATCAGCTCAAAGGGATCAATCAGATTCAGGTCAAGCCTCAGATCGGTCTCGATTTCCCAACTATCTTGAGGCATATCGTTCGTCAGGACCCAGACATTATAATGATCGGGGAGATCCGTGATCTCGAAACAGCGGAAATTGCCATTCAGTCGGCCTTGACTGGACATCTCGTTTTTTCCACGCTGCACACGAATGACGCCGCCAGCGCCATTACGCGATTGATCGATCTTGGCGTAGAAAGCTTCCTCCTTTCCTCCACGATCAGGGGAATCTTGGCCCAAAGGCTGGTTCGCGTTATCTGTCCTTCCTGTAAGGAGCAAGAACCCGTTGCGGCGACGATCGGCAGGACTTTCAAGTCCGGTGAGAAGGATTTCATTAACGGTGCGTCCAAAGAAAATTTTCATACCGTAACAGAAAGTCCTGCCTATTGGAAGGGAGCTGGTTGCCCGGAATGCGCCCATAGCGGCTTCTTGGGTAGAATAGGAATTTTTGAGCTGTTGATCGTAGATCAGGATGTGCGCCATCTCATATTGAAGGATGTGGACGCCGTCAGGATCAAGGAAGCGGCGAGACAAAACGGCATGAAGACCCTCATGGAAGATGGCATGATGAAAGTAAGTGAGGGCGTCACCACCATGAGCGAGGTTCTCAGGGTCACTCAGGAGGTTTAAGTGGCCATCTACTCATATAAAGTTACGACCCGCAACGGCATCATTCAGCAGGGGTTCATCGAAGCGGGCGATGAGAAGAGCGCTGTTGAGAGTCTTAAGGGCAGCGGCTTCATCCCTCTTCAAGTTGCCGTCAAGAAAGATCGTTTTCGTCAATCCCTGCGGCGTCGCCCAAAAGGTGACATTCTGGCCTTTACCACAGAGTTGTCAGTCCTGCTCAGCGCCGGCCTGCCATTGGATAGAAGCCTCCACATCCTGTCCGATATTGCAGAAAGCCAGGGAATGCGGGAGGTCATTCAATCCGTACTCAAATCCATACGAGAGGGCCACAGCTTTTCAGATTCCCTTCAACATCATCCACGGTTATTTCCCCGTTTATACATCAACATGGTCAGGGCGGGAGAATCCAGCGGCGTCCTCGCTACCGTGCTCGAAAAACTGACTGATTTCCTGGAATCTTCGAAAGAGCTCAAAGATCACATTGTTTCCGCCATGATTTATCCTGCCATTCTTGTCATTACGGGCGGGGTGTCCGTTCTTGTCCTGTTGACCTTCGTTCTCCCTAAATTTGCTGTCATCTTCGATGAATTTGGCGGTCGATTACCACTGCCCACCAAGATCGTTATGTCCTTCAGCAACACCCTGCAATCAATGTGGTGGGTGGGGTTGATTGTGATTGTTGCCGCCGCGATTTTCATCAAACAGTACCTGCAAACGGAAAAAGGTCGTTATAATTGGGATGCTTTGAAGCTAAAGCTTTTGAAGGATATCATCCGCAAGATGGAGACGGCAAGATTCTGCCGCACCCTGGGCACCCTTTTGAAAAGCGGCGTCCCACACCTACAAGCTCTGAGGAACGCCACCGACGTTATCGGCAATCAGGTCATCGCCTCCGCACTGTCGGTACTGGCAAAGGGCGCTAAAGAGGGAAAAGGAATCGCCGGACCCATTTCCGATACCGGGATGTTTCCTCCCCTGGCCTTATCGATGATCAAAGTCGGGGAAGAAACAGGTCAGCTTGACGAAATGCTCTTGAAAGTTGCGACGACTTATGAAAAAAATCTCAAGGAAACAGTTCGGCGATTCGTCAGCCTCCTTGAGCCGCTCATGATCCTCATCATGGGTCTGCTGATTGGTTTTATCGTCATCTCCATGCTCATGGCCATCTTCAGCATTACCGATCTTCCCATGTAAGAGGTAAGCCTGGGATATAAACTCAAGTTGCTTTTGCGGGCATAGTCAAATAATACGATGAGACCTTTGAAAAATACCGTTTCAGCATCCATATCGTCATTCCGGCGAAAGCCGGAATCCGGTATTTTCGGCATGTTCTGGATTCCGGATCAAATCCGGAATGACAGAAAAAAGTATTTTTCAAAGATCGCTCAATGCAATGAAGGAGATAATTTCCGGAAACTGAAAGGAATCGCCGGTTTTACACTCCTGGAATTGCTGCTGGTCATATTCCTGCTCACCCTGGTGCTGGGAATATCCGCTGCCTTTTCCTTTTCTAATGTGTCTTCCGCCAAATTTGACAGTATGGCGAGAGAAATGACTGCAACTATGAAAGAGGCGCGCCTGTTAGCCTACATGCATAATGAGAGACAAATATTGACTATCGACATGGACAATCGTCTGTATGGCATTCAGGGGCGCAAAACGAGGGGAATCCCCTCCAAATTGCAAATCACGATCCATGATACAGTCAAGGGAGAAATCAGCAAGGGTCAATATTCCTTTGTTTTTTCTCCCTCCGGGCGTATGGAGGGTGGAACTATAGTGATGAAGAGCGGTAAGAAGGAAGTAAAAATATTGACGGATCCTATCGTCGGGTCTGTCCTGATCAGGGATAAATAAACGGGTAATTGGATGACAAGATATTTACGGCAAGAGAAGGGATTCCTATTGCTGGAAGTTCTGGTGGCCCTCGCGATCCTTAGCGCCGCCATCGTTTTGCTGGTGCAGCTCATGTCCGCCAACACAAAGATGGTTGTGACCTCGGAAGATACGACAATGGCGCTGCTTAAGGCGGAAGGGAAAATGCGGGAGATCCTGGAGCAGGACAAGATGATGGAAGGTTCATGGGATGAGACGACGGAAGATGGCTATCGGTACGAAATTGTCATTGCTGAGCATCTGAAGGAAAGAACCGATAACCTTCAAGTCAAGCTGCTCGATGTTGCCCTGACCATGTCCTGGAGGAAAGGCGCCAAACCCCTGTCTGTATCCTTGAAGACAATTAAGATGATAGATAGATTCAATGCCGACGACAATAAATCATAAGAAGACCAGGAACCTTTCCGGGTTATTACCGCAAGGATTAGGCACTGCCGGCCGTAATGCCCTTCCACACAAAAGAATTGCCAATAACGAAGCCTTCACCCTTCTCGAGTTGCTCATCTCCATCACCCTGATAACGATGATTCTCGGTATCCTGGCCGGGGCCATGCGGCTCGGTTATCGCACGGTTCAGAAAGGCGAAAGAAGGGTCGAAGATATTGAACGACTAAGGGCTACCATGCAGATTCTTGACTCTCAGCTCCTGTCTGAAATTCCCCAAATCGCTGATTCTGAAGGGACAAGAAAATCATACATCCTGGGAGGCAAAAAAACCCTCCAGTTAACGACAAATTATTCTATATGGGAAGGCGCCAAGGGTTATGTCCTTGTCCAATACCGGGTCGAGGAAGACGATCAGGGAAAACAAGTCCTGTATGCCACCGAACAGTATATTGGGCTTTCCCAGCAGCGCCGGGATGTAATGCTTCTAGATCGTTGTGAAGAAATATCTTTTGCCTACTTTGATAAAAAAGCGGAAGAGGAAGGAAAATGGCTTGATGAATGGACAGATGAAATAACGGCGCCTGACAAAGTACGCGTGGAGATTACCAAGGGGAGGATCAAATGGTCTTTGTCCGTTCCCCTCCGAGTAAAACCTGCCCTTTTCCAGACAGATTTACAACAGACGCTTCCTCAGAGTCAACGGGGATCCGGGCAGGAATCCACCCCAAAAGGGGAACAGTCATCACGTACAAGGGGATCGACTGATGATCGTAGCCCCCAAACGTTGTCATCACCATGAGCTTGTGGGATGAATTTATGTTCGAAGACATTACCTATGCTTAGGCATCAAAGAACCGAAAAGAATTCAGAGGCGGGGATCGCCCTGGTAATTGTTCTGTGGGTTCTAATCCTGCTCAGCGCTGTTGCGCTTTCCTTCACGATCTTGACGAAGACGGAAGGGCTTGCCGCCTTTGCTTTTAAAAATGATGTCGAAAATAAATACCTTGCTGAAGGTGGTATTCAGCGAGGAATCATGGAGATCTTTCACCGTTCTCTCAATAAGAATCAGACTAAAATTATCGAAGGCCAGGAGGTCTTGCAAACAGACGGGACTGTCTATTATGGCAAAACCAGCGGCGGTTCCTATGCACTTAGATTGACGGACGAATCCGGAAAAATAAACATCAACGCCCTGACTGATGCCAACAGTTTTTTTCTTGTCAATCTCCTGATCCATCTCGGCGTTGAAGACAAGATAGCGAGCACGATTACAGATTCCATCCTGGATTGGAAAGACGCAGATGAACTGCACCGTCTCAATGGCGCCGAAAGCGATTACTACCTTTCTCTCGATAACCCCTATAAAGCAAAAAACGCCCGGCTGGATACAATAGAGGAAATGCTGCTTATCAAGGGTATGACGACGGAAATTCTGTACGGTGACGGTAAAAAGCCCGGCCTGACTTCTTTTGTAACCGTACATTCAAACATAACCCGTATTAATGTGAATGCCGCGCCAAAAGCGATCTTGATGAGCCTCCCGGGAATGACTGAGAATATCGCAACAAATCTGATAGCTGCCCGGGCAAGCCGTATCCTCAACAGTCAGGACATCCAGGAGATCATGGGGGCAATTTACCCCCCCATATCATCGTACCTGTCTCTTGAGGACTCCCGGATTTTCACGGTACGAGCGACAGGATTTAAAGACGACGAGAAGAAAGGGTATCCGGTAAAAGCGATTGTGACCGTTGACGGTATAAAGACATACCGAACGATTTATTATAAGAGCCCCGATTATGAACGACATTGATGATAAATTAAAGCAGGAAGCAGCAGCGCCGATTTCCAGACTATCCGCCCTTGGACTCAAAAAGAAGTGGGACAAACTGTCGGGGATTATGAAAATAAGCGCCGCCGATGAGGTTATGACTCCGGCAAAGATTATTTGTCTTTCCCTTGAAACAGGCAGAGTATCCATGGTTTACGGAACAAGGATACTCAAAAAGATAAAGCTCATTGCGTCACGATCTTATGTTGTCAATGAAGGTCGATATGCCACCCCCGAATTTACTGCCTCCTGCCTTTCTCTGGCATTGGAGGAGTTTGACGCGGGGGGTAGCAAGGTTATTTTGAACATACCGAAAGAATGGACTATTCTTCAAACGGCCGATCTTCCCATGACGGTGAAAGAAAATCTTGCGACCGCTCTTAATTATGAATTAGACAGGCTGACGCCCTTAAATCCTGATGAAGCCTATTGGGATTTTAAGATCCTTAAGGAGGAAGATAACAAGATCGAGGTGTTTATCGCCGCAACAAAAGCGGATTTCATAGACCCCTACCTTCGCGCTATCAGAGAAAAAGGCATTCAAGTTGGGGGAATGACTTTTCATCTGGCCGGTATTGGCGCCCTTTTTAATTATATACGCTACCCCGACGACGTCCTTTTTCTGGAAATTAACGAAGACTCTTACGATGGCATGTTGATGAAAGAAGGTGTTATTGCAGAGCCTTTTTCGGATTTTTTCGGCACCGACGATGAAAACGCAAAGACGCAACAAGTCCTGAATGAAATTTTACCTTATCGGGACTATTTTCTGACTCAGAATAAGTCGCCATTGATTATAATTTATCATGGCAGCGGAGGTTATTCCGTTCCCTCTCAAAAGATTCCATTTCAAGCCAAGGAACTGAAAGATATCATGCAGACTTCCTTACTGAATAAGCTGGTGGAAGGAGACATTGTCAAGGATCAATGGAAGGCCGCGGGCGGCGCCCTGGAATATCTGTGGCCAAAAGCGGTCCGCTTCAACCTCCTCAACAAGGGGCAGCGGGAACAGCAAAAGACCCCGCTAGCCTTGACGATTTCACTCTTACTGCTTATCCTGTCGATCGGGATTCTGTACTGGATCGCCCCTCTCGAGCTCGAAAGGAGAAAACAGGAGGTAATGAATACACAAATTCAGGCCATGAAAGAGGAAGTCAAGAAAGTCGAGATGTTGAAAAAGGATGTCGATATTTTGGGAGCAGAAATTGTGAAGATTCATGATTTCAAAGAGAACCGCTACATGTCTCTGTCAATCATACAGGAACTGACATCACTGCTTCCGAAAACAGCTTGGCTCACACGGGTAAGAATAACTGATAAGGGTCTGGATATTGAGGGATACGCAAGCAGGGCGACAGAAATACTGCCGAAGCTTGAAAATTCTCCTTTCTTTGCAAAGGTGGAATTTGCCTCTCCGACGGTGCGCGACACCCGAGTGAACGCTGATCGGTTCATAATCAAGATGGAATTGGAACCCGGTAATCTAAAGAAAGGTATGGCCAATAAATGAACCGCAACTCCCGGATGTTAAAAATCGTTGTTCCGATTACCCTCATCCTGCTTATTGCTTTCATTTATGAATACGGTTATGTGAGGATCGAAGCGGAGGAAGCAACGCTGGCGGATACGCGATCCGTCAAGAGAAAAACCCTGGAAAAATATGTCACCATGATATCTCAAAAGCCTATTCTCGAAAAGACGCTCAGCGATATCAGGGAAAAACGGAAAGCGGAAAACAATAAGCTCTTTGAGGGTCAAACTCCTGCTTTAGCTTCTGCCGCCCTGCAAAACACTGTAAAGACCATAATTACGGAAAGAGGGGGGACTATTTCCAGTGAACGGGTCGAAAAGCCCGAGGACTTTGGACGGATGAAGGTCGTCGCCGTTACCTTCGACGCCATAATGCCAGGGGCAAGAGCGCTTACAGATACCATCTATGCCATCGAGACGCATACACAGTCAATTATCATTCGGGAGCTCGATACGCGGGTTAGAAACTTTCGGGAACCTAAGGATATGATGGTACGACTGACCGTAGCGGCCATGGCCGGGGGCAGGTAGAATGCATCGCTTCGTCGCCTATCTTCTCAAGAGTATCAATATACTGAACATCCTCTTGATCTTAACAGCTTCCATTGTTGGTTATATGGCATTTTCACCGCTCATCTACACCAGGATAAAAGTTCCTCTTCCAAAAGCAAAAGTAGTTCTCCTTGATGGGCGCTGGAATGTTCAAGATGTTCAGTATCCGCCTCTTGCCGACTTTGCAAAGATTCCTGATCAGAACCTTTTTCATCCCGACCGGATAATTCCTGTGGAAAAAATGCCGATACCAATGCCGGAGCTTGTACTTTACGGTACCCTCATTACAGATGACATCAGTGTTGCATATGTCGAAGACAAAAAAGCCCCTCCACCCTCGACCCAAACACAAAGCCAAAGGAAAAGGCAGATTTCTCTGAAAAAAGGTCAGTCAATTAGTGGTTTCGTCCTCAAGGAAATTGATACGGATAGAATTGTGTTATACCGTGGAAAAGAAAAGCTCGTCGTCAAACAGGACGGGTTGCAAAAAACGAGATCCTCGGATACTGCGGCCTCCGCGTCCACTGCCCAACCAAAGGCTCACACCGGCCCTTCTCCCACCCCC
>Ga0247841_10011530_pt1 | contig 11734 bp, 11 predicted proteins | sample LaCruzMarch2015__2_FD_192410 | JGI IMG/M metagenome (GOLD analysis project Ga0247841, IMG submission 192410) | Freshwater microbial communities from meromictic Lake La Cruz, Castile-La Mancha, Spain - LaCruzMarch2015_18m | ecosystem: Environmental > Aquatic > Freshwater > Lake | place: Spain...
CTTACTGGCACCTTGCGAATGTGAAGTAAAGCTCGCGCTAGGCAAGTGAATTTAACAAAAAGCAGCAGTTTTCAGTCGTGAAGAAATACGAGTCCGAGCCTTTTTAAGTAGCGAAAAAGAAAGATAAACGTCAGAAAAATAGGATAGAAACAGGTTGATAACATGCTGAAAAAGTTCAATTCGGCAGTGAGGGTCGGAGGTATGCAGTGGCTTTACTTGAAGAAGCTTTCCGAGCGCACCGGAATTCCGGCTGCTACGCTTGTGCGTTTGTCTGTGGAGGAATTCAAGCGAACGAAACTCGGCTCACTGGTTAGGGCGGATGAGATTTAGGCGCTCGTCATAATCAAGCGGTTTTCAAAAGGAATCCCTTTACACAACATCCCCTAACTCGAATGAAAAAATGTGTGGGGGGCTTTCGGGTCCCATCTACCCCAATGCGCCGCTCGCCAAAACAATTATCCATCAAGCATCTGCAACAGCAATTTGTGGTTGCCCTTATCAAACATGCTGTTACCTGTCCTAAGGGAAACAATCGTCGCAGACAATGGAATCTCGGTAAAGGGACATTCAATTCTTTTTGTTAATCCTGGATTTAGCGATGTGCTGCAGCTCCAGCTGGCTTCAAAATTGCGCCCTTGACTGTCAGTTAGGAAAAGCGCATAGCCAGTACTGTCCCGTTCTGTGCCAGAATTTGTCAATGTAAATGTCAACGTGGCACTTTTAGTTCCACCGCCAGTGTTGTACTCTGCGTATTTTTCCACAACAAATGAAAGTGATGGGTTGAGCTGAACGGTGCTTCCGTAAATTTGTGAATACGGATCATTGGGGTCTACACAAACTCCGCCTTTCGGTCCGCATTTCATGACCTGATTGGACGCACAACCATACCAACATTGTCCCGCACACCACAGCTGACCCGATGAGCAGCGGGGGTTGCAAACACCACCACTAGCCTCACAGTTCCAAACTTGGTCTGAAGGGCAGTCATTCCAGCACTGCCCCAAACACAACCGCCTCCCATCACAGATGATGGGGTTATCGAGAGGCTGAACATTCGTGCCTGAGTTATCTGAAGGCTGAACAACCGTATTCACATCCTCGCAAACCGCGCCATCCGCTTTGCACGCCATAGCTTGGTTTGCTGCGCAATTATTAATCCAACACTGTCCTGCGCACGGATATGCACCTGAAGTACAAACTGCATCATCAATTGTTCTACATTGGTTAGAAGTTATTACAGTAACGAAGAGAACAACAAGTACCATAACCATTATAGCAATTGCAAAATCCTTTCCCGACCCATGCCAATCTTTCCACAATCTTATTATCACTAAAAATATTCCAATACCTAGCACCAGAGTGACAACGCGCATCACGTTACAAAAATCAAACCCACACTTATTTTCTCCCACATAGCACGTTTCCATGAATCCACTACAATCTGGATTATGATATTTACATCCGTCCTTGAGAATGCATGCGTTTTTGATGCAAATGTGATTGCTGTCGCATGATGGATTTTCATAGTCACAACCCTTTTTCAGAACACAACTGTTACTGATGCAATCATAGCGGTTGCCGCAGGGGGGGTTGTTGTACTGGCACCCTGGTTTGAGCACACATTGATTGTTTATGCAGTTGTGGTTTTCATCGCAAGACGGGTTGTCATACTGACAACCTTTCTTTAGGACACAATCATTGCTTATGCAGTCATGGCGGTCATCGCAGGCTGGATTGTTGTAGATACAACCACTCTTCAAAACACATTGCCCGTTTATGCAATTCTGGTTGGAACTGCACAGATCACCTGGCAAATTGCAATTGAATTCCACCCCACTTTCAACAATAATGCTTTTTGAAGCACCCGTTAACAGATACGTGCATGGGTTTGTTGATGGCGTTTGCTCCGTCCCATCGACAACAAACCGTTTTACAGTAGTGCCTGCAGGCATTTGGACGCAATAGGTGAAAGGAAGACCTTGTGAGTTCGTCTTTCCCGTTATAGTGTCTAAGGAAATTTGGTCAGTATAGCGATAAACCACAGACCAGCCAGTCTCAGAAGTTTTTTCAAAACGAGAATATGCCGTTATGCCAGTGGGTGTATCGAAATCAAATGAAGCAACGTAATTGTAGCCGGAACTGCTTGTGAGCCTGAAGTTCTTTTTTGAACCGAAGCCAGATCTAATCTCATCTGCAACTTGGTCTGCATATGTTGAGCTGGTGCTGTATGTGAACTGACCACTGCCTGAGCCATCTGCATTAAATTTAACCTTGCCGTTTGCATCGCTTACACCAGTACAACCATAAAAAAGAAACAATAATACTAACAGAAGCGGCAAAACGGTAAGTTTCCCCTTCATCTAATCAACTGCCCATGCAGGCACTATAATCCCTTGAGCACCTGTTCTTGCAGCTCTCAATGTCGCTTGCAAGCCAGTAGCCCTTGGAATCACAATCGCCTTGGCAATAGGACAGTTGCTTTCGGCAAGCGCTCGAATCAACGCAACCTGACAGGAAAAAAGCTGTCACGATTAATGCAAGCACCAAACAATATGCGAGACTGATTTTCATATAGTTCACCCAAGTTGAACTGTTTCTTTCTGGCTGTCGGGATAAGAACTGCGTTCCAGGACAAGTTTCAGCCCGCTTGCACTTGCTGGTACCTTTTCAAACACAAGGTAGCCATCAGCAACACTGCCAGGCTGCATATTATCATAGACATCGATGGTTCCGCTATAGGACTTATCATACTGTTTTCCACCAGAATCCATAAGTGTGGGGGTTATGGCAGAGTAGTCGGTTTTACTACCAGTGTTTTTCACAACCATATCAATTCTATAGAGAGTTTCCACATCACTGTATGAGGATTTGTTATAGAAACCTGCGCGTAGAATACTTACTTCAAATGCTCCAAGAGACACCTTTTTGTTAAGCTGCTTTGCTGACGCAGCGTAGGCATCATCAAACATTTTCTGCGCGTCATCAGTACTGTAAGATGGAAGAGTCACTTCTTTTTCGGCGCTCAAGGATAAGTCTCCGCTTGAGAATTTTACAGTTGTCTTTCCATTCTTATAACTACCAAAGACTTTCTTGACATCTGACAAGGGAACGTCTATCTTGAAAGCCGGAGCGTAATCTTTACTGAACCCGGCTGCTTTAACATCAAATTCCTTGCTGTAAAGCACATCCTGCCCATCAAGGATGGCAACCGTGACTTTGCCATCTGCAGTTACATACGCACCGTTCTTGTCCTTTAAGTTGATTTCATACGTGTATTTTTCCTTGGAAGAATATGCGTCAATCGATAGCCCAAGTTCCTTCGCGGGCAGCATTACTGTAACTGGAAGGGTAACGTAATCCTCCTTCGCAGATATTGTCTTTCCACTAGCAAGCGTTAGTTTTATCTCGGCGTTGCCGCTGCTCTCTGAAGATTTGATTTTATCAGCCGGGATTGGGCGGAAGTAGTAAGTAACGGGTGCACCTGTCAACGCTCTTGTCCCCTCGTTAAAATCGCCAGCAGCTATCTTGAAATTTTCTTGATAAACAACATCGCCTGATTTCGAGAATATTTTTAGTTCTGCGTCGCCACTCGCAGTTGTCATGCTATCGCTTGCCGGGTCTTTGAGGATGATTTGCATTTTCATATCCCCACTGGCTTCTGTTTGGACCATAAATTCTGATATTATTGGCGTGCTGCCACTGGCCTGCACACCTGTTTGAGGGGGTGCCTGTTGTTGCTGCTGCGCTTGAGGAGCAGGATTATTTGCAGCAGGCGGGTTATTCGGTGTGCTTCCTGCACATCCAGCCACCAGGAGCATGGCAAAAACTATTCCTAAAACGAGTTCTTTCATTCACACCACCCATCTGTCTTTTCTACTATAAGCTTTTATACTTTGGTGCATGATGTTATACAACGTCGTATAAAAGCCTTGCTCGGGTGTACCAAAGTATAAACAGAAGGACTTTGGTGTTGGCTTGGCTGAACGATTTGGAAGGATAAACATGCTGCTTTCAGAGGGCGCACTTGAGATAATGGAGAGAATACAGGACCTCACAGTGGGGCGTTTCACCGACTTCAAGCAGCTCAAGAACAGCCGAACGGGCAAGATATTCTCAGGCAATACCATCTCCACAAGGCTGAAGGAACTCATAGCCTCTGGCGCGATTGTGACTGAGGTTATTGCTGAACAGGGACAGCGCCGACTTGTTGGCTACAAGCTCACCGGCAATGGCAAGAAGGCGCTTGCACTTTCCATGGAATATGAGAAGCGGCTGGAGAAAGTGCTGCCGCAGAAGGGATAGCTGGAAAATTTCTACAGCGCTTTTTATTCGGAAACAGTGTTCAGCACCTTTAGATGACGCAGAAGCTCGCCATATTTCGCATTCGCCAATACCTGTGCATTGAGGTAATGGTTGTTGCCTACTCCTTGAGTGCCCCTCTTATCCGCGTGCTGACCTTGCCATAATTTGCATCGGCAAGTTGCTGCACAGCTAGATAATGCCTCCCGCCGACATGCGTCTGTGCCCTGGATTGGATGTAGTCCGCCACTTCAGATGGAACTCCTGCCTCTATCGCTGCGGTGTAGAAGTATTTTCTCAGGTATTTGGGGCGAACCAGTTTCTTGTGCTTCTGCATGTAGACTCGTAAGCCTATCAGGGTGGCTTTTGCACCTAGAAGACACTCCAAGGCAGCTGATGGGAAGTAGGCGTAATAGCCGCTTTTGTTGCCATTATTATGCGAATTAAGGAGTATCTTGGAAAAGCCATTCACATGTTGTATGGTAAGACTGTCCCTATTCCGTAGGATGAAGTCAAGCTGGCTTTCCCTTATACCGCTGACAAGAAGGGCCTGGAAAAGCGGCTTGAAACGCTCTGGAAGGTGTTCCAGTGTGGTTTTGACCTCTTCCGTGGTGGGCACATATACATCTTGGCTTTGGCGTTTCTTGCGCAATAGCCGATTGAGATGCTCAAACTCATCTATTGGAACGAGGCGCTTTGCGCGGCAATAGTTCAAGAAGAGTTTTATGGCTCGCACATGGCTGCGCTTTGCGTTTATTTGCTCCGCTTGGGCTTCCAGGTGAGAAAACATTTCCTCTGGAGAGTATATACTTTTAGGCATTATTCGGGCAGAAATTGACTTTAGAGAGCGCTTCCATTCTAGGGTCGTTTCGCGTCCATCGACCCATTCAAAATACGCCTGTAAATCTATAGTTTTGTTGCCATCATTCCCAGTGGAGGGTACTCCAGTCGCAAAGGCTTCGGAGGCCCTCATTCTATCCATTGAACTACCGGGGCAGACTAAACTGTGATTTGAGGCGAATGAATTTAAGGAAGACGGCTCATTTCGACGGGCTGCGCATACCTTTTTAAAGTGTTATTTTAAGTAAATAAACGTGTTTATAATGTTTATAATTGAGGGATACTAGTGGCACTCATACAACAAAACAATGTAGGCAGACCAGACAGATGCGCCAGCAGGGAAATTGCAGCGCCCATGCCGAAGGTTTCAAGGGGCGAGGCTGCCGATTTCAAGAACCGACTTTTAGAAGGAACACTGGGCAGACAAATAAGCAAGTTCATCACACAGAACGATGTTAAGAACTGGGAGACGGGCAATAACGCCAATAGCGAAGAAAATAGGCTCCTGGTAAATCTGCATCAGAAATATGAGAGATGCGGAGCATTGCGTGATGAAAAGATAGGACTTTTGAGACAAAGAAATGAAAATGATGGAGAAATTGCCAGCGATGAAAGGGAGATTGCAAAGGCACATTATAAAATCGCAGATGTAACTAAGAAGCTTGGTGCCAAGAGAGATTTCCTGCAATGCGTAGGGGGAAAAATAGACTTCTGCGAGGAAAAACTTGAGCGGTTGTTTATCGAGATAGATAAAACAGTGGCTGCCACCTATGAAATCGAAAATATGATAACTGACGTGGCACACGTCTTTTCCAACATCAACGGCGGAGAAATGATGAGTGTGGCATGTGAAGACATCAGGAAATTATTTAAGATTGCGCACATGGTAGAGAATTACAGGGACGACGTGACTTTTGGCAAAGCGAGATTTATAGACAACGTTACCTCGGTTGCCAAAGCATTGGAAGATGTGAGCGGGCTCAGAGATGGAACCCTGTCCGCCCAAGTGAAGGAAAACGCGATGAACATGAGCACGCCTGATTTTCTGATGCGCCTGTATACACAGGAAGAGGGCAGGATGATAATCAGCAGTGGACTTGAAAGCACGAGAAAAAAAGACATATTGAAGATAAAGGAACTTGAAAAAACCATAAAACAAAAGTACACCGACACGATAAAGGAATTGGCAGATGCGGAACAGTTGGCAATAAGAAAAAATAGGATGATGATGCAAATTACGGCAGAAATGCCATTATCGTCAAAAGATAAGGTGGAAATCGAGATAATGCAAGATGCGCATCACCTATTAATTGCCATGATTTCCAAGTGCAGGCAGGAGATTTTACAGGCGCGAACCCATATTGGTGAACTGATCAACCTGGAGATGACATACAACAAGGCGCTTTCCGACACCAACCAAACACTCGGAGACATTGCTGAACTTGAAGACAGCCAAAAAAAAGCGCAGTTTGTGGCAGATGAACTTTCAAAGAATAGGCTTTCAGACCTGACAAATAAAAGAGGCGAGATTGCAGATAAGATCGCCGAGATTGACCGGGAAGTTTCCATGGAAGAGGAGATGATTGCAGACGTCTCGGAAAGGCTTGCAAGAATCAAAAAGAAAAAAGATGATGCTGCCGAAAAGCAGCTGGCACGCAAGGAGCGGAAGGAATGGAATGACGAATATTTCCGAACGTATGGCGCACCCGCCCCGCGAGAGGGGCACATACTGCTGCCAAAAATAGAAGTAAAGGCACAAGAAGAACAGAAAGGCAGAAAAATCGGCGAGGTGCTCGAAGTGTGGGCAGAATTCGCGCTTTTGAATTTCAGCGAATTTTTGGCAACCCACCCGCAACAGCGAGAGAATCTGAAAAATACCATAATGCGGTTAGGGAGGATTTACCTAAGCGAAGGAAAGATAACGTATCAGCCGCTCATAAGGGAATTCCCAACAAGAATAAAAGTGGAGCGAGTAGTTGATGAAGACGTTCGCCTTTATCGTATTGGCATAGAGTCGAAAAACGAGTATAGGATTTACCTGAACATAGGTAAGATGAACAATGGCAATGGAGAAGTTGATTTGCAGCTGCAGCCACTCATCATGTGCGCGGCAATAAAGGATGATGGAGACGCCTTCATGAAAAAGAAAGGATACAGAAATTTCCAGAACGGCAAGAAAGAGAGAATGCTTGATTTGTTTCCTTCGCTGGCTCAAGCGTCAGCTGAGAGCCAAAAGTAGCCAGACGCAAACCTTCTTATTTGTAGCATTGGTTAATGCACCACGAGAAGGTGGTGTTTATGCCTGAAGAAACAAACAAAATCAAGCGCGTTTACCGCTCGAAGAAAAACAAGATGCTTGCGGGCGTGTGCGGCGGAATCGCGGAATATTTCGAAATTGATCCGGTGCTTGTGAGATTGCTGCTCGTGCTTCTCGTGCTTATGGGCTTTGCAGGGATAATACTCTACCTGGTTGCATGGCTGATAATGCCTGAGAATCCGAATCAGTGATTTGGAAAATGGCATACAGGAGAAGACGAACACCCAGTGGTGGACCTAGGAGTGAAATTATCCCCTAGAGGGTGTAACTAATGCTGTTGTTTGGCAGATTTTTCTTTTCTTGGGAACTGTAATACGGAATGTTGTGTGTTTGCCCTATGATGTTCATCGCGCCTGATTCAACTGAGACGTCTCCGCTTTTCTTGTCTATGGAGATAGTATAGTTTTTCTTTTCGTCTTTCCCATTTTTCGATATTGTGTAGTCGAGCTGGATGATAACGATTGGAGAGTCTACTTTAGATAATACTGTGCCTAAGATGTCCTTTGCAAAGCTAACATCAGGTATATTTAGCGTGGCTTTTTGCTTTGGCCAGCCAACCGAATTGCCCTCCATGTCTTTCTTGTATATACTTATCGAATAACTATTTGAATCGGCAGAATTAACACCTTGGGCATAAGGTAGCGTTTCCTCGTTTTTAGACATTGGAAGGGCGCGCGAGGGCGGATTGATTGCGTTGGTCAATAATTTTGATATGGATTCAAATGATGTGATTGCAGACTGCGCCATTGCCGATTTTTGCGGCTCGTTTGACTTCCCTCCAATAAATGAAATTTCGGGAGATAATTTAATTTCCTGAAATATGAACACCATCGCACCACCTGCATTTGATTATAAATGTTAAAATTTAATAAAATACTGTCATGCAGTTCGCCTAGCGCAACGCGAGAGCTAAATCTCCACCGTGTCGCCAAGCGCGGGCGCGGTTGCATCAAAGCCTTCCAGTGCGAGCTCGTCCGCAAACTTCTGGCAAGAATCTCCGTGGATGCAGAACACCTTTTTCGGTTTGAGCTTTTCCACAAGCCCGAACAGTTCGGCGCGCCCTGCGTGCGCGGAGAAGTCAAGATAGCTCCAGGGTGCCTTGGGCTTGATTTTCACGCCGTCGTATTCCACGTATCCTTTGTTGATGAGGTTATAGCCATTGGTGTCTTCCACACAATAGCCTGTGAATATTGCGCGCGATTCCGGAGACATTTTCAACAGGTAGCCAAGCGCAGGCCCGCCCTGGAGCATGCCCGCAGTTGCAATTATCACGCCTGGGCGGCGAAGCACCTTGCCGCGAGCGCTCGGGTGTAGTATGGGCGTGCATGTTTCCATGTCATGCCTGAACTGCTTGAAGTCCTTCATATAGTGCGAGTGGTGCGAAAGCGCCTCGCAGACGCGCCAACCCATTCCATCCACCCAGAGGTCCACGTCGCGGTTGAAGGAACGGACAATGCGGATAAGCTCCTGCGTCCTGCCGATTGCGAATGCTGGCAGAAGAACGGTGCCCCCTTGCCCCAGCGTCTCTTCCACCAGCGCCTTCATCTGAATTTCAAGGTCCTTTCGCTGCGGATGGTCGCGGTCAGAATAGGTGCTTTCTATTACAAGCGCGTCCGGGTTGACAGGCGGAGGCTCTGATGCAAAAGTCGTTTTCGTTTCCTCGCCCTTGAAGTCGCCAGTATATACGACGCGGGCGGAACCTGTGTCGACTTCCACGAACGATGCGCCGGGAATGTGCCCTGCTTGGTGAAGAGTCACTGTTGATTGCCCTATCTCATGCTGTTTTTTGTAGGAAAGCAGTGTGGTGTTCTCGTGAAGCTGCTTTATCTGGGCAGGGCGGTAGGGGAACTCGCCGCGCTTTTCCATGAGGCGCATGGAGTCGTCGATTATTATCTCTGCCATTGCGGCTGTTGCCGGCGTGCAAATCATCTCGGGGGTGTTGTGGCGGTAAAGCGCGGGCGTAAAGCCAGAATGGTCAAGGTGCGCGTGAGATAGAACCACAAAGTCAGGTTGCGCAGGCGGCTCCATAGGGTAAGGGGTATCAGTATGTATCTTGAGTCCGCAGTCCAGCATTATCTCATCTTGCGATGATATTAGGATGCTGCTTCTTCCAACCTCGCCTGCCGCGCCAAGGAATGTTAGCTTGTTTTTAGTCGCCATTTTCATCACCATATACATGGAAATTGCGCGGCTATATTTAAAGAGGGATGCCCGTTCGTCATTGCAGCCTGTCGTCTGCCCAGGGTCGTACGGACGTACGGAGAGTATATAAAAGTTATCAGAGGATAGCATCAAAGTGGCAACATGAACGAACTAACTTTCCTTGACCTGGTCATCCTAAAGAAAATAGATGCCAATTCCTCCGTTGAGAATTTTGGCAGCCAGATAAACACCTCGTTTTTTGAGACAGCCAACCTTCTTGGCACTGTGAAGATCAAAGGATACGTCAACATCGAGACCTCGATTGGCGGGATAAGCAAAGTAACGATTACTGATGCTGGCATGGGGATATTGACACTTGCGGAAAAAAAGGCGGCTGACCCCATTGAGCCGCTGGACAATGCACTTTTGCATGCGCTTGCAGGCGGGGCAAAGGATCCGGAGACACTGCAGTCCTCTCTTAACATAAGAAGCGGCGACCTGGCATACCATATAAACAAGATGACGGTGCAGAGCTTTATGGATTACGAGGTGCGCTCGAGCAAGGTGAATCTTATGCTCACTGAGCAGGGGTTCAATTCCACAGGGGGCGTGAAGGTGCAGAGAGTGCCGTCGACTCAGATTGCGGCACAGCCCGATGCAAAAAAAAATGAGAAGACGGCCGCCGAAGGCGGCGCGAGCAGAATCGGAGATTCTGCCGCGCAACAGAACGCAAGTTCTGTTCGCGCCCATATGCCGCCGGCAGATTTGCATGGCAAATCTGCGCCCATTGGAGCCGGAGGCTCCAATCTGGAGGCAAATAGGGTGGAAAAAAAGGAGAAGGAAGACATACTCCACATATTGCGCGGAGGGGACAAGGAAGAGAAAAAACAGGAGCACCAGCCGCACACGCAGCATGAACAGCCAAAGGAAGATGCCAGCCATTCACATGAACACCACAAAGGGCATGAGCATACGCACGAAAAAACGCATGATGAACTGCCTTTGCCTGAAAGCCCCGAGGAGAAGAAAAAGCACGAGCACACCCGCAGGATGTTTTCCAAGATTCAGTACTACCTTGCTGAATATTGGGCTTGGATTCTTCTGATAATAATTGCAACGGTGATATTCGCAGGCGCGGTCTATACCATGCTGTCGAGAGTGGCTTAGCTTGCGCAGAGTGATTCCATGGATTTTCCACTTCTTTCAAAATATGGCATAAACTACCCAAAGACAGAGGTTGCGTCAACGCGCGTGCGCGCGGTGGATGCGGCAAATAAAATGGGATTCCCGGTTGCGCTCAAGATCTCATCCGACCAGGTGCTCCATAAAACTGACAAGGGCGGTGTGCTTTTGGGCTTGAAAAACGAGGATGAAGTGCAAAAGGGCTATGACTTGCTGTTGGCGCGCTTTTCGCATGTGAAAATCGACGGCATTATTGTCCAGAAGATGGCTGGCAGAGAAGCATTCGAGCTCATTATTGGCGGCAAGCGAGACGCGCAGTTCGGACAGCTCATCATGCTTGGCATGGGCGGGATATTTGTCGAAGTTATGCGCGACGTGGTGTTCCGCGTTTGCCCAATCACAAAAAATGACGCGGAAGAGATGATTTGCGAACTTCGCGCCTACCCAATACTTGCAGGCGCGAGGGGCAGGAAACCCGCGAACAAAAATGCGCTTGTGAATACGCTTGTCAAAGTCTCTGAGTTGCTGCAAAAGGAAAATCCGGCGGAATTTGACATCAACCCGATTATGGTGGATGAGAGGGGCTGCGTTGCAGTGGATATGAGAATATTGAAGTAAACCGGAGATTACATGGCTGCACTTTCAAAAAAAATCAGGAATTTGGACTCGGTGTTCCACCCAAACAGCATTGCAGTCATAGGGGCAAGCCGCGAACCCAACAAAATCGGGCACGTGATTGTGAAAAACTTCGTGGACGGCGGCTTTGGCGGGAAAATTTATCCGATAAACCCCAGCGCGGATGAAATACTTGGCTTGCGCTCCTACAAAAGCGTGCTTGACATCAAGGAAAAGGTGGACTCGGCCGTGATTGCCGTCCCCGCCGCAGTAGTTGCGGGTGTGCTTGAAGAATGCGGGAAGAAGGGCATAAAGGGAGTGGTGCTGATAACCGGCGGC
>Ga0247841_10011531_pt1 | contig 11733 bp, 4 predicted proteins | sample LaCruzMarch2015__2_FD_192410 | JGI IMG/M metagenome (GOLD analysis project Ga0247841, IMG submission 192410) | Freshwater microbial communities from meromictic Lake La Cruz, Castile-La Mancha, Spain - LaCruzMarch2015_18m | ecosystem: Environmental > Aquatic > Freshwater > Lake | place: Spain...
AAATAAAAGCAGTTGAGAGCATCAATAAGATCTTTGAAGCTCAACTACTAACTTATCTGAAAGCTATGGACAAAAAGATAGGTCTTTTGATTAATTTTAATGTTTTAAGGCTTAAAGAAGGGATAAAGAGGCTAATCTTATGAGGGCACAGAGGAATGATGGGGAATGTTTACTGCTCCATTGATATTAAATAATCTCTGTGTTCTCTGTGGTTAGATTTTTAACAGAACGTTTATGGATTAAGAAAGTAAAATTATGAAAAAAAATATCTATTCAAAAACTGTGGCAGTAGTATTAGCTTTGAGTTTATTTTTATCCACAAGCGGTTATAGCGCTGAGCTGTCAAAAAGAGGCGCTTTGAGAGTTCCTGTTTCAATGGCGTCTTTTGGTGATAACAGAATAAACACTTTTATGAATCAGGTATATATGACAGAGGACGTATCTAATATATCGCCTCTTAAACTTGTTGAAATAGCCAATAGACTAAATAAAAGTTTTAGCGCTGGCGATATTAGCCGCTCTGAAATTGAGCAGTTTTATAACAAGGTAATAGAACAATCGCTTACTTTGCCTGACAAAGACACTTCAAAGGCGATTCAGATTATTTCAGGCCAATCTTTAAATATAATCCACTGGATAGCGCAGGACCTTCCAGGCGCAAAAGATATAGAAGTAACTGCTAATAGAGATAAGATGGCAAAGAATGATGAGAGAGGCGATAGTTACCTAAAAAGTAAAACTTTACCTGCGGATGAGGTTGCTAAAGAAGGCGCTTGTGGTTTTTACTGGAGAGGGGCTGAGGGGGCTGGTAAGTTAGGCGCTAATTTAAATATGAGTTTAGCATATAACGTAGAAATGGCGCAGGCTGTTAAAGACAGATTAGTCTTATATATAATGGATCACGGGTTTATTGATGTGCCTGAAGCTATTTGGGATATGACAGCCAAAGGGATTTTGAGCGCTATACACGAGACAAGTTTTGTTAATGATATAATTCCTGGCTCTACGCAAATGACTTCCACTGGTAAAGGCCATTTCCAGGGAAATTCCCTTGATATAAAGTATGTTACTGAGGGCAGAGGTATACAGTTTAATGTTAGATATAATGCCGAAGGCCAGATTGAAGAGGTTTTAGCGCATGAAATTACTAAAGATTCATGGACAGTTGCGCTTCCAGGATATGTTGATTATGTTGTTAATCTAGGCGGCTTACGCTTTAATGATATTTCTGTGAAGCTTTCTGATAGGGATGCGAAAAAGTTAAATCCAGAGTTTGATTTTAGCAAAACAGCTGAAATTGGCAATATGATAGAAGATGATAGTAAGGTTAGCCTGGCTCCTTATTTGGCGGTTAAGGAAGAAGGTAAGTTCTATTTAGTTCAAAATACTATAGTAACACCATTGCCTATTTGGATTAAAGGCCCAAAAAGCTTATTGCCAGAAGATGGGCTTATGGCAGCGTATCAAAAGCTTAGCGCTCAGAGCCTGCAGGAAGATTTTATAGACAAGTTAATAAATTTTATAGATACAAATATTAAGGCTAAAGTCAGCGCAGCGCAGATTGACGATGTTTCAAAGATTAATCTGTTACTGGAAAATGGAGAAGTGTTAAATTTAATGGCAGCCAAATTAGTAAAAGATGCTAACGATAGGTTAGATATAATGATATCACAATATCCAGCAAAAGGCATGCAAGTAAACATAAAAGAAGTAATCTACAGAGAAAGAGTTTTTGTAGAGGCAATGTTAACGGTCGAGGATTTTAAGGGAGAGATAGAAACTATTACCCATGAAATTGGGAAAATGGGTGGTAGTATTATAGGATATAATCAAAAGTTTAGTTCTATTGAGGTAAGGGAGGAGCATGTAGTTGGGATAGTGCTTATTATAGAAGGTATAACAATGGTTCAGCACGCTGATTTACGAAATAATATATACATAGCCTTGAAAGAATTATTGTCTATTAAGGCCCAAGAGAAAATTCTTTTATCTACCAAGAGTGAAGGAGTCAGTATGGAGTTTGCAGATTTTACTATGGATGCGCTTCAGTACGAGACTGCGGCCCAAAATATAAAGGGCCTTATAGATAGAGGCTATCAGGTTTTAAGAGGCGATGGGGATTTTATAATATATATAGTAGGAAATGAAAAAGATTATTTTGTGGATAAAGAGAAAGGCCTTCGTTCTCGTTCTGGCGTTATACGAAATCTTGCCTCCAAAAATGATGTGAAATGTATATGGATAGCCAAAGGATTTTACGATGAATTCAATGGCATGGCAGAGCGGCGTTTAGAGTATGAAACAATTTGGTTTAAAGACTGGTCTACTAAAGTCCAAGAACTCATAGAAGAAGGAGCGATCCGTGGCAGTGATGATACAGAAAGCGAATTACCTACTATCCGGGAATGGATAGCTAAGAATATAAAAGAAGCGCGTAGATTAGAAGAGGGATATCACCAAACAGCAGATAAAGAAGCAGTAAAGGGATTATTAGATAATCCTGCGCCTGTTGAGATAATAAATCCTATTGCGCCGTATAAATGGGGAGGCCATACAAAAGAAGATGGCGCGCCTGCATATTTAAGAGCATTAAGAAGATTGCCAGCGCCAATAGACCCAACCCAGGGAACAGCAGAGATGTGGATTGGGGGGTATCCTGATTTTCCATCAACAGCATTAATAGGAGGATATGATGTACCATTACAGAGAGCTATAGAGAAGTCTCCTGAGGATATTTTAGGATTACCTGTTGTAAGGAGATATGGAGACAAGATGCCGATACTGCTAAAGATATCAGAGGCAGAAGAGCAGTTATCTACGCAGGCACACCCGAATAATTATTGGGCAGAGAGGTTGAAAAAGCTGGATATTAAGAATTATCCAGATGATATACAAAAGATTGAGGCATGGGCAGGCCTTGATGATGAAGGTGTAAAGATATTGGCGGGGTTTAAGAATATTAATGAGTTGGAGAACACGTTTTCAAAGTTTTCAGTATTATTAAAAGATATTATTGAACTAACAGATTTCTCAACAGGTGAAATGCATAAATTGCTTCTCAATTATTCTGATTACCCTGAATTTGAAATATCATTAAAGAAGATAATAAACAGGAAAATGTCAAAAGATGAGTTGAGAGCCTTGTTGGATTTTATAGATGATTTTAAGGAAGATTTATCAGATAAACGGCTTCTCCAACGTGAATATTTTAATAGTGACGCATTTATAAAGGAGCAGCTTAGTAAGGCAGTAAACCTTGAACCGGATAATATAAGGGATGTAGCAGTAGATTTATTTAGCTATCTCATACACCTGAAGAAAGGGGAATGCAGCCTCATAGAGCCGAGAAAGATACATGCTGTTGTGTCAGGCCGTTACATAGAGATACAGACCAACTGTAATGATACAGTTAGGGCAGCTAATACGGATAAACAGTTAGATAAGGATAATTTAATAGCGATGCTTAATTACAAGCAAGGCAGACCCAAGGTGTATTCTCTTGAGTCAGTTGCGCATAAATATAATGAACTAATTTACAATTTTCCTACAGATAGATTTGGCCTTGGAATAATAGAGATGAGGGAAAATGAGGTTTTAGATGATGATTCAAGCAGTGGATTCAGGATGCTTGTATGTTTAACTGGCAGGTATAAGATACGGTATTCTAAGAAAGATGGAAAATTTACTAAAGAAACCAAAGAATTTAGTAAAGGCGATTCAGTATTTATTCCTGCGAATTTAGGTGAATATGAGATACAGGGATTGGATAACGATACTCAGATTGTTAAGACATTTGTCCCAGCCTCTAAGATGTCTAAATTAATTCTGTCGAGGCAGGCAATAAATAATTACTTGTCAAGGGATGAAAATAAAGGCCTAAGGCTTAGCACTATATGCGATAACGTTATACATAACGCATTATCAACAGCTAAACTTGACCCATATTCAGAATTTTCTAGAAGTCCTTTATTTTCCTGGTTTGACGAAGATTCTCATCTTCGTTCCAGGATGCATACAGTTAGCAATGTGTTTAATCAAAAGGAGGATTTAGAAAATCTTGTAGCAGAGGTGCAGAGAGAGGATCCTGACAGGCTTATAGTTATTGGATCAAGCGTTACTTTAGATGTAGGCCAATACATTAGCTACCGTTTAGGTATTCCAGTAATATTTATGCCTACAGCATTTTCAACTAATACCGCATTTGGATATCGATCTTATCTTCATTTAGGCCAGGATCAGGAAGGTGAAGTAATAACATCATTGGTGCCTATGCCAGAAGAAGTGGTCGCTGATATAGATTTGATAGAGTTGTTTTATGCTTCAGACATGAAAGGGCTTGATAAAGAGAAATCAAAAAGAATAGCCAAAGCTGGAGTAGGAGATATTTTAGCTGTTTATACTGCGCTCGCAGATTGGGATATTGCTGTTAGAGATAGGCCTCAAGAGAGAAAAGATGATATGATTCATAAAGAGAGTGAGGTTGTATTGAGAGAATTGGAATCTCGTTGCGATGACATAAACCAACTTAACCGCAATGGTTTGATTTGGTTAATCGAAAATCTATACAAAACCTCAAAGATGACAATAGATTTTGGCACATCCCGGACTCAATCAGGCAGTGAACATCTTTTATCAGATGCTGTTGAAGTAGAGCGTAAGAAGCAATCAGGGAGAATTACGAGAGATTATTTACATGGAGAAAAGATAGCCCTTTGTGTTATTTTGATGAGGTATCTTCAAAATCCAATTAAGAGCAATTGGCAAAAAACCAAAGAGTTAGTTGGAAAACTTGGATTACCTACGAGGCCCGAAGATGTTGGTTTAACCAAAGAGATATTTATTGATGCGCTTTTAAATGTTAAAACAAGACCTGATAAATATACTTGGTTTGACACTCAGGATGGCAGGGCTTTAGATAGAGAAACTGCTAAAACTGCAGTAAATCTAGTTTTTGGAACAAAGGATGATGCTATAAATGACATCACCATCGCTGACATCGGCCTAAAAGCATCTTTACACAAAGAGGTTGTGAATGAAAATATCCTAAAGCTTATAGACCGAGGCAATTATGCTATAGCAATCCCAGGGTTAGATGATTATGAAATACATGTGATTGGCAATGAAAATGATATGTTTATAGATAAGGAAACAGGCCAGCGCGCCCATGCAGGCGGCATATCAACAATAGGAACAGATAATCCAGCTAAACGTATATGGATAACAAAAGGTTTTTATGTCAAAGATCCTGAATCAGCGCTTGACCGCGTAAGACATGAGGCAGAGGAATTAGATAAATGGTGGTCAAAGACATTAGAGCTTTTAGATAGTAATAAAATCCGCGCTCCTAATAATACAGGAACTAATCTGCCTACCATCCGAGAATGGATTGCAAATAATATAAAAGAAGCGCAGGCTCTCCAACAACAATTCCATGAAGAAGCTGAAAAAGGCGCCATAGACTATTTAATAAAAAATCCTAAGCCAGTTAAAATGACACCTCAGATAGCTGAATATGACTGGGGTGGAGTAACTTTGCCAGATGGCAGCCCTTCCCCATTAAGAGCATTTTTAGGCCTTGAGGCAAAAGATGCTCCAGCAGCAGAAATATGGATAGGCGATAATGCAAAACTTCCGTCTATTGCGCAGGTTGGAGGAGAAGACATTCCATTAGATAAGGTTATAGAGCAGAATCCAGAGGCATCTTTAGGCATTGCAGTGGTAAAAAGGTATGGCAGGAAATTACCATTATTGTTTAAGATTTCCTATGCAATGAAACAGTTGTCCAACCAGATACACCCGAATAATTACTGGTCCAGGATAATCAAAAGAGATCGGCCTGATCTTTATAATGATGAAATAGAGAAGATAGAGGCATGGGCAGGTGTAGATGATAAAGGCGTATGGATATATGTTGGGTTTAAGACACTAGACGAAATAAATGATACCTTTATTAGTTTTAATGGGTTATTAAACGATTTTAAGAATAATCCGTCATCGCATCCTTACAGAAAGAATTATCCTGAATTTGCATTTGCATTAGAGATGATGAAGGATAAAAATATATCCAAAGAAGACATAGAAAGCATACAACGATTTGGAGCTGATTTTGTTACTAGGCTTTTTAATGCAAGAATAAAGACAGATGGGTTATTAAATGAAGAAAAGTTTTTAAAGGAAGAATATGAAAAGGCAGTTAATCTGACACCTTATATAGTAAGGGATGTGGTTATAAATTTATTTAGTTATCTTATACATTTAAAGAAGGGCGAATGCAGCCTTATACCTCCAAGGATACTGCATGCGATTGCAAGCGGCATGTACGCAGAGATACAGTCGAATTGTGATAATACATTAAGGTCAGGAAATACAACTAAACCTTTAGATGATAAGAATTTCTTTCCTATATTGAATGTAAAACAAGGCCCTGTTTCTATAAATTATTTAGAGCCAATGCCTAATAAGTATCAAGAGTTAAGCTATGATTTAGCTACAGACAAATTTGACCTTAATGTAATAAGGCTTAGGCCGGGTTCCAAAATAGATGATGATGCATCGCAGGGTTTCAGGATATTAGTGTGCTGGAAAGGCAGTTTTAAGATGAGATATGGCAAAGAGCAAGGCGCTTACAGCCAAGAAAGCGATGTATACAGTAAGGGAGAGGTGCTATTTATCCCTGCAAATATGGGAGAATATGAAATAGTTGGCTTAAGTGAAGGGACTGAGATATTTAAGGTATTTGTGCCAGCATCGAGGATGCCTGAATTACAATGCGCAGACGGCATAATAAATAATTACCTTAATAAGTTAGAAGATAATAACTTTAGATTGAGCACTATTTGCGATATAGACGTTTTTCAGGCGTTGAAACTTATTCAACATACTGCTAATATCAGTGAAAAGATCCCTTGGTTTAAAAGATTATTTTCAACTCGTTATCATGTAGTAAACAGAGTTTTTGAAAGAGAAGAAGAGATAGAAGGCCTTGTAGAAAGGATTCAGATAGAAAATCCAGATAGGCTTATAGTAATAGGCAGTAGCACTACTATAAATTTAGGCAGGCTTATTGCTTTAGAACTGGGTATCCCGGTAATTTTTATTCCCTCAGTTTTTGCAAATGGCAATGCATTTGGATATGAAGCGCATATGCACTTAGGCAAGAAACAAGAAGGCAAGCGTATAGATGAATTGGTCCCTACGCCTGAAGCAGTAATAGCAGACCTAGATTTTATGAATATTTTTTTAAAATTCCCCCCGTTTTATGATATTACTAAAAGAGCTAATATAGCTGGCGCAGGAGAGATTTTGGGCCTGTATACTGCATTAAGAGATTGGGAGATTGCTGTAGAAGCAGGCAGGGAAAGAAAAGATCCTAAGATTCTGAACGAATGTAAGAAAATATTAAGAAACCTGGAAGAGAATATAGAAAGAATACGGATTGAGGAAACATCAAAAGACATATATGAGTATTTGTATTGGCTTGTAAATGAGTCATATGCAATTTCAGAGCAATCTATGCTTTTTGGGACATCTAGGCCTGAGACAGGTTCTAGCCATATATTGGGCTATCAAATTGGTAATGAAAGAAGAAGTATGAGGATAGATAAAAGCTACTTACACGGAGAAAAAATTGCTTTATGCGCTATTCTTATGAGTTATTTACAAGGAGATGGCGATGGAAATTGGAAGAATGTGCTTCAACTTGCAGAAAAATTAGGGTTACCCACTAAACCTAGAGATATTGGATTGAATAATATGATGTTTGTTAATTCATTACTTAGAGCAGTTGCTAATCCAAGGCCTGATAAATATACATGGTTTGATACAGGTCAAGGCAAATCCTTTACAAAAGAACAGGCAGAAGCAGCGGTTAATACGGTTTTTGGGGAAGAATATCCAGAGAGAAAAGATATTGATAGTTCTTTATAAGACCTTCTTATATGCCAAATTTGGGTAAATAGGGTAAATAGGGGTAAATAGGGACAGACACTATTTTCCCGAAGGGGGAGGGAGATGTTCGCGTTTGCACAGTATCTGGTTTTTTCAGCTTATACGAGGATGAAAATAGGGACGAAAATAGGGACAGACACTATTTTTCAAAATAATTGAAAGAAAAACTCTTCTTGATGTGTCTATATTACAAGGGGGTGGTAATATGGCACGCATGGCAAGAGTAGTAGCAGTTAGTTATCCTCATCATATAACCCAAAGAGGTAACTACGGGCAGAATGTATTTGTTGATGATGAGGATAAGGAGCGATATCTGAGTTGGATACAATACGAGAGCGAAAAGTTTGAGTTGTCTTTATTTGTTCATACTCTAATGACGAATCATGTGCATTTTATAGGTATACCAAATAAAGAGGATTCGTTAGCAAAGACGTTTAGTGCAGCACATATGAAATATGCTCAATATTTCAATAAGAAAAGGAATAGGAAAGGACATTTATGGCAAGGTAGGTTTTATTCTTGTGTATTGGATGATAGCCATCTGATAGCCGCAGCAAGGTATATAGAACGTAATCCAGTAAGAGCGGGATTAGTAAGTAAACCAAGGGAAAGGAGTTTTAAAAAATTGGCTGTAACGCTTGACTTTTCCAAAAACCTAGTGTATAATTACTCAGTAGCTTGAGATAATGGAGTTGATTTATGCAACTACCAATATTTAAAAGAGATATAACAGTTACAATTACTCAACGCCTTAAAGAAAATAGGAATTTCATTCAGGTTATTTCTGGACCGAGGCAGGTAGGTAAGACAACTGCTATTCGGCAGGTACTTGAAGAAATAGGTATTTCGTATCATTATGCTGCAGCTGATCTGCCGGCACCGCCTCCTGTAGAATGGATTGCTCAGCAATGGGATATAGGCCGGAGAAAAGCCTTAAATGAAAAATCTGTAATTCTCATATTAGACGAGGTTCAGAAAATATCAAGTTGGTCAGAGGAAGTTAAAAGGTTATGGGATGAAGATACAAGGCAAGATATTAACCTCAAAGTAGTTCTCTTAGGTTCGTCTGCTCTTTTGATTCAAAAGGGATTAACTGAAAGTCTCGCAGGCCGGTTCGAGGTTATAAGGTTAGGGCATTGGTCATGGAAAGAATGTCGGGACTGTTTTAATTGGGACGTTGATAGATTTATATATTTTGGCGGTTATCCCGGAGCTGCCAATCTGACTGACAATGAAGAAAGATGGGCGCAATATGTCAGGGATTCTTTGATTGAGACAGCAATTTCAAAAGACATATTGCTTTTAAACCGAGTTGAAAAGCCAGCTCTATTAAGACAGCTTTTTGTTTTAGCCTGCGAATACGGAGGGCAAATTCTTTCTTATCAGAAGCTTTTGGGGCAATTGGCCGATGCAGGCAATACTACAACCCTTGCTCATTACCAGAGATTACTTGAATCCGCTTTTTTGATAAAGGGATTACAAAAATGGTCAGGAGGGGCGCTACGCCGCAGAAGCTCAAGCCCTAAATGGATGCCCTTAAATACAGCTTTAATGACATCCTTAGCCAATAAAAGTTTTCAAGAATGGCGTTCTGATCCTGATATGTGGGGCCGTTTGGTAGAAGTTAGTGTAGGCGCCCATCTTGTAAACGAAGGCGTACAGCATAGTGTAGAACTTTATTATTGGAGGAAAGGCAACAATGAAGTTGACTTTATCCTATCAAAAGGCAGTGATTTGGTTGCAATAGAAGTTAAAAGCGGAAAAAGGTATACAACCTTGCCAGGCTTGGAGCTTTTTAGGAAGAAGTATAAGACAAAAAGCAGTATATTAATAGGCATGTCAGGCATTAGTATAAAGGATTTTTTTGAGACCCCTATCCTTGAATGGTTTAAATAGATATTTTCCTACAAAAATCTTAGAAATAATAAAAAAATTTGAAAGAAAATAGCCTCCAGATGTGTCTTATATGTAGGGACAGCACAATGTGCTGTCCCTACAGCAAAAGGAGGATTTCAATGCTTTCTAAATTATATTCAGCATCAACTTTTGGGACAGAAGTTTATCAGTTGGAAATCGAAGTGGATGTTTCAAGTGGATTGCCTGTTATTGCTATAGTGGGGCTTCCTGATACAGCAGTAAGGGAGAGTAGAGATAGAGTCAAAAGCGCGATAAAAAACAGCCAGTTTGAATATCCAAGAGGAAGAATAACTGTTAACCTTGCGCCAGCGGATATTAAAAAAGAAGGCCCTGCTTTTGACCTGCCTATTGCTTTAGGAATTCTTGCTTCAACAGGCCAGATTTCTTTTAATGTACTTAGAGAATTTGTCTTTTTGGGCGAACTGGCTTTAAATGGTAAGATAAGGCCAGTAAAAGGTGTTTTGCCCATAGCTTTGTCTCTAAGAAAATCAGCCATTAGGAAGTTAATAATCCCAAAAGATAATGCTTATGAGGCAGCAATAATAAAAGAGATCGATGTCTATCCTGTAGAGAGCCTTCAAGAAGTCGCCTATCTTCTTTCCAACTTTCTTGAAAAGAAGCCATTAAAATTAGAAATAGATGAATTAATAGAGAAAAAAGAATATGATATTGATTTTTCTGAGGTTAAGGGGCAATATTTGGTAAAGAGAGCATTAGAAGTTGCAGCAAGCGGTTTTCATAATATCCTTATGATAGGCCCTCCAGGCAGCGGTAAGACAATGCTTGTTAAAAGGCTTCCTACAATTTTACCTGAAATGACTATTGAGGAAATCTTTGAAACTACAAAGATATACAGTATTGCAGGCCTATTAAACAAAGAAACGCCTTTAATTACGACTCGGCCATTCAGGGCAGTCCATCACACTAGTTCTGATATTGCTCTTGTGGGTGGAGGGCAAAATCCTAAGCCTGGAGAAGTAAGTTTATCGCATAATGGCGTTTTATTTTTAGATGAGCTGCCAGAATTTCACCGCAATGCCCTGGAAAGCTTAAGGCAGCCCGTAGAAGATGGTAAGGTAACTATAGCAAGGGCTGCGAGGACTTTAACATTCTTGAGTAATTTTCTTCTTGCTTGTGCAATGAACCCATGTTATTGCGGATATTTTACCTCTTCTTTTAAGCCTTGCAGATGCTCCAGCCATCAGATACAAAAATATAGAAGCAAGATTTCAGGGCCTTTATTAGACAGAATAGACATTCATATAGAGGTGCCGGAATTAAAATATGAATATCTTAGCTCAAGGAAAGAGGAAGAGCCTTCATCGAAGATTCGCGAAAGAGTTGGAAAGGCAAGAGAAATCCAGCTTCAACGGTTTAAAAACTCGGGCATTTATTTTAACTCGCAAATGACAGACAGGATGATCAAAAAATTCTGCACATTAGACAGCGAAGCAGAGAATTTGTTAAAAATGGCAATACGAGAACTGAACTTTTCAGCCAGAAGTTATAACAAGATTTTAAAGGTAGCCAGGACAATTGCTGACCTGGCAGTTTCAGGAAAAATTATATCGGATCATGTATCGGAGGCAGTTCAGTATAGAAGCCTTGATAAAGAGCTATTTTAAAGAAATGAAAGCTAACACAAAGGAAAAGAGTGTCGGAATGGGAGGGCTTGACAATTGCAGCTACGTAAGGTATACTTCATTATAAAATAAACCATTATATTATAATCTATCATAAAGAAAGCGTTGCGGTAATATGTCAACACAAAAATGAGAAGAATTTTTCGATACGTTAGAGACAGTTGTTCTTAAAACCGGCCATGATAGAACATGGCTTAAATAAAAATCGTCGATCCTAACGAGTTTA
>Ga0247841_10011533_pt1 | contig 11733 bp, 16 predicted proteins | sample LaCruzMarch2015__2_FD_192410 | JGI IMG/M metagenome (GOLD analysis project Ga0247841, IMG submission 192410) | Freshwater microbial communities from meromictic Lake La Cruz, Castile-La Mancha, Spain - LaCruzMarch2015_18m | ecosystem: Environmental > Aquatic > Freshwater > Lake | place: Spain...
AATCCCTAACAAGTATTCTATTTCTTTTGAGATAAACTGGAAAGTAGGGGAAGCAAAATCTCTCCAAAAATAATATGAGCTTAGAACAATTTAAAGAACCAATAGTTGCCGAAAACGTAGAAGAGCATGATAGGCTTTTAAAAGAACAGGTGCGCAGGGCTCAGCTACTTTTTACTGAGAGTAAATTTCAAACTGAGGCCTCAGTTGGTTTAAAATATTCTGATGTGTTGGAGGCGGGCACAAATCTAATTAATACAATATCGATGATTTATTGGGCCTATCTTGAAAAAAAAGAGGGTAAAAAAATTCATGAAAGTGAAGATAGGGTTAAAGGATTTAAAAACATTATTATTTCTGATATCGATACGATAGCCGAATCAACAAACGGAGAAGAGAGAATAGGTAAGGTGTTGGATTATCTTAATAATAAATTTAATGAATATTACGAAAAAAGAGATAGTGAATATGATAATCATGTTGGTTTAATTGGATATGGGAGAAAAGTTAGTTCAGTGAGCAGGCTGAAACAGCTTGAAAATATAGGATTGAAACCAGATGATGATTATTTAGGTATACATTTTACTGCCGCCTTTAAAAATGATAAAGAGCCTGGTTCTGGGGATATAAAAAAATGGTTATCTGAATTAGCGGAAATCATAATTGATAAATTCCCAGAAACTAAAGCTGTTGTTGGTACTTCATGGCTTTTTGATCACCCAATAATGAAAAGATTTGGTTTTAAGGTTATTGAAGATAAAGCTGATGGAGAAAACTGGCAACAGATAACAAACAAGGAGGGTCAGATAGATACTGCGAGACTTGAATCTGCCATTAAAAATGGAAGATTACCTTTTAAAAATTTAACGGGGTATATTTTAATTGAAGATTTTTTAAAAAAATATTTACCTGAAAATAGAAAAGGGGAGGTTGTCTTAAAAGACGTTAACCCCGAATATTTTAATATTAAAAACGATGTTGTTATACAAAAAGAGAGATTAGATTTAATCGAATTAATAAAAAACACACCACAAGAATTAATAAATATTGATCTTATCCTCGAAAAAATACCTGGTATTATAAAAATAGCTAAAGAAAAAGGGGTGGAAAAAGAAATTGTAGAATTGTTTGAACATTGTCTTAATAATAAAATTCCTCTTCTTGAAATAGATAAACACCCAGAACTTTTAAAATATAAAAAATTTACAGATAAGGTTTTCAATGGGGAAGATGATAAAAGATACATAGAGAGAAAAGTTATGATATCGTGATATAATTAATCAATGGATAAAAAGTTAAAAGAAGGAGAATCTTTTTCTGTTGTTAAGCGAGCAAAGAGTTTTACTCATGCGGGGAGGGGATTATATATTTTTTTAAGGACAACCCATAATGCTTGGGTTCAGGTTGTTGTTTTTATTTTAGCTGTTGTACTAGGTTTTTATTTTAATATTACTACCACCGAATGGTTAGCTGTGGTTTTAGCTGGGGGATTAGTCCTAGTTTCTGAAGCCTTTAACACCGCAATAGAAATAGATATTGACCTGACCTCTCCGGAATATCATCCTTATGCTAGAGATACAAAAGATGTCGCTGCGGGAGCTGTCCTTCTATCGGTAATTATTGCTATTACTATTGGAGTTATAGTTTTTGGACATTATATCTATTAAAAAAACCACTCGATTTGTTCGAGCGGTTTTTTAATTTGATTTATTTAACTTGAGCAACAACTCTTTTGAAAACATCAGGATTGTTCTCAGCTAGGTCAGCGAGAATCTTTCGGTCTACATCAATGAATTTCTTCTTTAAAGCAGCAATAAACTTGCTGTAAGAAAGACCTTCTGGTCTGACAGCGGCGTTTATCTTTACATTCCATAAGTTACGCATGTCACCTTTTTTATCTCGGCGGTGAGCAAAAGCATAAGCACCAGCGTGCATCATAGCTTCCATAGCATTAGCCTCTTTGGTAGATCGGCCGAATCTGTATCCCTTAACTTGTTTTAAGAGATTTCGTCTGGTTTTGGTCTTTAATACTCCTCTTTTTACTCTGGTCATTTTGGTTTAGCTGTTAATTAATAAGTTTTTAATAGTTTAGGCTCCGTTTAGAAATCTAGCTTTTGCCTTGTTTTTAAAGTTAACGGTCAAAGTTCTGTTTTTAGCCATTCTGGTTCGGCTAGACTCTTTTGCGTTAAAGTGGTTTTGCCCTGCTTTTCGACCGACGATTTTACCTGTTCTTGTTACTCTTAATCTTTTACTAAATGATTTATTTGTTTTCATAATAATTTTGTTAAACTTATAGTTTCTACTGTGCTTTCTCTATCACCATAGTTAGCCCTTTCAACCCTTTTTTAGGGGACTCGGCGATTTTATACTTTTCTGTGATTAATTTCAAAACTCGATCTAACCTTTCACTTAAAAACTTGAAGTCCATGTATTTAGCTCGGCCAGTAATAAATAAGTCTATCTTTATTCTGTGTCCTTCCGCTAGCCATTCTGAAGCTTTCTTGGCTTTAAGTTGTAAATCGTGCTCATCTGTCGCTATCTTTACCTGTAAACTCTTTGTTTCGATAACCTTTGCTTTGGTTTTAACTATCTTTTGCTTCTTTTTCTCATCATACTGATATTTTCCAAAGTCGGTAATCTTACAAATCGGTGGAACGATGTTTGGTGATATTTCCACTAAATCTAAACCAAGCTCTTGAGCTTTTATCAAAGCATCTCTCAAGGGGATTACTCCGAAATTCTCACCTGTTGGGCCAATGACCCGAAGTTCAGGAGACTTTATTTGATGATTTATTCTAATCTTTATATTACTCAACTTATTATCAGGTTATCTATAGATTGCATTTATAGCATAATTTCCTTTTTAGAGCAAGTTGTCACCCTTGCTTTTTATTTCAAAGTATAGTATTCTCTAAACAACCCCCAGTCAGGGGTTTTTAAATCTTTTAATATAATTTAATAAAATTATGTCAAAACTAGGAGAATATCTAAAAGAAACTAAGGCCGAACTAAAGCATGTTAATTGGCCAAGCAAAAATCAGTCTGTTTTATTTACAGTGATCGTAGTGGTCTTTTCTGTAGCCGTAGCCTTTTTCCTAGGGGCTTTTGACTTTATCTTTACTATGGGAGTAAAACTTTTCATCCAATAATATGGCTAAACAAAATATACAAGAAGGTAGAAATTGGTACGCTATCCACACTTATGCTGGTTATGAAAATGCCGTGGCTAGGAATTTAAAACAAAGAATCGAGTCACTAAACATGAGTGATAAGATCTTTGAAGTGATTGTTCCAATTGAAAAGAAAATAAAAGTAAAAGGCGGGAAGAGAATCGAAGAAGAGGAAAAGATCTACCCTGGTTATGTTCTTGTGGACATGGCGGTGACTGATGACTCTTGGTATGTAGTGAGAAACACTCCTCGTGTGACTGGTTTCGTTGGTTCCGGAGTTTATCCAGTACCTTTAAGTAAGGAAGAAGTAGATACTATTTTTAGTAGAATGAATGCTGGTACCGTAAAACATAACAGCGGTTTGGAAGTTGAGGATACTGTTATCATTACTGATGGTCCATTTAAAGATTTGGAAGGAAAGGTAAGCGAAGTAGACAATGATCGAGGAAAGGTGAAGGTTTTGGTCCTTATGTTTGGACGAGAAACTTCCGTGGAGCTTGATATGTTGCAAATTCGAAGAACATAAGTATTATTAGAAATCTGATTCGCTTCTAAATCAGATAATTAAAAAAACAATGGCAAAAAAAATAACAAAAAAATTAAAGTTACAGATTCCAGCCGGAAAGGCTAACCCAGCTCCACCAGTTGGACCAGCTTTGGGACAGGCAGGTATAAATATTGGTGATTTCGTTCAGAAGTTTAATGCGGCTACTGCAAAGATGATGGGGGATATTGTCCCGGTAGAAATTACCGTTTATGAAGATAGAAGCTATGATTTTAAATTAAAAACCCCTCCAGCTACTGGTTTGATTTTAAGAGCAGCTGGTCTTGAGAGTGGTTCTGGTAAGAATGCCGTCAAAAAAGCTGGTAGTATCACCAAAGCTCAAGTTAAGGCTATTGCTGAGAAGAAAATGCCAGACTTAAATGCCAATGATATAAACGCTGCTATGAAGATTATCGAAGGTTCTTGTCGGTCAATGGGGATTGAAATTAAGGGTTAATTTCAATCGGTCGGAGGTTGACGAACCGAGACGTGCCCAGGCAACTTTTCAGCAGAAAAGTATGTGTGGGTAGAGGTTAAAGGATAGATAGAAGCGAAGGGATAATCAAATATAAATTACAAACAAAAAACAACCTTTAAACAAGGGTTGTTTTTTAATGGCAATAGCGTAAAATTAGCTGATGGAAAATAATACTAATTATAAAAGGCCAAGTTGGGACGAATATTTTATGAACATAGTGCACGCGGTTGGAGCTAGGGCTACTTGTGATCGAGGGAGGACTGGTTGTGTTTTGGTAAAAGATAAACATATTATTTCTACTGGTTATGTGGGAGCCCCAGGTGGTTGTGTCAGTTGTGATGATGTTGGTCATGAGATGGACACTGTCACTCATGAAGACGGTACAGTTTCTAAACATTGTATAAGAACTACTCATAATGAACAAAATGCTATTGCTCAAGCTGCGAGGATGGGGGCAGCTACTGATGGCGCTACTTTATATTGTATGATGACGCCTTGTTATAATTGTGCCAAACTTATTATTAATGCTGGTATTAAAAGAGTAGTAGCCGAAAAAGATTATCATGCCGGTACTAGAAGTAAGGAGGTTTTTAAAGAGGCTGGTGTCCAGTATGAATTATTAAATGAAGAGGTGGTCACTTATGAAAATATGAAATAAAATGGCAAAAATAATTATTGGATTAACCGGACCGATCGCTAGTGGTAAGGGGACCGCAAAAAAATATATAGTTGAAAAGTATGCGGCAAAAGATTGTCGTTTTTCCTCTATTTTGAGAGATATTTTAAACCGGGTGGACATGCCTATTTGTCGAGAAAATTTACAGAAAATTTCTACCGCCTTGAGACAGACTTTTGGTGAAGACTTGTTAGCTAAGGCGATTGCTAAAGATGCTCAGAGTTTAGACTCTGATGTAGTGGTGATTGATGGTGTAAGGAGGATGACGGATATCGGGCATTTGATAAAGCTGGACCATTTTGTTTTGGTTAGTATTGATGCTGACCCAAAGACTCGTTATGGAAGATTGATATTGAGAAATGAAAATGAAGATGATAAAAGCAAGACTTTTCAGGGTTTCTTAGATGATCATAAGATAGAGACGGAGGTCACTATCCCAGAAGTGATGGGTTATGCTAAAGAAAAAATTGATAATAATGGCTCAGCAGAGGATTTATATAAACAGATAGACGAGATTATTAAAAAGTATATTAAATAATTGCTAATAAAATTTTTCTCTGCTATCGTTTAATCAGATTTGAAACTTAATAAAAAGGAGATAAAATGAAAAAAGGATTATTCATAGTAGTGGATAGTGGAGAAGGGTCAGGTAAGACCACTCAACTAAATAATGCTAGGGATTTTTTCGGTGACTCTTTGGTATTGACCAGAGAGCCTGGCGGTTCGCCTTATGCTGAGATGATCCGTAAGGTTATTTTAGATCCCATGGCTGGACAAGCAGATGCCAAGACTTTATTTGGTTTGTTTTGGGCGGCCCGAGCAGATCATTTGAAGAACACAATTAGGCCCGCGCTTGAGGCTGGCAAGATAGTGATTAGTGATCGGTTTGATTCTTCCACTTTTGCTTATCAGTTGGTTGCCCAGGGTAATAGGGATTTGGAACCGCTGTTTTGGCAGATGAGGGAAATCTATCTTGATGATTTAAAACCGGATTTGTATGTGTATTTTGATATTGATCCGGTTGTTGGTTTAGCTAGAAAAAATCAGCAGGGTGGGGAGGAACTAAATCACTTTGAAGCCAGAAAGATTGATTTTCACAATGCCATCAGGGCGGGTTACAAAGAGTTTATTACTCTAGTACCAAATGCGGTGATCATTGATGCTAGTCAGTCGAAGGAAAAAGTCTGGAAGGATTTTAAAAAAGTCCTAGATAAACAAATGTCTCGAGAATAATCTCTAAAAGAAAGGAAAAAGAAAAGGGCGGCCGCTTTGCGCGACCGCCCTTTAACTCGTCCGTTTTTATTTCCGAACTAATTCTAAAAAATTAAATTCAAAAGTATTTTTCTCATCTTTTTCATGGTGTTCGGATGATAGTTGTTTCCAGTCTTCACTTTTGTAAGCGGGGAATACTATATCTCCTTCAGCTTCTGCTAAAACTTCAGTAATATATAATTTGTCAGTTATTGGTAAAAATTCCTCATATATTTTACCTCCACCAATAACGAAAACTTCTTCCTCTGTGGGTAAAGTTTTTACCACTTCAGCTATAGATGAGAAGACAAAGCAGTCTGGTGCTTTGTAATCAGCTTGTGAGGTAATCACAATATTTTTTCTATCTGGCAGTGGGTGTCCAAGCCTTTTTATTATGGATTCATAGGTTTTACGACCCATTACTACTGTGTGTCCTCTGGTAATCTTGGCAAAGTGTTTGAGGTCATCAGGAAGATACCATGGTATCTCTCCATTTTTTCCGATAACTCCATTTTTTGCTGTAGCGACAATTATTGAAATCATTTTTTTTAATTAAACAATCATCTTAGCTTTAATTGTTGGGTGGTGTATATAGTCAACTAATTTTATATCGTCCATTGTAAACTTATCAATATCTTTCACGTCTGGGTTCAGCCAAAGTTTCGGTAGTTTCATTGGTTCACGAGCGAGTTGCTCTTTTACTGCATCAAAGTGTTCATGGTAGATGTGAGCATCATTTAAAGTAATAACAAATTCATGCGCGGTGAGGCCGACCACTTGAGCGACCATTGCCAGAAGTAGGGAATAAGAAGCGATGTTGAAAGGAACACCGAGAAACATATCACAGCTACGTTGAGTCATATGTAGAGATAATTTTCCATCAGCGACGAAAAATTGGCAGATCATATGACAAGGTGGAAGAGCCATAAGCTCAAGTTCACCAGGATTCCAAGCGGTGAGGACTAGTCGGCGGTCATTGGGATCAGTTTTTAATTTGTTTATTAGGTTAGCAATTTGATCTACTTCACCTCCGCCTGGTTTCTGCCAATGTCTCCACTGTACACCATAGACTCGCCCAAGGTCGCCAGGGAATTTAGCCTTTGGTTTCCAGTAGGGAGCTTCGGCATTATCTGTCCAAATAGTTCTCTCAGCCGGCTTGCCATCCTTACTCATTATTTCTTTTAGGCGTTCATCACTATCACTACCTTCCAAAAACCAGAGTAATTCGCCTTTAACCGCATTAAAAGCTAGCTGTTTGGTGGTAACCACAGGGAAACCCTCTTCAAGGTTAAAGCGCATTTGGATGGCAAAACGAGCCCTAGTAACAGCATTTCTACCTTTACGATCAACGCCTTTTTCCAAGATTTCCTTCAAAACATCATTATATATTTTCATCTTTTTGATTTATAAAATTAATATAAAGAAATTATATCATTTAATAAGCAATAGTGCAGTCTAGCGCTATTGGTGATATTCTATACGTATTAATTTAATAGTTATAATTAAATTAAGATTATTTAATTTTAGATCTAGCCCAGAAGAAACATTAAAATTTTTTGAGTCTGGTTTTGAGACCGGTCCTGTTGTCTATAAAGGCCGGTCAAAAGACGCGAGGACCAAAAAATTTGAATAGTTTCTGATGGGTGGATGACTTAAATCAAATAATTTTAGTTTTGTTTTATAAAACAATATAAAGACATATCATGAAAGACAAACAAATAGAAAAGTTGATAAAGGCAGAAGGGGTAAGACAGAAAAAAACTATTTCACTTATTGCATCTGAGAATTACGTCTCTGAGGGTGTACTAAAGGCCCTTGGTTCAAAATTTACAAATAAATATGCCGAAGGTTATCCTGGACACCGCTATTATAAAGGTCAGACCTATACTGATAAAGTAGAATTACTTTGTATTGAGCGAGCCTTAAAACTTTTTAAACTCTCATCTGAAAAATGGCATGTAAATACGCAGGCTCTTTCTGGCTCACCTGCAAACTTAGCAGTATATCTTGCTCTTGTTCCAAAAGGGGAGAAAGTGATGGGAATGTCACTTAATCATGGTGGACACCTTACTCACGGTCATAAAGTTTCTGCTACGGGAAAAATCTGGAATCAAGTTCCTTATGGCGTAAATGCCGAGACTGAAGTTTTGGATTATGAAGAAATAAAGAAACTGGCGATTGCGGAAAAACCCAAAATGATAATTGCTGGCTACACTGCTTATCCAAGAATTGTAGATTTTAAAAAGTTTAGAGAAATAGCTGATGCGTGTGGAGCTATCCTTATGGTAGATATGTCACACTTTGCCGGACTTGTTGCGGGTAAAGAATATCCATCACCATTTCCATATGCCGATGTTGTTACCACTACAGTTCATAAAACTTTACGTGGCCCAAGAAGTGCTTTGATCTTTTCTAGAAGAGATAAAACACAAAAAAATGCCAAAGGGGATCAGGTAAGTTTTTCTGACCTTATCGATAAAGCTATTTTCCCTGGACTTCAAGGTGGTCCACATATGAATCAGATTGCAGCTGTAGCAGTAGCTTTAAAAGAAGCAGATTCTCCCGCATTTAAAAAATATGCAAAACAAGTTATCAAAAATGCAAAAGTACTTTCTGATGAATTAAAAAAACTTGGTTGGAAGATTATCTCTGGTGGGACAGATAGTCACTTGATACTTGTAGATACTTGGATGGATGGAAAGGGAATAAGTGGAGATGAAGCAAGTAATAAATTAGAAAAAGAGGGAATCATTGTAAACAAAAATACAATTCCAAATGAGACCAGAAGCCCTATGGATCCTTCAGGTATAAGACTTGGTACTGCAGGAGAGACTACTAGAGGAGCTAAAGAGTCTGGTATGATTAAACTCGCAAAAAGAATTGATAAAGTTTTGAGAAAATAATAATAGAGTAATTAATAAAAAGCCCTTATCCGAGGGCTTTTTTGATGCGAGTTTGACAAAATACCAAAACTATTGACTTTTACTCTAAAAGAGTGTATACTTGTATATGAATGCTCATTGAGAGCTCTTTTCCGATCAATTATGGCTCCGAAATCTTCGGGGAGATAATCAAGTTGGAAAGAACAAGGAGATACAAAATGAAGAAAGTAACACCCGGTCAGATTCTCGGTCTTGCGACCGTTCTCGTGAATAATGTGGATTGGACAAAAGTGGATGGCAGTGTAATCCAAGATCTGATCACAGATCCGACGGGAACCGGCAAGAAAGGTACGGAGTGGTTGGCGAACATTGCAAATGTTCAGATAGTTGTCGATAACCACATTGTGGATCTCGACATCGACCCTCGCACTCCTGAAGGTTGGAGTATTGAAGAACACAAGAAGGGTGGTCAGTTCAAATATGACCCCACGAAAGTGGAACTCTATTTGGACGAAGACCAAAAGAATGGTAAAAACATCGAAGGTAACAAGCTTCGCAAGAATCTTGCAAATCAAAATGTATTTAATACCAATCTGCTGGACTTTCTCTTGAAGAACCCGCAACTCATTCCGGAAAGCTGGAAGGGAAATGCAATCTTCTTCTGGGGTACGGTTTACCGTGACGCCGTTGGTAACTTGTGCATCTGCTGCCTTTACTGGGATGGTCTCAGGTGGCGCTGGAACTACTCCTGTATCGATAGACGTTGGGGTTGCGGCGATCCGACTGCTGTGTCTGGCAAGTAGTTCTTAAATCGTGGTAATACCACAAACGCTTTCCGAAATAGCGTATAATCGGAACCTCACACATCACGTGTGGGGTTTTTAATTTTTCCAAATTTAGAAAATTGTGATAATCTTAATAAATGAATATTAAAATTAAAAAATTAAATCCAGAAGCGGTAATTCCGAAATATGCTCACGTTGGTGATGCGGGGATGGATTTATTTTCTATTGAAGATAAAGTTTTAAAACCAATGGAGAGATATGCAGTAGGGACGGGTATTTCAATGGAATATCCAGAAGGATTTTGTACTCTCATTTGGGATAAAAGTGGTCTCGCTATAAATCATGGAATAAAAACTATGGGTGGTGTTATCGAACCAAATTATCGTGGGGAATATAAAGTAATTATGATAAATCTATCAGATAAAGATTTTGAAATTAAAAAAGGACAAAAGATTGCCCAGGTTTTAATTCAACCTATTGTCTGTGGAGAAATTGAAGAAGTAGATGAACTTTCTGACACAAATAGAGGACACGGGGGTTTTGGCAGTACTGGGAAATAAACTTCTTGAAGTGAACGATATTTACTGTTACCATATTAGCAGATATGTTGTTTTTTGACGTTCTACTAAGGAGGTGAATTATGAATGAGGAGATTCGTACGGGAATACCCAAGATCATACAAGGTGGTATGGGGGTGTTTATTTCTGACTGGCGTTTGGCCCAAACAGTTTCAAAGCTGGGTCAGCAAGGTACATTATCAGGTGTGGCCCTAGATAGGGTCATGGCGGTGATGCTTCAAAGAGGTGATATCGGAGGTCATATTCGGCGAGCTCTTTCGCATTTTCCTTTTCCACATATTTCAGAAATGGTTCTGAAAGAGTTTTTTGTGGAAGGAGGGGTGCCAAAAGGAGTTTCACCAAAGAGAGCTCCGTTTTTCACTATCAAACCTTCAGATCTTCTAATCTCGCTAACTATCTGCGCTAATTACACATATATGTGGCTAGCAAAAGAAGGTCACAAAAATCCAGTCAGTGTTAATTTTCTGGAGAAGATTTCGATGCCGCATCTTTACGCTATTTTTGGCGTTATGCTCGCTGGTGGTGATTTTATTACCATGGGCGCTGGCATCCCACTTCAGATTCCTGGAGTGATTAGTAATTTTGCTGAAGGTAAAGAGGCGAAATATGTGATTCCCGTTATTGGGAAAAATACGACGAGCTACGAGATGAGTTTTGACCCCGAGCAATTTTTCGGACCAGAGTTGAAAAATATTCTGCCGTTAAAGAAACCAGGGTTTATTCCCATTATCAGTTCAAACCTTTTGGCAAATATTCTGATAAAGAAATTGCCAGAGGGAAGTATTCACGGTTTCGCAATAGAAAAGGAGACTGCTGGGGGACATAATTCTCCACCGAGAAACAAGGTTAGTTACGGTGAGAAAGACAAGGTAAATTTTGCGGAGATCGCAAAGTTAGGTCTGCCGTTTTGGATTGGTGGTTCGTATGCCTCTCCAGAACAGTTACAGTTAGCGCTTGATGTTGGCGCCGCTGGAATTCAAGCTGGGAGTATTTTCGCACTTTGCGATGACTCCGGCATGGACCCCGAACTTCGTAGTAAATTACGTTGTCTCGGATTTAAAGGTGAGTTGAAGATTCGAACTGACTTCGGTGTTTCTTCATCTGGCTACCCGTTTAAGGTTGCTGAATTAGCTGGGACAATATCTGAACAAAGTGTTTATGAAGCTCGACCTCGTATTTGTAGCCAAGGTCTTTTGGTGTCTCTTTATGAGAAACCAGATGGAACTATCGGTTATCGGTGTCCGGGTGAGCCAGTAAATGCTTTTGTTCGGAAGGGAGGTGACATTACTGAGACTGTCGGTAAAGGCTGTCTGTGTTGTGGACTGCTATCTACCGCCGGGTTTGAAGAAGGTGAACCACCAATCGCCACTCT
>Ga0247841_10011534_pt1 | contig 11732 bp, 12 predicted proteins | sample LaCruzMarch2015__2_FD_192410 | JGI IMG/M metagenome (GOLD analysis project Ga0247841, IMG submission 192410) | Freshwater microbial communities from meromictic Lake La Cruz, Castile-La Mancha, Spain - LaCruzMarch2015_18m | ecosystem: Environmental > Aquatic > Freshwater > Lake | place: Spain...
CCAGGGGTCTTAAACAGGGGAGATCTAGCTCGTTAAATACCGATAACCGGGTTCCCTGCCTTTTCTGGAAGGGTCGCTGAACTAACATGGCTAACCGATACAGGACTGCTTCATTCAGTTCGGCAAAACTGAAAAAGATTTGACCGTGGAGCCATTCCAATAACCAGGTTTCCAACCACCGCACTCCTTCTTCCACGGCTGCTTTATCATCCGCTTCCCGGATTCTGGCAGGAATCACCGCAACCTGAACTTCTTTGGCCATCTCCCAGTAGGAAGGATTTAATACCGGATCATAATACTGGGGTTTGGTTACGGCAGTCTTACAGTTATCGGGTATCAAAATTTGGGGGACTCCGCCATAATAGTGAAAAGCATGAAGATGGGCCAGCAACCAGTGATTCAGTTTTTCATCGGGAAACGCTTCTGCATAAGGATATCCGCTATTGCCTAGGGTACTGACAAAGAAATGGGCAGGCATTACTTCTCCCGTTAAACCGTCCACCACACAGGGAAGGGTATCTCCCATCCAGTCTACCAGCATGTCTTTCCCCGGTTCTCTCTCCTGGTGCATGGTAACATTTTTACCGGTTTGATTTTTCCAGCGCAGATACCGTTCACAAAATTGACTATATCCTAAACCGTCCGGATTACTCGTTTTGTATTCTTCCCAGAGATATTGGAGGTTGAGATTAGGACGCTTGATTAACGCTTCATAGATATACCCATAATCTGGCTCTGGGATTCGATACCGTTTTCCCTGGCTGCCTTGATACAAACGGATAAGAAGCTCATCATCCTTCAGAGTAAGCGCTTGTTCATAAGTTAGTTGCTGTTCCCGGCTCCGTTTTTGGATTTCTCCCACCGTTGATTTACTACATCCAGCTCCTTTTCCTATGTCGCGCTGACTTAGCCCCATTTCGGTTAATCGTAAAATCTCAATAATTCTCACTGGTTCTTCGCTCCTCATTTTTTCTCCCTTACGCTGGTTTAAAAGAACCATTGTACGAGAGATCGTATCAGGAGGTGGAGCGCAAGGTTTTATCTGGTCGAATGCGACCGGACTCCCTGGCCGAATCCTAGCGGAACGTTTGGCCGGATGTAACCGGAATCAGTGGCCGAATGATAGCGGAATAAGCAAAAGACCTTCCACCCTTGCCAAAAGGCCAGAGCCAGATATGATCACCATGGATCAAGAACTACGAAAAACGGGTGTCAATCTCACGCTTCTGTGGCATGAATACAAACTAGCCAATCCAGATGGTTTGCAATATACCCAGTTCTGTGACCATTACCGGAAATGGGCAGGAATTAAATCGGTTACCCTGCACATCCAACATAAAGCTGGAGAGAAAATGTTTGTGGATTGGATGGGACCCACCATGAGGGTGACGGATCCAGAATGCAGATTCTGAAATAAACGACCAGCATTCTGGTTCATGTCGACCACTTTCAATTTCCCAAAATCCTGTCACCATAATTTAATCCTCTGGTCGACATCTGTCAAGGTCAAGGTTTCCTTTTATTCTTCTCATCGTTGCTCCACTTAATGCTATTTTATGTGACGAATGAGCCAATCTGTCCAATATAGCATCGGCTAAGGTTGGGTTCGGAATTAAATCATACCAATTTTCCATCGGAACTTGACTGATGACTAACGTCGAACCCGAACCATTTCGATCTTCCAATAAATCAAACAAATATTTTGCTTCCTCTTCTGTCCAACTGGTAATTCCCCAATCATCGAGTATCAGAAGCTGGGTTTTATTCAATTGCTCCATGAGTTTTAAGTTGGATCCATCGGCATGGGAGAGATCAATCTTCTGAAGTAGTCGAGAGAGTCGTTCATACCGAACCGAAAAATCCATTCGACAAGCCTTCTGGGCAATAGCAGATCCAATATATGACTTCCCGCTCCCCGTGGGTCCTACAATAATTACATTTTGATGTTCGTTGATCCACTGACACTCGAACAAATGAGTCAATTCATTCTTATCTAACCCTCGGGGAGTCCGGTAATCCATATTTTCCTGACAGGCTCCTCCTTGTTTGATTTTAGCCACATGTAGCCTCCTTTTGAGCTTTCTGGATTTTCGCTCTTCCCATTCCCTCTCTACTAGAAACGCCAATCGATCTTCAAAGGAGAGAGAAAAAATCTCTGGTTGTTGATTTTGTTCTTCCAGCGCTGCTGCCATTCCCGATAATTTCATCGCTAACAGTTTTTGCAAGGTTGGCTCTCTTAACATGGTTCATTCCCTCCCTTCTTCGTTGTTACTGTAGATAGGGAAGAAGAGGGAAATAATGGTTTGGCATAATAACTTTTTCCCCGGATATTGGAATGTGTGGTTGCAGAAGGAGAAGAGTTTAGTTGGGGATTAAGAAGTTGATGGACAGGTGCACTCTTTTTTTCTTTTTGTAACTGCAACAGATCTAACTTCTTTTCCAGGATGGATTTAACCGAATAGTATTTAAATCCTTGATGGCGAACCGCCATGGAACAAGCTTTTTCTAATCTCTCCGCGGTATATTTCCGTTCCAGGGACCTTATTCCCTGCAACGACCGGGTGGCTAACTCTGGTTGAGGATACTTCGTGATCATACCCGCCACCAATTCTCCCGTAGCTGGTCCAATTCCTTGCGCCCAGTTTTGGATAAATCCTAGAAACGCTCTCTGTTTGGATTCAAAATGAAACTGATGTCCGGGAGGCCTGTGCAGAGGATCGGTGGTCATTTTCCCGGGTTCATACTTTCGTATATGACTCGCTACCCGATCGCTCCCATGAAAAATCTCCACGAGATCATTCGTATAACGAAGGGTGAGAGTTTCTCCTATCAAACGATAGGGAGCTGAGTATAGGTGCTTGTCTAACGTTACATGATACGAATTGGCCAGTTTTTGTTCTTTCCATTCTGCCATCTCATACCGATGGGGTGGAAGAGCACGTAGAGCTGGTCGATCCAGCGCTTCAAAGAGCTCTTTTCTGGATTTCCCGATTTTTTTCATCAGTTGGTTGTTCAATTCCGGGAGGAGTTCGTTCATCAATACATGATTAATTTCAGCAATGGAAAAGAATGTTCGTTTTCTCAGTTTCCCCAGTAACCAGTTCTCAATGATCTGAACTCCCTTCTCAACTTTTGCTTTGTCGCGTGCTTTTCTAGATCTGGCAGGGAGAATGCAGGTTCCGTAAAATTGTCCAAAATCTGCAAAGGTTCGATTCAATTGTGCTTCGTATATGTCAGGTTTGGTAACGGCTCCCAGGATATTATCCGGAACAATTTTTAAGGGAACACCTCCCATGAACTCCAGCGTTTGGATGTGGCACTGAATCCAATGAACTTGTTTTTGGGAGGGAACGGCTTTGGCATATGTGTAATTGCTGGCTCCCATACAAGCAACAAAGAGTTCAGCATGGAGAATTTCTCCGGTGGAACGATCAGTAAAGGGTGCCTTATCTCCCGCAAAATCAGAAAAAAGAACTTCTCCTCCCTGATAGACTTGGAGCATTACCGGCTCATTCTTTTGAATAAAATCATGATACAGGGCACAGTACTGGGAGTAGGAATAATAGGATTCCTCTAGGTGAGTTGCTTTGTACTCTTCCCATAAGGTCTGTAAGGTAACATGTTTATTGTTACGAAGTTCTTGGGTGATCAAACCAAAATCAGGCAATGGTTTGGAGGTAGTGGATTCAACAGTGGATTTTTCTTCCTCCAGCAACGCAGATCGCAGGGAAGTATCGTCCATGGTTTGGACAATGTCCCAGGTCAAGTCTTTTTTTCGAGCTTTGTTGAGATACAAAAGAACGGTGCTATGGGAGATCTTGAGTACTCTGGCCACTTCCCTGGCTTTGAGCTGATTCTCCCACGTTAGACGTAATACTTCTCGCACTTCACTCATCAAAAGTCCTTTCTGTGGCATCCTTGTTATTTCCTCCCTTATGGTAATGGAGGTAAGGATACAACAATTTCTAAATTCAGGACTTTGAGGGCATTGAAAGGTCAGATCAGAAAAGCTATCGCTTTCTGATTCTTCCCGACCATCGTTCTGAAATATTAATTTTAGTGGTCGACATACTTAAGATTGGTGGTCGACTATTTTCAGAACGCTGGTCGACATCGTTCAGAACAGTGGTCGATTTGCGTCAGATTCTGCATCCAGAAACCGGTGAAATCATATCTGCGTATCTATTTGTTTCCACCGTGGGTACCAGTTCTTATCCTTATGTCGAAGCGTTTCCCACCAAAGAAAAAGAAAATTGGATTACCGCTCATCTCCATGCTTTTTCCTACTATGGTAAGCTTCCTTTGATTTTAGTTCCCGATAATGATAAAAGTGCTGTAACGGCTTTTACCAAATACGACCCTATCTTAAACAAAACGTACTATGAAATGGCGGAGCATTATGGGATTGCGGTGATCCCAGCCAGGAGACAAAGAGCTAAAGATAAAGCAGCCGTAGAAAAGGGGGTAGGGGACTCGGAGACCTGGATTATGGCTGCTCTTCGGAGTCATACTTTCTTCTCTTTTTTGGAGCTCAATCAAGCTATCCGCAGAAAACTAGTCGAGTTTTCGAATCGTCCCTTTCAAAAACAAGAAGGATCAAGGCATAGTAACTATTTTCAATATGATGTTCCAGTGATGAGGTCGTTACCGCAACATCCTTACTCTTACGGGGAATGGAAAGTCGCTACCGTCAACACGGACTACCACATTGAAGCCCGGAAACAATATTATTCGGTTCCCTACATCTATGTAGGACAAACTGTCGATGTCCGGATCAGCGACCATCTGGTTGAAATCTTCCAACACGGAACCCGGATTGGCAGTCATCCCCGGTTACTGGGAAAAGAAAGGCAATATGCCACACTTCTGGCTCATATGCCAACGAACCATCAATATTATGTGGGGATGAACAAGGAAAGTCTGCTTGACTGGGCTCAAACCATTGGAACATATACCGAAGAGCTTGTCTCCCATATTTTTGCCCGGGTTCGGGTAGAGCAACAAGGATACCGGTCCTGCATGGGACTGAAACGTCTGGTCAAAAGTTATGGTTCTTCCCTCACCGAAGAAGCCTGCGGGAAAGCCATTCAAATCCAAGCCTATGGATGCAGTTATGTAGAGAAATTCATCAAAGTGACTTTGGGAAATCACCCCTGCCCTCCCCGGAAAAAAGATACGAGCCTTCGGACTCATGAGAATCTTCGGGGAGCAAGGTACTATGGGGGAAAGGAGGAAGAAACCAATGCTTAACAGACAAACGATCGATAAACTCTATCAACTGAAACTACCAGCCATGGCAGAAAGTTACCAGCGACTTCGTGAAGAGCCTGAGTCCCTGGCATTATCCTTTGATGATCGGGTAGGACTGATGGTGGATGCGGAGTGGACAGCCAAACAGAACAAAAAAATCAGTCGTCTCATCAAAAGTTCTGGAATTGTGCAGGAGGCTAGCCTGGAGAATCTGGACTTTCGGTTGGATCGAAGACTGAACCGGGATTTAATTGCTACCCTTTCAGAAGGTTCCTGGATTAGCAAACATAGAAATCTGCTGATTACAGGGAAAACAGGAGTAGGAAAAAGCTATTTATTGTCCGCTCTAGGAAACAAAGCTTGTCGCCTTAGTTACACGGTTAAATATGTTCGACTTTCCCGATTATTGATTGATTTAGAGATAGCGAAAATGGAAGGAACTTACAACAAGTTCTTGAACCAGTTATCCAAATTATCCCTCTTGATGATCGATGATTTTGGTTTAGCAGAAATTACCCCGGGAGAAAGTCGAGAAATACTGGAAGTGATTGATGGACGCTTACATACTGGATCTCTCATCCTAGCGTCTCAAAAACCAGTGAAAGAATGGTATCCTTTATTTGTCGATCCTACCCTGGCTGATGCTTGTTTGGATCGGTTAGTCCATAATTCTTATCGCATTGAACTCGAAGGAGATTCGATGAGAAGATGGATGGCGATGGAAGAGAAAGAAAAAAAGTGATGAACATAATCTTGTTGTTTGAGAGCTAAATGATAAACTACTTTCTAGGATGGATAAAAAAATCTGGTCAGTTTGGTCCGAGTTGATTGGTCAGTTTGGTGTGATTTGTCTGGTCAGTTTGACCGAAATAGACATTAAGGAGAAATTGTGGAATTTATTGCTGATGGGATATTCCAAAAGAAGGATTTTTTAAATAAAGAACTTCTTGAATATATTCAAAATGAATTTCACGAAGAAACCACTCAAATCATTATTCAAAAACTCTCGAACTATTTGGACAAGTTTATTGACAATTTGTGGATTTATATCGAATATCCTTATGTAGACAAACTCTATAGAAGCTCATACTATATGTACTACTCAGCGAAATATCAAACATACAACAGGAATTGTTTTCGGTTATCATTCTTTAATCAACCAGTTACAGTTATTGATTTTTTTAATAAGCAAGGTCAAGAAAAATTACAAGAATCCTTCTTGGGGTTTATGGTTTTAAGGCCAACAATTCCACAATTGATTGGTCGTAACATTCTATCTCCATTAATATTAAAGAATCAAGAATTTGAATGCTGTTTAATGAAAGAAGAAGTGACAATAAAAGGTGTTAAGTTAACAGTTCATGGATTTCCACATGAATCACAAGATGGGGAATTTTCGACTTGTGCCGAAACATCCATATGGTCTTTGGTGGAATATTTTAGTCATAAATACGCAGATTATAAAACTATTCTTTTATCAGACATCACAAAAACTCTAAATGATGATGCGATTGAAAGAGTAACTCCTTCTCAGGGCTTATCGTATTATCAAATATCCTGGATATTAAAAAAGTTTGGTTTTGATCCGAAAACTTATTTTGTGTCAAAACAAAATGAGAAAGTTGAAAAAATCGATGATAACCTTAAAAAAGTACTTTTTACCTACATCGACTCAGGTATTCCAGTAATCGGCGGCTTAAGATTTATAGATGATAATAGTAGCGGTCATGCAATCGTTATTATTGGCAAATCAGAAGTGAATATTGAAGAAATAAGAGTAAAACTAAGTACTCTCCCAGCAAAGTATTACAACCTTTACGATTTAGTAGAAGAATGTTCCATAGTAACAATTGATGACAATATGCCACCTTACAACGTTGTTTCTTTTCTAGATCCTACTGCTAATTACTTTAAAAAAGCATCTGTCATAACAGAAATCGTTGCTCCTTTATATCCAAAGATGAATTTGGAAGCAACACAAGCAATACAGAATACTGATTTTTTCTTGAATAATACATTTCAAACGTTGCTAACTGAAGTATTTAAAGAAGAAAGATCACAACAATCATCTATTTATAAATTATTACTATCTTCTTCCCGATCTTTCAAGGCTTTTATTGCAAAACTAGAAAATGTTGACTCAGATATTAAGATTTTGATTGTGGGTATTTCAATGCCCAAGTTTATCTGGATAGTAGAAGTAACCAACATTGATTTAATGGATAAAAATAAAATTAACGGCTTTATTATCTTTGATGCTACTGCTAGTACAATACAAGTTTTATGTATCATATTAGACGGTAGGATGACGTTTGATAATGGTGAAAATTGGACAGAATGCCCGGATTGTGGTATATTGCCAGCTTATAAAAATAATTTAAAAGGAAAGTGGAATCTATGGAAGATGTAATGATAAAAAGGGGAGAGGAACTTCTAAAAAAACTCCAAAAAGAAAATCGAGTATATACAGTTCCAAAAGATTTATCAAACAAGCTAACCACTGAACTACGAAATGTTTCCATAAAGGCACATAAAGACTTTATTCATCAGCAGAATATGGCAGATCAGGCATTGAGGGATATTAAGCTGATTTAAAGGCTTTTGTTACTCTAGTTTTTTCAGTGTTCTTTATCTTGATGATGTTAAGCACTAAGGAGATAAAAGAATGAACAAACTAAGAACCAACACTGTTTTGACCTTGTGTATTTCAATCTTTCTATTCATACAAGCATCTTGCAGTCCCTTGCCAATAGCACCAAAGGTAGTGGACTTAAGTATTGGATTTGTACATAACAACCAAATTCATTTAACCTCTATTCCAAAACCTTGTAAGAGGATCAATGTTCTCGCCAATGGATCGGTTGGGATTCGGAATGTTGTCCTGATCCTGCCGTCAAAAGAGCAAGTTCCTATGAAAGCAGAAAATAGCAGTTTTAACTTTACGCCCGATATACCCGGAGAGTATTCAGTTACCTACGAATATACTTATACCAATCACTTTGAACATTTAGAACCTGATTACAATAATTCGGACCTGGTGTGGGAAAAAGGTGATTTGTCCATGAGTGTTCCAAACGTTTCAATACCGGATGGGTACGAAAAGGTGTCCTCCCAAAATAAGTATTTGACCCTTTCTTACCCCACTTTTGTTTCTTCCTCTATGGTCGATCTGGTGCTGGAATGTAATATTTTGCCAAAACCTTCTATCGTGACGATGGATATAAAAGGGTGGGCAACTTTTCCCGATGCTTTTGTGTTTTCTGGCAAACAACTGATAAGAATCCCTTTACCACTGGACAGGAAACATACGCATGTGTCAAGGGGACGGGGGAACTGACAACAACGATTGTTGATTCTGACTATTTTGTGGAGGAGTAGGGGAAGGGAATGCTCTATCTAATCAATTTCTGTTAAAATGATTGCATTGGGAGCAAAGAATCTTAGGAATAGGAGCTTATAATGACTAAATTGATCACAGGAGTAATGTTGAATAGATGACACCAAGGGAATTAGAAACCTTTCTAGCGAATCTTATTGCAGATTGGGAAAATGAAATTGTTGAATTTAAGGAAGCAGATGACAATTACAGTACCGATAAAATTGGTAAATATTTCTCCGCTCTTTCCAATGAAGCAAATTTGCGAGATCAAGAAAATGCCTGGTTGGTTTTTGGTGTACAAAATAGCACGAGAACAGTCGCGGGAACGACTTATCGAATGGAAAGAGATAGACTGCAAAACACTAAAATGCAAATTGCCGATGACACAGAACCATCCATCACATTTCGGAATGTTTATGAATTAGATTCACCCCTGGGAAGGGTAGTATTATTTGAAATACCCTCCGCTCCAAAAGGCATACCCATCTCCTGGAAAGGACATTATTATGCTCGTGCAGGAGAAAGTCTGGTTGCGCTAGGAATTGATAAACTGGATGAAATCCGAAGACAAACCTTATCGCTTGATTGGTCGGCTCAAGTCTTATCCGGTTCTGTTATTTCAGATTTAGATCCAGAAGCCATACAAAAAGCAAAAAGAGCTTTTTTGGAGAAATATTCCAATCGATTCACCACGGAAGAAATCAATGCTTGGACTGATCGTGTATTTTTAGAAAGGGCACATCTTACGCTAAATAGACAGATAACCAGAGCTACGGTAGTGTTATTAGGCAAACCGGAATCAGCACGATTTCTTTCGCCATATCCAGCTCAAATAACTTGGAAACTAGCTGGTAACGAAAGAGCTTATGAGCATTTTTCTTTGCCTTTCTTGCTAACATCAACACTCCTATACCAAAAAATTCGAAATTTCCAGATGCGCATTCTACCCGAGAAATCACTTCTAGCGGTAGAAATTCCAAAATATGATCAAAAAGTGACGATGGAGGCGCTACACAACTGTATTGCCCATCAGGACTACACCAGAAATGGAAGGATCCTGGTAACTGAATATCCGGACAGACTAGTGTTCGAAAATGAAGGAACGTTTATGGAGGGAAGCCCAGAAGAATATGTGAGTGGCGATAAAACTCCAAGGCGTTACAGAAATTCATTTCTGGCTCAAGCCATGAGCGAAATCAATATGATTGATACGATGGGATACGGTATTCACTCTATGAATGTGGGTCAAGCACGCAGATATCTTCCCTTACCGGATTATGATTTTAATGAACCAAATGCTGTAAAATTAACCTTGTATAGTACCTTCTCCGATTCAGATTACAGTAGCACTCTACTCAACAACAAAAACCTTTCTTTGATAGAGATTATTGAACTAGATAAAGAATCGAAGGCTAAGATACAACTTCAAGAAACTAGGGAAGAAACTACGGTGAAAACTAAGGTGAAAACTAAGGTGAAAACTAAGGTGAAAATGATTGAGCTTTTGACTCAAAAACCCGATATAACAAGAGAAGAATTAAGCAAATTTCTTGGTTTAACCATCGACGGAATTGATTGGAATATCCGACAATTAAAAAAAATAGGCAAAATTAAACGAATTGGATCGGATAAGGATGGTTATTGGGAGGTAGTTTCAGGTGAAACTCAAGTTTAAACACCAACAATTTCAGGCTGAAGCAATCAGTAAGAAGTTTTGGAGCATAGTTTTGAAAAGTAAGGAGAGCAAATAGATGGCATCATTTAGTTCCGGCAAGATTCAGCTTCCCGATTTTCAACGAGGTTGGTTTGGATAGTATTTTAGAACTGGCGATTGAAGAACAAGGAAGAACCGACAGGTAACACATGGATAAGGATATTACTGAAATCTTTAAACAACCAGATGGAAGACGACTTGAATTTAAAAGTAGCATTCCAGATGCCAATGGACTGGAGAAAACAGTCATCGCCTGAAGGGAGGAAAAATTAACCAGAGCACCATGGAAATTAAGATCATTCAAGAGAACAAAAAGAGATACTTAGATTTGCTACTCCTGGCTGACGAACAAGAAAATATGATTGACAAGTATTTAGAGCGAGGGGACATGTTTGCTCTTTATGATGGTGATGTCAGAAGCATCTGTGTGGTCACGAAGGAAGGGGAGGATGCTTTGGAGCTAAAAAGTATCGCCACCTACGAGAAATATCAGAGGCAGGGCTACGGTAGCAAGCTCATCCATTATCTATTTGAGTATTACTTTGGCCAATATAAAACCATGTTCGTGGGTACGGGAGAAAGCCCCTCCATCATTGCTTTTTATGAACACCTCGGATTTACCTACTCTCACCGGGTCAAAAACTTCTTTGTGGACCATTATGATCACCCTATGGTAGACCAGGGCATTCAGCTGGTGGATATGATTTATTTAAGGAAGGATTTCTAGGGGTTAGTTTGGAAAAGCATTGATGAGATCGCCATCAGCGAAGACTTTTTTGGTTGGCAAATTCTTACTCAGCAGGCAATGACTGGGAACGCTTTAGATACCAAACAGCCTTGGTGGGAACGTTTTTCTGAGGAAAAACATCCTGGAGAGAAGATTTTGAAGTTGGGGGGGGGGGGAAGGAGAAAAGAATCAAATACCCATCAAGCAAAAATCAGGTAAGTAGTATTTGTGGTTATCAGCTTACCTGATATGCTTAACCAATGAATAATTTTCTATTTATCGATGGGAGCAATCTATATGCTGGTCAGTATGAACTCTTTGGACCAGATAAATATTTAGATTTCTTAAAATTCATCTGTCATATTGAGTCGAATTTGGGTGTTCATTTTGATTCAATATTTTTTTATGCTTCTTATTCACCAAGACCTCAATCTTTATCACCAGAAACAAAAAGATATCTGACCAATGATGTCTATTTCGGTCAAACTGACCAGACAAATCACACCAAACTGACCAATCAACTCGGACCAAACTGACCAGATTTTTTATCCATCCTAGAAAGTAGTTTATCATTTAGCTCTCAAACAACAAGATTATGTTCATCACTTTTTTTCTTTCTCTTCCATCGCCATCCATCTTCTCATCGAATCTCCTTCGAGTTC
>Ga0247841_10011535_pt1 | contig 11731 bp, 11 predicted proteins | sample LaCruzMarch2015__2_FD_192410 | JGI IMG/M metagenome (GOLD analysis project Ga0247841, IMG submission 192410) | Freshwater microbial communities from meromictic Lake La Cruz, Castile-La Mancha, Spain - LaCruzMarch2015_18m | ecosystem: Environmental > Aquatic > Freshwater > Lake | place: Spain...
GTTGATGGTTACGGCATGGATTGCCTCCTCGGGAAGCATCCGGTATTTGACACATGCCATGGAAAGAATGAATTGCATATTGCCCGAGGGCGATGACCCGGGATTGAAATCGCTGGCCATAGCAACCGGCAGACCAGCATTGATCATCTTACGGACAGGCGCATAGGCCATTTCAAGAAAAAAAGCAGCGCCAGGCAGCACGGTTGGCATGGTTTCAGTGCCCAATAGGAATTCAATCTCAGCATCGCCGGTAAATTCCAGGTGATCGACAGAAAGAGCATTGTATTTAACGCCAACCTGGATGCCACCGGAGTAATCCAGTTCATTGGCATGGATCTTTGCCCGCATCCCATATTTCATGCCGGCATTCAGGATACGGTCAGTCTCTTCTACGGTAAAAAATCCACGATCGCAAAACACATCAATATAATCGGAAAGTTCTTCAGCGGCAACCATCGGGATCATTTCACTGATAACCAGATCGACGAAGTCTCCCTGTTTTCCTTTGAACTCAGCAGGTACGGCATGTGCCCCCAGGAATGTTGGTACAATGGTGACCGGCGTCAACTTCTGCAGCTTACGGATGACCCGCAGCATTTTCAGTTCATCCTCCACACACAATCCATAACCGCTTTTGATCTCGACAGCGCCGGTGCCCAGCATCATGATCTCATTCAGCCGGCCCAGCGCCTGCTCCACGAGTTCGTCTTCACTGGCATCATGCAACCGCCGCGCTGAATTCAGGATTCCCCCTCCCCGCCTGGCAATCTCCTCGTAGCTTAGCCCTTTTATCTTATCTATGTACTCAATCTCACGACTTCCCGCATACACTAGATGGGTATGACTGTCGCAGAAACTCGGAAAAACCATCTTGCCCGTTGCATCGATCACCTCCAGGCGTTCCGCGTTTTGCGTTGAGCGTTCCGCGTTTTGCGTTGAGCGTTTCGCGTTTTGCGTTGAGCGTTCCGCGTTTTGTGTTGAGCGTTGCGGGTTTTGAGTTGCGCGTTGCGGGTTTTGCGTTGCCTCCTCTTTAATTGGTAATTGGTAATTGGTAATTGGTAATTGGCAATTCGTCATTTCGCCAAAGTCCTTTATCCTGTCCCCTTCTATCAGTAGCCAGGCATTTTTCAGCGTCGTCAGTTTCGACATTGCCTTACCGGCAACCATTGGTTGCGGTTTCTCTTCGACTTGTATAAGTTCTTTGATGTTCTTAATCAGGATGGCCATGGTGCAGAATTATGGTTTACGAAAATAACCATTTTTACCGTCGCAATGCTATTATTAAGAGAACATGAAGCGCGTTCGGGGATATTGTTAAACTGTTTCAGCCGGCTTTTTAGGTTCATTAAACAGGATGTCAACCTCGCCTCTGTTTTCAATGCAATCCATCAGCCTGCTTTTCAGCTTCCAGCAAGTCATCTGACGAAGTTCGACCTGGCGGGAAAGTTCATAGGTGGAAACCGCTGGGTTGTGGCACACCATATAAACAATCCGAAAGGCCTCCGTGATCGGTATGTGACAGCGGTGGAAAATCGTATGAGAGGTGGCCGACTCTTCATGTTTGCACTTCGTACACCGCCGGGCATAAGGTGTTTTGCCTTTACAAAAATTGTCGTTTCCGCACTTTTTGCAGGTAAATCCCTCCTCCCACTTTTTCTCAGCAAGAAATTTAAGACAATCTTCCTCATTAGAAAAATATCCTTCAAGTTCCTTAATGTCAAGTTGTTTAAAAAGTAAAGCCATATAAAAAAACGCTTATCGAATGCAAAGATAAAAAAAATAGTGATATTTATGCGATTCATATGAAAAATTAATTTTATCTTTGCAGCGCAAATAAAAACAAACCACCATGAAAAAACTGACTTTCATACTTCTCTTCCTTGCATCATTGTCAATGAATGCATGCAACAGCAACGCCGGCGCCAACGATGGGACTCCGGGAAACACCGATGGACAGGTAGTTAAACTGACTGCCGAATCATTCCAGCAACTCGTTTGGGATTATAAAAAGAACCCGCAGGAATGGGTTTTTAAGGGTGATCAGCCCGTTATTATCGATTTTTATGCCGATTGGTGCCGTCCGTGTAAAATGGTTGGCCCGATCATGGAGGAACTTTCAAAAGAGTATAAAGGAAAAGTAAGGATTTACAAAGTGAATACAGATGAGCAGCGTGAATTGGCCGGATTGTTTCAGATCCAATCAATCCCTGCCATGTTGTTCATTCCAAAGAATGGGAAACCCCAAATGTCGGTAGGTGCGCAGCAGAAACCGGCGTATGTGGATATGATCAAAAATGTGCTGATGGTGAAATGAGAGCTGGCAAGTTGGCAAGTTGGCAAGCTGGTAAGTTGGTAAGCTGGCAAGTTGGTAAGTTGGCGAATTATGAAACAGGTTAGCAAAAATGGGTTGGATAGTTTTTTGCCCCTGCACGCACGATCAATCTTTTATAAAAAACAAAAATTAAAAACAAAATAATATGGTAGAACATTTGACAAAACAGGCTTTCCTTGAGAAGGTCTTCAATTATGAGCAAAATCAGGAATGGAAGTTCGAGGGCGCCAGGCCTTGCATTATTGACTTTTACGCCGATTGGTGTGGTCCCTGCAAGATGGTGGCGCCAATTCTTGAAGAACTTGCAATAGAGTATGCAGGCAAATTAGATATTTACAAGATCGACACCGAAGCAGAGCAGGAACTCGCCGGGGCCTTTGGCATACGCAGTATTCCTTCAATGCTTTTCGTTCCTTTGGCCAATCAGCCGCAAATGTCTGTCGGCGCATTACCCAAAGATTCATTGAAAAAGGCGATCAATGATATTTTACTGAAGGAATCGGTGAATTAACAAGTTCTTTCGTATTGGTGCACCATGAACCTTTATAAAGCAGAGGCTGTTTCAGACAATGAGGCAGCCTTTTACTTTTGTATCAGATTGAATCAGGTATTGTCAATTAATGATGTAAATTTGCTTATAGGTTTTAATATTTAACAATTTTGATTTTTAATTTTACTTATTGACCGTGCTCCTTAACCTTCCCAGTCTTGCATCAGAACTTTACAAGCAGTTCCCTGAAGTCCTTTTTGCATATGTTTTCGGATCTGCGAAAACAGGTGAGATCAGGCCCGGAAGTGACATTGATGTGGCTGTATGGATCATCAATCCTGACATGAAAATGAAACTTATTCCCAAACTGGTTGGTCTTGTTGAATCATTTACACAAAGAGCTACGTGTGACCTGGTCTTCCTGAATGACGTCGGCGATCAGCTTGCTTTCGAGGTACTGCAGGGGAACATCCTGTTTATCAGAGATGAAGCCCGGGATCTGCACTCGGGTTTTTATTCGGAGACCTGCCGTAATTATGAGGATCATATTGTCTGGATGAAAAAACAACTTCAATACCGTGGATATGAGGTACAATGGAATCATTGAAGCAAAACTGAGGATTATCGAGCAGAAACTTGCTGAGATTGAAAGCTGGAATATTACCGGATTTTCGCAACTTAAGGAAAGTTCCTTGTTGCAAAATGCAGTTGAGCGGGCACTGCAAGTTTGCACCGAAGTGATGATCGACATCAGTGAACGAATCCTTGCATTGCATAAGATCGCGCCGCTGGCCTCGGCTGCTGAAAACATGCAACAACTTCAGAAAATGGGCATCATACCTGCACGATCCGAATATGAGGATATGGTGAGATTCCGGAACTTCATCGTTCATCGATATGAAAAAATCGACCTGGAAATTATCTTCGGGATACTTAAAAACAAACTTTTTCTTTTTTATGAATTTATCAGCGACATCAGGAATGGCTGAAACTGAATAAATACCTGAGGACTGTTATTGCAGCACCAATAAACTCAAAGTCCAGGGATTATTCAACCAGGATCAGGTTCCTCTGGAGCCTGGTTATTTCTTCATATGAACAGGCCTTCGATGAGGTAATTGCCAAACCGCTTATGAAACAAAATTTTTTGCCCATATACGATTCAGTTGTTTTGGTCTGTTTTATAAAGCATTCTCAAAAGCTAGCAAATAACTGAGGGTGAAAATTGCTTACTTTTGCAGGCTCCCTGAACCGCCTGCAACATGCCCATCCTCCTCGAAACCGCATACCTCCCTCCCATCAGCTATATGGCTGAAGTGTTGCGGGCCGGAGCCGTGGTTATTGAAGTAAACGAAACATATCAAAAACAAACCTATAGAAATCATTGTTCCATTTACGGTCCCAACGGGAAGCAGATCCTGAGCATCCCCGTTGTTAAAGTAAACGGGAACCACACAACAATAAAGAATATCAGGATCTCAGATCAACAGCCCTGGCAGAAAATCCACTGGCGGTCGATTGAAACGGCGTACAACAATTCGCCGTTTTTTCTTTTTTACCAGGATATGTTTGCCCTGCTTTATGAAAAGAAATTCGGATTCCTGGTCGATTGGAATCTGGAACTGCTAAAGGTAATCCTGAAGATCATAAAGGTTGATGTAAAAATAGATCTGACAATCAGTTATGAAAAATATCCGGTTATAGAATCCGTTCAATCCGTTGGTTTAAATCTGAAAAACAATCCTGATCAGGAAAAAACAGCAGAAATGAAAGATCTGCGGGGTAAACTGGTTCAGAAAAACACTGATCTGCAAATGGAATATCCACACTATACACAGGTTTTTGAACCCCGGCATGGTTTCATCCCCGGGTTAAGTGTGATTGACGCAATTTTCAATCTGGGTCCCGAAACGGGTGATTACCTGGATCAAATAATGCAGGGGGTGCCTTAAAGTCAAGACAGTCTTTTTTTAAAGAGATTTGTCCTCACTTTCAGAATAATTCCATTAACAATAGATTATATTTGCATAGGTAAATTTTATTCCGGCATCAGTTCTTTGGGAGGATATGACCCATTTGGCACAACTGCGGATGTGGGAAATGAACATCAACTTAATTCTTTTTCACCATGAAGTCTATCACAAACCGGTTTCCCAGATTGCTTGCGATCATCTTTGTCAGCATATTATTCCCTTTTATCGGATCAGGACAAACAATCCAGGAGGTAAATTTCCTTCCACCCTGCGATTCATTTGGCATCTCTAACCTGCCAACCAAGACTGCCCGCATCATGAATGACCTTCAGCAACTCGATTCAACCCTGAATGCAACCATTGCCCGTCGGCCTGAAGACAAAGAATCCACCGCTTACTATCACTTTAACTTTTATGTCGATTGCCAGGGCAGGTTTGTAGCTTCCATGCTCGAAACCTATGATGGCACCATGGGTATGGCGAGCCGGGTTCTGAAATTGTTGAATACCCTCATCGTGTGGTCACCAGCGTTGCAAAATGAGACGCCGGTGAATTCAATGGTCAAGGTAAATGTCCAGATCCGGAAAGGAAAAATCTCAATTCAACCATAAATTTAACCGGCGTACCCCTCTGATAAGGTTATTTTTCCTACCTTTGCCTTAATTTAATCTAAATTAATTGGCAACCCTGCTTGATTTGAAACAAGGCGATTCAGGGCTCATCACCAAGGTGAAGGGTCGTGGCGCGTTCCGCAAGCGCATCACCGAGATGGGGTTTGTTAAAGGGAAAAAGGTTACGGTGGTTAAGGCGGCGCCCCTGCAGGATCCCATCGAATATAAAATTATGGGATCGCACGTGTCGCTAAGGAAAAGCGAAGCCATCCTTGTTGGAATTCAACCTGCATATGTTCAGATAAATTTCGAAGATCTGGCATCGGATACAACCAGCTACAGCGGAACCTTTGAAGAGGAGTCGATGCGCAATGGTTTTGGAGATAAAGGCAAGGTTATCGATATCGCACTGATCGGAAATCCAAATTGTGGTAAAACGACTCTTTTCAATTTTGCCTCCGGCCTGCACGAACGGGTGGGGAATTTCAGCGGCGTAACCGTCGATTCAAAGCAGGGAAAATTCAAACATTCGGGTTATACCTTCAATCTCACCGATCTGCCGGGAACATACTCGCTAACTGCCTATTCACCGGAAGAACTATTTGTTCGCAAGCATATTATCGAGAAAGTTCCCGACATTGTTGTGAATGTCGTGGATGCTTCAAACCTTGAACGCAACCTCTACCTTACCACACAACTGATCGACATGGATATCAGGGTTGTGATCGCCCTCAATATGTACGATGAATTTGGCAGGCAGGGAGATCAGCTTGATTTCAAGGCTTTGGGGAAATTATTGGGAATCCCTGTAATCCCAACCATAAGCTCCAAAGGAAACGGCATTCCCGAATTATTCGATCGTCTCATTGAGGTTTATGAAGACCGCGATCCGGTGGTCAGGCATGTCCATATAAACTACGGACCAGAGCTTGAACGATCGATCAGGAAAATCCAGGATGCGATCTGGCTTGATAAAACGCTTACCGACCGCATATCATCCAGGTATTACAGCATTAAGCTGATAGAAAAGGACCAAGACGTTATATCATCGCTTGAATCCTCACCCCTATGTGCGAAAATCCTCGGGATTGCAGAACACGAAATTCAACGGCTCGAAACCAGCTTCAAAGAAGATTCAGCAACACTGATCACTGATGCCAAATATGGCTTCGCCGCCGGGGCGCTAAAGGAAACGCTGACTCCAAGCCATCACGATATTCCTTCAAAAACGTTCAGTGTCCGGATTGATAAAATTTTAACCCACAAATGGCTTGGATTCCCCATCTTCATCGCGTTTCTCTGGCTTATGTTTCAATCCACCTTCTCTGTTGGAGAATATCCGAAACACTGGATCGACCTGGGGGTATCATGGATAGGAGCCCGCGTAAGCATAATCTTGCCAGCAGGACCCGTAAAAGACCTTCTTGTTGATGGGATCATCAATGGGGTTGGCAGCATCATTATTTTTCTGCCCAACATCCTCATTCTTTTCTTCTTTATCTCGTTGATGGAGGATACCGGTTATATGGCCCGTGCTGCCTTCATCATGGATAAACTGATGCACAAAATGGGACTTCATGGGCAGTCGTTTATTCCGCTCATCATGGGATTCGGCTGCAATGTGCCGGCCATTATGGTGACCCGCACACTGAAGGACCGCAATGACCGGTTACTCACCATGCTCATAAACCCTTTCATGTCGTGCAGCGCACGTTTGCCGGTATACCTGCTGATTGCAGGAGCCATCTTTCCCGATCATGCCGGCAGTGTAATTTTCGGACTTTATATGACCGGGGTGATCCTTGCAGTATTGATTTCACTGGTTTTTAAAAAAATACTCTTCAGGAGCAAGGAGGCCCCCTTCGTAATGGAGCTGCCTCCTTACCGGCTGCCTACCTTCCGCGTAATCATGAGACATATGTGGGAGAAGGGACAACAATACCTAAGCAAGATGGGCGGAGTCATTCTTATTGCCGTAATCCTGATCTGGGCGCTTGAATATTTCCCGGCAGGCAGCAATGCAACTCGTGCAGAAAGATTGCAAAAATCCTATATTGCCAAAATCGGTAAAACCATCGAACCACTGATTGCCCCACTGGGCTTTGACTGGCGGATGGGTGTCAGCCTGATTACCGGCGCTGCAGCCAAAGAGGTGGTGGTGAGCACCATGGGAGTGCTGTTCGGATCAAGCCATTACCATGACAAAGGAGCTCCTCAAACTTTGGGAGTGAACCTGCAGCAGGCAATACACCAGGACGGGCCTTTGATGGGACAGAAACTTTTCACTCCCCTCGTCGGGATTTCATACCTTCTTTTTATCCTGATTTACATGCCGTGTGTAGCGGTGGTGGCCACCGTAAACAGGGAATCGGGCAGCTGGAAATGGGCGCTCTTTCTCATCACTTATACAACTATCCTCGCCTGGATACTATCTTTCTCCGTGTTTCAAATTGGCAGTTTAATATTGTCCTGATATGGTTATTCAATACCTTATCACCGGTTCAATTGTAATTGCAGCGCTTGTACTGACAATAACAAGACTGATCCGGTTTTTCATATCCCCTGCCTCTAAATGCGAGGGATGCAGCGGATGCAGCCTCAATGAACTACAAAAGAAGACAACCCGGAAAAACTCAAAATTTAAAACTCAAAACTCAAAATTGCAATTCAAAATTCCAAACTGAGCGCTATGTAAAGGTTATTTCATAATTTCGGTAAATGGTTATTGTTTTGAGTTTTGATCTTTAAGTTTTGAGTTAAGTTCATATCTTTGACTCTTTCTAATCCTGCAAAAATGGAATCCGGCATTTGCATTCACAGCGCAGTTCCTGTGAGGCGGGAACCCGCTCATACCTCTGAGATGGTAACTCAGATTTTATTCGGTGAATTATACCGTATTATTGACAAGGAGAATAATTGGCTTCACATTCATCTTATTTTTGATGATTATGAAGGTTGGATTCACTCTCTGCAATCGCATGCAGTCTCCGAGCCCGAATTTATTCGGCTGGCCGAATCAGAAACCGCAGTCACCCGCGACCTGGTTCATCCCCTGTCGCACGAAAACCAACAGACAATATTTCCAATTGTTGCCGGGAGTTCTCTTCCCGGGTTAGCTGAACAACGGTTTCAAATTGACCATGAAGTTTTCTTTTTTGACGGAACAATTTCCAGCGCCTCTCCGCCTGTGCAAACCGATGATTCCCTCAACCTGCAAAAAATAAGGCAGGATATCATGAATGACGCCATGATTTTTATCAATACACCGTATTTATGGGGTGGGCGTACACCTTTTGGGATAGACTGTTCAGGATTCACCCAAATGGTTTACAAACTTCAAAAAATAAAACTCCTTCGTGATGCAGTTCAGCAGTCAACACAGGGCGAAGTTATCAGCCTGCTGGCCGAAGCGGAATCAGGCGATCTTGCATTCTTTGATGATGAAGAGGGGAAAATTACACATGTCGGACTTGTCATCGATCATTCAAAAATCATCCATTGTTCTGGAAAAGTCAGGATTGATGCGCTCGACCACGAGGGGATCTATGATCAGGATCTGCAAAAATATACACACAAGTTGAGGCTGATAAAGAGAATCGTTTAGAATTACGAATGACTAATGACTAATGACAAGTGACAAGTGACAAGTGACAAATGACAAGTGACAAGTGACAAATGGCAAGCGACTAACGATAAATTACAGATGACAAGTGGCAATTTGCAATTTGCATTTTGCATTTTGCATTTTTTTTAATTCCCGCTCTCCTGTTTTTTTCGCTTTTCAATCTTTGGCTGGTTAAAAACCCAGGTAAGCCTCAGTGTAATCACATTATTATATTGATCACGTGTAACCGGCTGGCGGGGATACAACGCCGGATTATCGACGATTACGGTCCTGTTGCTTCTCATTGAATACTGGTACCTTACATTGGCCCATAGCTTGCTCCAGATGCGAATTTGTAAATCGGCAATCACAGAAATATCATTGTTGGCAAGTCCGGTCTGATAATGATATAGCGTGTCAAAAAAATTATTGGTTGTCTCCTTGTAGTAGACCAATTGCCCATAAGAAAAACCAACGCCCCCTGAAATTAATTTTTTATCTGTAAAATGCACTAAAACAGGTACTTCTGCATAATCCTGCTGCAGCCTGTATGTGGTTGAATCTTCCGATCCCTTGTGATAACTTCCTTTCTGACTATATAATAACTCCATACTGACCGACCAGTTTTTATTCTTCCCGAAAGGAACAATTACCATAGGGCCAACATTCAATCCGACCTTATTATATCCAAATAATTCATCTCCATCAACCTGTGTCAGGTTTATGCCAAGGCTTACCGCCCCCAGAAACCGTTGGGAAAACAATTTTTCAGATGAAAAAACAGCACCAAGGAGGAGGAGTAGTATGGTAAGATGGGAGAACTTCATGTACGATTTACGATTGACAAATTACAATTGACAAATTACGAATTACTAATTATGAATGATAAAATAATTTGGTTGTGCCAGTTTTAATGCCCTGATCCGTAATTTTTAATTTTTAATTTTTAATTTTCCTGCTTGATAGTAACGTTCAAACCCTGGTATTAGTATCCTGCCCTTTCATGGTCAACTGAATACGTTTGCGATCCATGTCAACTTCCAGTACTTCAACCTTAACTTTTTGATTCAGTTTTACGACATCATTCGGATCCTTTACAAACCGATCGGCAAGCTGGCTTATGTGTACAAGCCCATCCTGGTGAACGCCTAGATCGACAAAGATGCCAAAATTGGTAATATTTGTAACGATCCCCGACAGTTTCATTCCCTTGCGCAGGTCGCCAATAGAGTGGATATGCTTATCAAATTCGAACATCTCGAACTGCTGGCGCGGATCACGGCCGGGTTTGGCAAGTTCCAGCATGATATCCTGCAGGGTAGGCATACCAACCTGATGGCTCACAAATTCTTCAAGTTTTATCTGTGATCTCAGTTCGGCCTTTGCCATCAGGTCATCTATTGTGCAGTGCAGCTTTTGGGCCATCTGATCAACCACTGGATAACTTTCAGGGTGAACAGAACTGCGATCAAGCGGATTTTTTGCATCACGGATGCGTAAAAAACCGGCTGACTGTTCAAATGCCTTTTCCCCGAAGCGTGTTACTTTCCTGAATTCGCTGCGGGATTTGAAAGGGCCGTTTTCATTCCGGTGGATGATGATATTTTTGGCAAGATTTGGTCCGAGCCCCGAAACGTAGGTAAGCAGTTCTTCGCTTGCAGTATTTACCTCCACACCCACCTTATTTACACAGCTCACTACGGTGTCTTCAAGACTTTGCATCAGCGCTGATTGGTCAACATCGTGCTGATATTGTCCAACCCCGATAGACTTGGGTTCAATTTTGACCAATTCAGCCAGCGGATCCATGAGCCGACGGCCAATAGAAACTGAACCTCGCACGGTAACATCATAATCAGGAAACTCCTTGCGCGCCACAGCCGATGCAGAATAGACCGAAGCGCCGCTTTCATTCACCGCCAGCGCAATCACTTCACGATCGAAAGGGATAGCCCTGATCAAACGTTCAGTTTCGCGACCGGCAGTGCCGTTCCCTATGGCAATGGCTTCTATTTTATAAGCGTTGACCAGGCTTTTAATCTTATGGATGGCCTCCTTTACCTCATTCTGGGGAGGATGCGGATAGATAGTCTCGTTATGAACAAGTTTCCCTTGTTTGTCGAGGCACACAACTTTACATCCGGTTCTGAAACCAGGATCGATGGCCAATACATTTTTTTGACCAAGCGGTGGCGCAAGCAGCAGTTGCCGCATGTTTTCAACAAACACCCTGATGGCCTCCTTGTCGGCCTTTAGCTTGGCCCAGTGCCGCATCTCCGTTTCAATGGAGGGGAACAACAAGCGCTTGCAACTGTCGGCAATGGCTTTTTTAACCAATCCGGCGGAGGAATTATTTCCCTTGACAAAAATTCTTTCCAGAATTTCCTGGGCAATCTCATCCTTTACTTCAACGGAAACACGCAGGAATCCTTCATTTTCCCCGCGGAACATAGCCAGTACTCGGTGCGAAGGCGCCTTGAGTAACGGCTCATGGTAGTCAAAATACATTTCAAAGTTTATCCCATCCTGCTCTTTCCCCTTCACCATCCTTGATGATATCTGCGACTCCCTTTCAAACAAATGACGGATCCGTTTGCGGGCGTAAGCATCCTCATTGATTGTTTCAGCGAGGATATCAAGGGCTCCCTGTATTGCCTCTTCAACAGAATTGACCCCTTTTTCGGGATTGATGAAATTGAAAGCTCTTTGTTCAATATCATT
>Ga0247841_10011536_pt1 | contig 11730 bp, 7 predicted proteins | sample LaCruzMarch2015__2_FD_192410 | JGI IMG/M metagenome (GOLD analysis project Ga0247841, IMG submission 192410) | Freshwater microbial communities from meromictic Lake La Cruz, Castile-La Mancha, Spain - LaCruzMarch2015_18m | ecosystem: Environmental > Aquatic > Freshwater > Lake | place: Spain...
TGTGCCCGAAGAGGTGCCAGAAGAGGGACAGAAGCGGGAAAAGAAGAGCAAGACCCCTGCGCTCAACGCCTTTGGACGCGACCTCACGGAGCTCGCACGAAAAGGCGAGCTAGATCCCGTGATCGGACGTCGGAGCGAGCTTGAGCGGGTGATTCAGATTCTTAGTCGTCGCTCCAAGAACAATGCCGTGCTCCTCGGTGAAGCAGGTGTGGGTAAAACCGCTGTGGTGGAAGGGCTCGCTCGCGCCATCGTGGCTGGAGAGGTTCCTGATCGCATGCGTAATAAACGGGTTGTTGCACTCGATATGGCTCTATTAGTCGCAGGTACGCAATACCGGGGGCAATTCGAAGAACGTCTCAAAAAGGTGATTGATGAAGTGCATCGCGAAAAGAATGTTGTCCTCTTTCTCGATGAATTACATACGATCGTTGGTGCTGGAAGTGCTTCAGGCACCATGGATGCAGCAAACATCATCAAGCCTGCCTTGGCGAGAGGTGAGTTGCAATGTGTCGGCGCCACCACGCTCAATGAATATCGCAAGAGCATTGAAAAGGACGCTGCACTGGAAAGACGCTTTCAGTCCGTGAAACTCGAAGAGCCCTCGATTGAGGAGACGATTGCCATTCTCAAAGGCATCGCCCCACGTTACGAAGAGTACCACAAGGTCTCGTACGAGACGGGAGCACTTGAAGTCGCTTCAAAACTAACCGCGCGCTATCTTCCAGGACGCCAACTGCCCGATAAAGCTATTGATGCGATTGATGAGGCGGGTGCACGTGTGCGCATGCGCGTCACCGGCAAACCCCTTGACGTTAGCGCCTTTGAAGCACGTCTCGCTGACATCACTCGACGAAAAGATGAAGCGATTGCTACCCAGGATTTTGAAGCTGCCGCAACCCTCAGGGACGAAGAGAAGAAAGCCCGGCTTAAGATGGAAGAAGCTGTCACAGCCTGGAGAAAAGAACATGTCGAAAACATCCTTCCTGTGACGGTGGATGATATCACAGAGACAGTCGCACATATCAGCGGCGTCCCCATCAGGCGCATGAGCGAAACCGAAACCGCACGACTCCTGAACATGGAGAAGGAACTCTCTCAGACTGTGATTGGGCAGCTTCCTGCAATACAAGCAATCTCTCGCGCTCTGAGGCGTTCCCGTGCAGATCTAAAAGATCCCAAACGTCCCATCGGCTCCTTCCTCTTTTTGGGCCCCACCGGTGTCGGCAAGACGTTGTTAGCCAAAACGCTCGCCAACACTATGTTTGGCGATGATAAAGCACTGATCCAGATTGATATGTCCGAATACATGGAGAAATTCACCGTCTCTCGCCTCGTCGGTTCGCCTCCGGGTTATATTGGTTATGAAGAGGGTGGGCAGCTCACCGAGCGCGTCCGCAGACGCCCCTATAGCGTTGTGCTTTTTGACGAAGTGGAGAAGGCGCATCCAGATGTCATGCATATGCTTCTGCAAATCCTGGAGGAGGGACGGCTCACCGACAGCCTTGGACGCCAGATTGATTTCAGAAACACCGTAGTCATCTTGACCTCTAATCTCGGGTTTGATTACGAAAAGCAAGGACAAGGCCTTGGCTTTTCGCGTGATACGCTCAGCGAGGATTTCACTCGACTGCGTGACCGTATGATCAACTCTGCAAAACAAATCTTCAAACCTGAGCTCCTCAATCGCTTCGACGATCTGATCGTCTTTAAAAAACTTGATCAAACCGATCTAAAGAAGATATTGGAAGTTGAACTCGCCAAGCTCAGTGCCCGCCTCAGTGCAAAGGCCATTACCTTGGAACTCACCCAAGAAGCGATGAACCTTCTGATTTCCAAGGGATTTGACCCCATGCTGGGCGCGCGCCCGCTTCGGCGGACTGTAGAGCGTATGATTGAAGATCCACTTGCTGAGCAACTCTTGAGCGGTGACTTTGCAGGGAGCACCATCGTGGGCATGCCTACGGAGACGCATGAAACATTGGTTTTTAGCGAAAAGAAGGAGAAAGTCCCTAAAAAGCGCACAAAGAAAAAGTAGTTTTTTACATGAAACCACTTGCGCATTCAGGGGAGTTTTGGTATTGTATTACGTTTCACGGAGGAGTAAATGGTAAAGATCAGACTTCGCAGAACAGGTTGTAACAACAACAACTCATTTCGTGTGGTGGCGACAGATGAACGCTCACCTCGCGATGGTAAGTTTTTAGAGATTCTTGGCTGGTACCTGCCCAAACAGGAAGGCGTGAATTTCAAGGTTGACATGGAACGCATCGCATATTGGGTCTCGAAAGGGGCACAATTAAGCGAAACAGTGGCTAGCATTGTCCGCAAGACAAAGAAGGCCTCTGCTTAATTTCGCTGCGGTTGCGCCATGACCGAGCCCTTGCTTATTGATTTACTGACTGTTTTTCCTGGAATGCTACGTGGCTTCCTGGAAGAGAGTATGTTAAAACGAGCAGGTGCCATGGGTGCAGTGATTTTCAGGACGATTGATTTGCGGGATTTTGCGCATGATGCGCGACGGACAGCAGATGATCGTCCTTATGGTGGTGGCCCCGGCATGATTATGAAGCCGGAGTTGTGGTTTGAGGCGATTGAGACAATACGGACGCCTGAAGCTCGGGTTATTTTAATGACCCCTTCCGGCAAGACGTTCCAGCAGGCGGAAGCCCGCAGGTTGGCTCAAGAAAAACACCTCATTCTTCTATGTGGCCACTACGAAGGAATTGATGAACGCGTACGTGATGCGCTGGTGACAGATGAACTCTCCATCGGCGATTATGTACTCACCAACGGGGCCTTGCCCGCCGCGGTGGTGACTGATGCAGTGGTTCGCTTGTTGCCCGGCGTGCTGGGTGGCGGTGAAGCGGCAACGCAAGAAGAGTCTTTCACAGAATCTCTTCTCGAGTTTCCGCAGTATACACGACCGGCCAACTATCGCGGAATGGCGGTACCGGAAGTGTTGCAAGGCGGAAACCATGCGGAAGTGGTTGCTTGGCGTAAAGGTCAAGCATTAGACAGGACGGCGCGACAGCGCCCTGATTTGTTGAAATGATGTAGGTGCAAGCACCCGTGCTTGAACAGAGGAGATGAGAGAGATGATATCGAAAGCGATTGACAAGATTAATGCCGAGCAGATTGCAAAGGCAACTGAAAAGAAGGCAAAACCTGAATTCGCAATTGGCGACAGCGTGAAAGTGCATGTCCGCATCAAAGAAGGCGAAAAGGAACGTGTCCAGATCTTTGCTGGAACAGTCATTGCACGTGATGGCGCCTCAAGCAGCACGGCAACGTTCACCGTTCGCCGTATCTCGTTCGGTGTCGGTGTCGAAAAGGTCTTCCCCCTGTACTCACCCTTTATTGACAAGGTTGAAGTCGAACGTTCAGGCAAGACTCGCCGCGCGAAGCTTTATTATCTACGGGACCTGACCGGTAAGAAGGCGAAGCTAAGAGAAGTTAAATAACTCCTTTTTGCTGTTTAACGTGAAACCACACGACCCCCGCCCTGCATGGATTGGGTATAGTCGATGTGGTTTTTTGTTTTCCCGGACGCCTCCATTCAATTCCTCCGTGAACTCTGTGGGCTCTGTGAGAAAAAACGGCTACTGTTGGACAGCGAATATCAGTTGGTATTGGCGCGCCGGAATTCGACTTTGCGGAGGATCCGAATCTGCAGATAGGTGAAGCTCACCAGTGCAACCCCGAGAAACCAGGCCATGGTCGTAGCGGTGCTAAAGCGGAGGTTGTTGTAGGCCTCTTTCCAGATGGCAAGGCTGAGCACGTTGGTCGTGTCCCCGGGTCCGCCAAAGGTAAGGAGGAAAATACTCCCCATCCCTTGAAAGGCTGTAATAAAGGCTCCGACAAAGTTAATGACCATCAAGGGCAAGAGTTGCGGATAGGTGATATGACGGAAACGGCTAAAAATACCAGCGCCGTCAATCGCGGCAGATTCATAGTAGTCAGGTGGCAAGGCTTGAAGCGCCGCCACATAGATAAGACTTGCCATGCCTGCACTCGCCCATACCCCTGGAAGGATGCAGCAGACCATGGCTAAGGACTGGCTCTGGAGCCATGTCTGGCGAGCGATGCCAAAGAGGGCGAGCAGTTGATTGATCATGCCGTTCTCAGTGGGGTCATACATCAATTTCCAGAGCAGGGCAATGACCAGCGCACTCGTCAAATGCGGAAGGAAATACAGTGTCCGGAAAAAGATTTTTCCGCGGGGAATTTCTGCCAACATGAGCGCCAGAATAATAGGTGATAGAAAGCCGAGTAGGATGGTCAAGCCTACATATTTAAGCGTCCTTCCCCACGAGGCCCAGAAATGGGCATCTGTGACCACCATGATAAAGTTGTCTAATCCAACCCATTGTGTCTCCCCTACAATCTTATAGTTCTGAAAGGCCATCACTGCCCCTCGAATAATGGGATAGTAACTCCATAGCGCGATTGAGATGACCGCCGGAAGAATCATGATCCAAGGCGAAATCCCTGGTGATACTCCGCCCGTCCCAGGTGCTTTCAACTCTAACCGACGCTCTACTTGGGCATTTTTCCAGAATAACCCACCGCAGATCAGTAACGTGATAAGGACTACACCAAAGATGATTCGCGCCAAGGGGCGCTGTCTGGCCAATTGCTTTTCAGGCACGCGAAACATCAATCCCCTATTGGCATCTGCCGTGATGCTCTTCAACGCAGCTTCCGTGTCGAATGATTCGCCCCCGTCAGCCAGCAATAATCCTAAAAATCGCCGATCAATCAAGTCCGCAGCCGCCTGCCAAAAGCCAACAAAGGGTTCTGTCTTAGCTAAGATCTCCCCGCGATCCAGCCGCTCGTAATTCTCGCGAATTTTCTGGGGGAATTCTCCGAGATATTCATGAAGTCCAAGACGCGTGAGGTCTGAGGGTGTACACCAACGAGCATACCCTTCAAGAACCTTCTGACGGATCGTTTCATCATTAACCTCTTGAGAGGCCAATTGCTGAACACACTTCCAGATCAAGTCGCGCTCCGCTTTTGGACGACGTCCCACCCCCTCGGTCATACTGTAAAAATGTTTATGGGCTTGAAAGACGGGCTTCATCCCTGGCTTGGCAGCAGGGAAGGGCATAATTCCGATCATCTCGGGTGGTAAATTCGCTTCACGCGTTAAAAGCTCCACAAGATCGAGACCTGCAAACAGAGCAACAATTTCGCCTTGGGCAAAGAGCTGGGGCAATTCAGTCGTGAGACGGGGTAGCGGACGCGTGGCACCTCTAATGACCTCGGATGGCTCAAACTCGAGCAGACGTCCATCCCTGAGCGTCACGCACTCCTCGGCCAAGTCAAACGCGGATAGATTGATGATCTCTTGGGTCTTGGGGTCACGAATCCAAGGCGACCAAACCAATTTGTGAAGGAATTGCGCCGCCTCTAACGATTCAGGCGAGTCAAAGTTGGCCTGCCATGTCCCCTGAACCTTGGAAAGATCTTCTCCTGTATCAGGAGCTCGAAAGAAAGTCTCCTCCATGTTGAAGTGATAAACCTTCCCAGTTACCGGAGATGTCCGAATGTTGATAATGGGCGACCCGCCCGCAGCCTGCATCCACGGCAACCAGCCCCATGGACGACACTCCATACCAAAGGCGCGCTGACCGCGTTGCACGCGAGCCCCTGACACTTGCTTGCGGGGAAGGGTCAGCTTCTGGCACCAGACAAAAAACTCATCCCAGGTCTCAGGCGTCTTCTCAGGATCAAGTCCTGCCTGTTGAACCAGATCTTTTCGATAGATGATACCGTAATGCCAGGTACCCGCCATTGGCACACCATAGACCTTGCCATTCTTTGTCGCCACACGACGCCACAAGGGTGGAACATCTTTCCATCCAGACCATTTTGCTTCACGGTCACTGATCTGTCCGTCACCATCTAGATCATCGCCAATCCATTCGTTGAGCGGATGAATAAATCCTTGCTCAATATCATGGCAAATAATATGGAACCAACAGAAATAGACATCTGGCGCAGTCCCGCCAGCAAGTGACAACATAAAAGGTGCTCGCCCGCCCCCACCTGGGAGGACAAGTCCGCCCCACTTCTGCGGATTCAATTCGGGTTCCTGACGCGTGAGTTTAAGAATCTGGCGCGTCACCGGTCCCTCGGGCGTGTCAGGATCATACCCGCCCATGAAGGAGACGGTCACAGGTTCCTTCGGCGCAGCGATCACCATGCTGCTGCACAACAGCAACAGTGCTAAAGGGGACATATGGGACGTATAAGACGCAAGGGACCTATACTGAAAGGGACGGCAAAACATAAGTCCCATCCGTCCCTTTTGTCCCATAAGTCCCATCTCAAAACTCCCCCTTATCCCAGACGACCTTTGAAGTCGTCGTAGCCAAAACGTTTGACAACCTTTACCTCACCATCAAGTCCACGAAGCGCAATGTTAGGCAATCGGATGCCATTGAAGGTATTGGTTTTGACCATCGTGTAGTGGGCCATATCTTCAAAGATGATACGGTCGCCAGTCTTCACAGGTGTATCAAATGACCAGTCGCCAAAGACATCCCCGGCAAGGCAAGAGGCACCGGCGAGACGGACCGTATAAGGCTTCTCTCCAACATCCCCTCCCTTGTCCGCGTGAGCTGACGGCAGCGCCTCGCCGTTCCAGTGCGGATCACGAAAGAGACGTGGACGATAGGGCATCTCCATTACGTCAGGCGTATGACACGCGCAGGAGGCGTCGAGGATAGCAATCGGTCGTTCATTCTCCACGACATCCAACACCGTGGCAACCAGCGTCCCGGCATTTAAGGCACACGCCTCGCCAGGTTCTAAGTAGAGTGTTGTGATATTGGGATGACGCATGCGAAACGCCAAAAGCGTGTCACAGAGCAAATCAACGTTGTAATCCTCACGCGTGATATGGTGTCCGCCACCAAAATTAAACCATGTGAGTTTAGAAAGGAGATCACCGAACTTCTCTTCGATGGCCACAACCGTCCGCTCAAAGGGTTCCGCATTCTGTTCGCAGAGATTATGGCAATGAAAGCCCGTAATCCCCTCTAAGGAGTGTCCGGCAAACGATGAGCGACGAATCCCGAGTCGCGACAAGCGCGCACAAGGGTCATAGATTTCAGTATGCCCTTCGGAGTGCTCTGGATTGATACGCAACCCGACCGTGATGTCACGTGACTTAGGGAGTTGACGAAAGAGTTCCCATTGCGCAAAGGAATTAAATGTAATGTGATCCACAACCTCGGCAAGGTTTTGCATCTCAGTCAACGAAAAGGCAGCAGCAAAGGCATGCACCTCCCCGCCGAAAGCTTCGCGCCCTAAGCGGGCCTCATCCACGGAACTCGCGCAACATCCATCCAAGGTTTTACGCATCTGAGGAAAGAGTCCAAAGGTTGAAAAGGCTTTGAGGGCAAGAAGGATCTTGCACCCAGTCCGTTTCTTAACCTCCGCAAGCAGACGCATGTTCCGCTCAATCGCGGAACAATCTACAATGAATGAGGGTGTTGGAATCATAGCACCTCCCCCTTATTGGATCGGCGAGGTGAACACGCGTTTCTTAAGAACCTTCCAAGGCAGGCCATGCTGATTGAGCGCGGCCATAAAGGGATCGGGATCAAACTGCTCCATATTGAAGACCCCCTGCCCCTTCCACTGGCCTGTCAACATCAGCATTGCGCCGATCATCGCGGGTACGCCTGTCGTATAGGAGATCGCCTGAGACTTCACTTCACGATAGCACTCCTGGTGATCGCAGACATTGTAGACGAAGGCCACCTTCTCCTTGCCCTTGGCGTCTTTTCCGCTCGCTTGTACACCAATACAGGTCTTCCCTTTTGTCAAAGGACCCAAAGAGGCGGGATCTGGCAGCAATTTAGCGAGGAACTGAATCGGGACAATCTGCGTGCCATTAAAGGATACAGGGTCAATGCGATCCATGCCGATGTTTCGGATGACCTCGAGATGTTTGAGATAATTTTCGCCGAAGCTCATCCAGAAACGGGCCTGTTCAAGACCTTTGATGTGTTTGCCGAGTGACTCCAACTCTTCATGGTAGAGCAAAAAGATGTTAAGTTTACCGAGCTTATCTGGCATGACGAAAGGCTTCTGCACAGAGAGCGGTGCGGTCTCCATCCATTTGCCCTTCTTCCAATACCGTCCCTTGGCTGTAATCTCGCGAATATTGATTTCCGGACTGAAGTTCGTTGCAAAGGGGAGTCCATGACTTCCAGCATTGCAGTCAATGATATCAATTTCCTTGATCTTTGGCACGAGGTGCTTTTGCAGATAGGTCGTAAAGACACTCGTCACCCCAGGATCGAAACCAGACCCCAAGAGTGCCATAAGTCCAGCCTTCTGAAAACGTGCCTGATACGCCCATTGCCACTTGTATTCAAACTTGGCTGTATCCAAGGGCTCATAGTTCGCGGTATCCAGATAGTTGACACCCGACTCAAGGCAGGCATCCATGATATGTAGATCTTGATATGGCAACGCCACATTGATGACCAAGACGGGCTTCGTCTTCTTCAAAAGCTTTGTCAGTTGTGGCACATTGTCCGCGTCCACACCGTACGTGGAAACAGGCACCTTCGCCTTGATTTCCTGGGCGAGCTTATCACACTTCGATTTTGTGCGTGAGGCCAGAATGATTTCTGTAAAAACCTCTGGCACTTGTGCGCACTTATGCGCCACAACCGAGCCCACACCCCCTGCTCCAATGATCATGACTCTGGCCATATTCATTCTCCTTCTGAAAAGATTCTTTATTCTTCGAAATAGGTATACCCGCGCATACCATTCTCGTAGGCTGCAACAATCTCGCGGCGCTCAGCAGGCGTGATCTTGCGTTGCTTCACCGCCTCCTCAGCCGTTGCACGGAACTGTTCAATCAAACGTTCAGGACGATATTCGACATAACTAAGCACATCGCCTACGGAGTCGCCGGCCACATGCTGAACATACTCAATGTCGCCATCTTCATCCACACGTACGCTAACCACATTGGTATCACCAAACAAGTTATGCAGATCCCCCAAGGTCTCCTGATAGGCCCCCACCAAAAAGGTTGCCAACATATAGGGTTGCCCCTTATTGAAGGGATGCACGGGGAGCACATTATTAACATCATGCTGATCAATGAATCGATTGATGCGCCCATCACAGTCGCAGGTGATATCCGAGAGACACGCATTACGTGTCGGCTTCTCACAGAGGCGATGAATCGGCATAATCGGGAAGAGCTGTTCAATCGCCCACGCATCGGGCAACGACTGAAAGACACTGAAATTGCAATAGTAGACATCCGCTAACAACGAGTCCAGCCCCGACAAACTTTGTGGAATAGACTTAAGTCCCATCGCCAACTCACGAATGCGCGTGAGGATGTACCAGAAGAGGCAGTCCGCCGACGCATGTTGACGCAAGGTGATATCGCCATGCTTAAAGGCCTTCTGGATTTCCTCGCGATAATAGAGGGCATCGTTGAAAGACTCTTGAATATTTTTCTGACTCAAGGTCTTTGAGACATAAACCATATTATCCAAGGCTTCCGGACGAGACTCGTCCAACATCACCGGTGGATCCTTCTCTTCATAGACCGCGGTATTTAAAACATTGATCAAGAGCACGGAGTAGTAGCCGATAAGGGCACGCCCTGACTCGCTGATAATGATTGGGTGTGAGATCTGATCCTCATTACAGGCATTCATGATGCCTTCGATCACATCCGAACAATATTCGGAGATATCATAGTTTGCGCTGTTTGAGAAGCTGGTATGAGAACCATCATAGTCAATGGCTAATCCGCCACCAATATCAAAGAGTCCCATCTTGGCACCCTCTTTAACAAGTCCAACATAAAAGCGAGCAGCCTCCTTGACTGTATCACGAATCTCGCGGATGTTCGGAACTTGCGAGCCCAAATGATAGTGCAGCATCTCGAGGCAATCCAACATCCCCTTCTCACGCAGAATGTCCACAACATCAATCACCTCGGTGGGTGTCAGTCCAAAAACACTACGTTCGCCACCCGACTCAGACCACTTGCCACCCACACGACTCGAGAGCTTCACCCGCACACCGATCCGTGGACGAACCTTGAAATGTTCAGCGCGCTTCAGAATGAGTTCCAGCTCATCCATGGATTCCAAGACTAATATGGTCTGGAGTCCCATCTTGTTCGAGGAGAGGGCGAGATCAATGAATTCAGAATCTTTATACCCATTGCAAACCAAATAGGCTTGAGGGTCGCGCATGTAAGCGAGGGCTGCGATCAGCTCCGCCTTCGAGCCCGCCTCAAGTCCATGGTGATACGGAGCACCAAACGTGACTACATCATGAACAGCCTGCTGCTGTTGATTCACCTTGATCGGAAATACGCCACGATAGATGTTCTGATAATTGTATTCGGCGATGGCCTTTTCAAAAGCCTCATTGATGCGACGGATACGATCGCCGAGCAGGTCGCTAAAGCGCAACAACAAGGGCAACCCAATGCCACGATCCTCAAGCCCCGAAACAATATCCGTGAGTTTGACACTCACAGAGCCCTTTGCATTTTTCAAGTTGACGGCGACATGCCCATCCTCTGTAACCTTGAAATATCCCTGGCTCCAAGACGAGACGCCATAGAGCTCCGAGCTCTTTATACTGTTCCATCCATCCATCGCATCTAACAAAGGTTGTGCCATTCCGATTCTCCTTAAAAACACACTTCGAAACATGCCAAACCTTGGGCAAAAGTGCAATAGAATTTTACATGAACACCCACACTATTTTTTACTCTATTTTTACGCGATAAAAGAGCTGAGGCGAAACGACAGGAACTTCGACCTGTGTAGTACCTTCAGCGCCTATCACTGACTTACAATTTTTCCAGCCATTTGTAACAGAAAGATTGGCATTCGTCACCACCACATAGGCCTGCAAAACCACAGAAGTGAAGGTCAGCGAAGCAGTGGTACCATTAAAAACGAAACTCAAAATCGTAGGTGGCGGAGGAGGTTCAGGTGGTTGCGGGATAATCAACACGGAGTCGCCGAAGATGGGATAAATCTTCCCTGAATACGAACACGTACCAGAAACGCTTCCTGTACTGCCAGCGCTTCCAAAAACACTATAGGTGAAAGATCTTCCTGCCGCTTTTGAGCGTTCCGACCACTCAATATTAATAATACCGAAATCGTCAAAATACCAGTTATCTGGCGATATATTACAGGGCTCAAGGGGTCCATAGAGCTCATCATTTAAAATCCACGTCGCTGTGTTTGTTGGTGCAAACATATAGATACACACATTGGTGCCACTGATCTTGCGTAAGAAATCTCCACGAGAGACTCTTGTATCGCCAGTGACAGGCATAGCCATGTTGATCGGCATCGACGTAATTACACCACTAATATCAAAATTGTTATTGGTGGAGAGCAAGGTTGTGTATGTAAATGTTGGGCTCCCCGACCCAGAGTATGTCAAGGTGTGTGAGGTCGGATTCCATGCACCCGCCCCATATGCTATAGGCGTGGCATAGGTTGGAAGATATTCCACTAACGTCCAGTTCGTTATAGAAGTAGAAGGGCATGTAACAGCCAGCGACACGTTCGTCCAATTCGTAATTGTGCGAACAGCTGTGGCAAGGGGTGACCCATATACGACATTCACAGTCGTCGTCAGGCTTGAGGAAATCTCCACATCAATCGTTTCCGGTGTGATCCACCCGAGATGTGCGAGATTTGA
>Ga0247841_10011538_pt1 | contig 11728 bp, 7 predicted proteins | sample LaCruzMarch2015__2_FD_192410 | JGI IMG/M metagenome (GOLD analysis project Ga0247841, IMG submission 192410) | Freshwater microbial communities from meromictic Lake La Cruz, Castile-La Mancha, Spain - LaCruzMarch2015_18m | ecosystem: Environmental > Aquatic > Freshwater > Lake | place: Spain...
GGTACTTGTCGGAGAAGGTTTTCCGAAGCCGGAAGAAACCCCTCATGGTGGGATCGGCGCTGTTCGTGGCGCACATGGCCGTGGTGGACCTTTTTCCCTCTGAGCTGCCTGTGTGGGGAATGTATTTGATGATTCTGATTTTTCCCCTGTTCTCCATTGCTCCGGCGGTCGTTAGCGTCACATCGGTCAAAGAGTTGTTCCCAATAGGTATGACGGGGACAGCCATCGGTACGGTAAACCTATTCCCCTTCGCCGGCGCAGCGGTCATGCAACTCGGGATGGGTTGGGCACTGGACTGGCATGGACCGTCGGCCTCCGGCGCGTATCCGGTGGATGCCTATTCCCTGGTCCTGAGATTCCTGCTCATTGCCGCAGCGGTTTCACTGGCGTGCACTTTCTTTATGAAGGAGACCTTTCCCCAGACACGGCGAGAATTCGCCGATGCACTGCCTTCCTAACAAGGAATGTCCAAATGAGAGACCGCATTCCATGTATCGGGTGCGGGTTCTGTTGCTCCCAAGAGATGTGCCGAACAGGCGGGCTGATCTACGGCCATTACACCAATCCCTGCCCGGCCCTGATCCGCAAAGGGACCCGGTACTGCTGTTCGCTCTACCTCAGCGATCCTCTGCGATACGAGCATTTCCTCGAGATAGGGGCAGGCTGCTGCCTCCCGTCGAATCCCTGGCGAAGAGAAGTACCCGCCTAATGACACCTTTAGTTACGCGGCTGTCCTGGAACGTCCTGCCAACCGTCGGTTTCTTTTTGATGATAGCCGTGTACCTGTGTGCGCTCGGATTGGTCGGACAGCCCTCCGTCCACCCCTACTTCGACCGGATAGGGATACGCGACGCGGGGACCACGCTGAGTTACTACGCTTCGGGGCAGTCTCCCCTCAAGGCGGTATTCGTCCAGGCGATGCTTCACTACGAAGGACCTTTGCAATACATCATCCTCAACGCATACTGTTTTCTTGTTGGGGACCTTTTTCCACTCAATCCCGCCACCATGCAATTCCCCAACACGGTGTTCGCATTCCTGGCAACCATGTTCGCCTATTTGCTGGGAAAGAGGCTGATCGATGCCCGCTTCGGAATCTGCTGCGCTCTGGCCTTTGCACTGGCAGCGTGGCTGGGCGAGACTATCCGAATGCCGTGGTATTTCAACACTATGTCCTGCACGCTGCACTTTTCGACGTTTTACTATTTCGTGAGCCTGATGGAGATGCCAAAATCACGAAAGTACCAGGCCGCAGCGGCCGGTTCACTGGCGCTCTACTTGCTCACCGGAATGGATTGGCCCGCATTCGGGCTCAGCTTCGGGGTGTTCGTGTTGCTCAGCGGCCGGTTGCGGATAGTGCTGCTCAATCCGTTCAATGTTGCGCCGCTCGCTGTTGCTCTCTTGCAGGTCACGTGGCCGGCGGCCTTGTACTTTGCCGGTCGGGAGGATCTTGCACCGGGAACGATGCTGCTCTATCCGTTCCTTCGGTATACGGATCTCGCAGCGAACCCTGACTTTGCCCCGCGCGTGTTCAACCACGTGCTGAGCGCGTGGGGGCCGCATCTAGTCGTTGCTCTCGCCGGTTTCGCGCTCTATGGCTTCAGGCAGAGAAGGCTGATGTCCGAGCTGCGCATCCAGCGGAGCCTGTTCGACGCCACGTGCCTGTGGTTTTTTGTGGCGGGTTACGGTCTGGTTTCCTCTTCCACTTCCATCACCTATTTGTACGTCGCGGCCATGCCCACCGCGCTGCTGGCGGGTCTTGCCCTGTGGAAGATGCGGAATGCCTGGGTCGGGGCAATAGCCATCGTCATGGCGGTCTTCCAGGTTTACATAACATCAGGAAAGGATTTCTCCTTCGACCACGAGGACGACCGACGCATCCTGGCCGCGGCATGTTTCCTCATCGAACAGCGGCCCGATCTGCTGACGGAGAACAAAACGGCTTTTTTGCCGAGGAATGCCGCGTCAGATGTCGGACAGTACTCAAGAGGCAGGAACATGCGAATCATCATGCCGAGGGATTTTCCGGTAGAGCGCCGCAAGCACTCGGTGGGCTCACCCGAGGATACGCTCATTTCTTTTGTGGACGCATACAACGCAAATGGAGAAATCAGGGCGGATTGGGTCCTTCTGGATAGCGAACTCTTCGGGCCCGAGGTCAAAGCTCGTGACTTTTACCTGAGACTGATGAACGACCCGAAGGTGAAATGGATCGCACAGTTCAAGGACGGAACGGGCCACAATCTTTCCATCGGAGAAGTGTCGAACGGGCAGGGGACCAGCTTCGACAGAGCGCCTCTATTGGATACCGAGACGTTGTCAGAGATTTACGAGGCAAAATACGACCGGATCAGTTTCCTTAAACGCAATGTCCAGTACGTGGATCATTATTGAGAGCTTTTCCCCACATGTAACAGTTATTCGGAAACGGGCTTAACCGAGCCTCGGGGTGTCCCAGAAACGGGGTTCGCTTGTACCCTCGTCTTTTATCTCAGTATCTTCGCCTTTCTTTTCATTGTCATCATCGTCATCGCCATTATTGTCATCGGCAGCCGCGAGCAGTACAGTTGGGCGCCGCGCTTGAAGGCAGAGGTCCGGATTCGTTTCGCCCATGGGCAGCGATATCGCTTGTTCATTTGAGACGAGAATCTCGACGGTTCTGTCAGCCAAGGGTGGAAGTGCATCGGCGAAGGCGTCGAAGGCGTACGGAGGCAAGACCAACATGAGCGTTACGGTTACTGTTGCAGCAGTGAACAGATTTGTCAGACCTTTCAAGTAGTTTTTCATTTTGGAGACCTCTCTGCAAATAATTTTTGAACAAACCGATTCATCAGCTCAGAAACCGAAGACCAGGGTGAACTGTCCGCCAACTATCGGATCGATTTTCCTATCCGGCCTTGTGCCGAAAAGATTTGCGGCTGTCCCGTCGTCCCATCCCGGGACAGATCTATCTATGCATGCGTAGCCGAACCATTTTCCCGGTTGCCAAAACGCGACCAGCACGCCCGCGGTCCAACCTTCGAGAAGCTTCCAGTCGAATCCCGCATCAATCTCATAGCCCAGGGCCGTGTCCGGAATATTGGGAGAAGCAGGGTATCGGTTGAAATTGAAATTCAGATTGCCATCGGGAGGGACCGGTGGGAAGGCGGCAATGGGGATGGCCGCGAAGGGCCCAGGAATCCCCGAATTCGGTCCCACACATCCCCAACTGTACCCGTGGGAGGTCCTTTCGAAGTAGCAGAAAGATCCGAAGAGGTTGAAATTTGAAGCCACGGCATAGTTCAGGCGTGCCGCTAGAACAAATGCGTCTCGTACAAACCCGTTCCCACTGTCGTTGTAAGCGTTCAGGCCGGCACCGTAATCGTACGCGAATAGAAAGCAATAAGGTCGAAACACATCAAAGTTCCCGAGGTGATTGTCATAATTGGGGTGTCTCACGAACAGCGCGGGTTGTTTGCCTACGATTAAGCCTGCCCTCCTGTCCGGGCCAGGCGTCCATGCATTAAGCAAACTGAGCTTGGCCGGGCCGGCGATCACGCCCAATTCAACCATGTACCGCCACTGTTCCACGTAAGCAGGGTTAGGAATGGTGCCACCCGGGTTGCGAACCACTCCCGCGGCATTCAGATCACCGCTCCACCTGTCGGTCCAATAGACCCAAGCGGCCTCGGCGTTGAAAAAGAAACGCCCGTTGAAGTACTTGACAAATGCAGTGCCATGACAAAAATCCGAATCCTGAGGCACCACAGGGGAGACGAGGGGATCGAGCGGGTTTATCAACAGCGCTTCGGGGCCAATGTGATAACTGCTGTACGATCCGAGGATTCCAGCGTACACCGGACCATTGGAATAAGCCATGAAGACAAGGAAGTCCTTCGTAGGCGTTCCGCTGGCGTCCGCCCGGCTAAAATGCTGGCCTAAGACTGTCGAACCACTGGCAAGGGTGTATAAGGGCAAGTTGAAGTTGTCATTTATTACTCCGGTTGAGTCACCTCCTCCGAATAAGCCGAAGGATGAATCAGCACTGAATCTTATCGAAGCAATACTGGAATTACCGACAAACCTGTACGGATAAAAGGCTATGCCGATGTCAAACGGACCGAAAGGCGCCACGAGTGCCACTGACTCGGTGGTTGCAGCGTCCTCGCCATCGTATTGCAGCCCGTTGCCGAAGACCCACGGCCGCTTTCCGATTCCGAGAGTCCCGATGGGCGTCTGGGCCGTGACCCAAAACATCGTCCACTGCCCTTCACTAAAAGCGATATTGGTTCCCGGCGCGTCCCAAGTGTAATAATTCAAGTTACGGGGGTCGTTGTACGTGCCTAAACGGTACTTGGCCGAAAATCTGATAGCCTCATTGATTTTGATCTTAGGAAGAAACTCAACATTGAAATATGAGAAGTTTGCTCTTGCGCCGGTAACCAGGTTGGTATCGAATTGGTTACCGTTCCAGAAGTTCAGATTAGCGGCCCGCGTGGCGGCGCCGTTGTCTATGTTGTAAGGCCCGAAGAACCCTTTTGATCCTTGTTGGCCGTACCATTCGTAGCTCCAGTTGAAGGAACCGGACAGCTCAAATTCCCAGGCAAGAACCGGAAGTGAGAAAAGCGTCATGCACGTTGTCACAACGACTGAGAAAATTCGCAGTCCTAGGGTTCGCATGATCCATCCTCCCAATGCATTGCAATTGCCCGCCTTCAAGCGCTTCAGGACCGAACTTACCCCTCGGGGGACAGTCTTCCGGGCGCCATTGCAAGGACAAGCGGTAGATACCACAACAAGTGTTAGATGTGTCTAACATCGGTGGTCTAGCCTGTCAAGCAAAATCGTGCCCACAACGAAAAAATGGTTCAAGGGGCCGTTTTCCAGCCAGCCCAGCCCGCTCTGTCCCGCGTTTCAAGTATCGGATGATCCGCGGGGCCTGTTCGGCCTGATCTTTTTTTGCTTCTGATTCGGTGGCCGGCCCTGGTGCTACGTTTTCCACAATAGTGCCATTGAGCAATTCGTATGTCAAGTGAAATCGCGCCGATGACGCTAGGCACTCAGTAATGAGACGAAATGTCAACGTATAATATATTACATGGTAATACCCAACCGGAGCGCCCCTGTCAAGTACAAAAGCGGGGGCAAGCGCAGGTCCACACCGAAAGCGTGCCGTCTTTAGGGATCATAGCCGCTTGCATGATGCTTTAGCGTTGGTCCCGTCAAGGACGATCCGATGGCAATCCGGGGATTTTTTGCCGGGGCTGAAGGTCACAAGACCCCTTTGGAGCAGTCCTGCGTCTCGCGGCACTGCTCCAAAGGGGTTAAGGCCCTTTCAATTGTCCCCGCATGACTGAATCGTGTGTGTTGTAAGAGTGTTATCACCCGACGGTAGTTCCAGGGTTAAGCTCAGGGGTTCCTCCGGGACCATCACGCATCCTTGAGTCAGCACGGGTGCCCGAGTTGAGATAATTCAATGACGGGTCCAAATTATAAGGAGTGGTGCAAAGACCCGGCCTGGAGCCCGGCTTAGACTTCACCCTCGATCTTCACCAGTTCGTATTGTCTGGTTCCCAGGCCGATCTGCTCGGCATAATCAAGCTGATGCCACCACTCCACTTTGGGAAAGAGCGCGCGAAATTTGTCTTCTCCGGGCGCGAGGGCCTTATCCAGGCTCGAAAGGATATTCCCGGGAGCTCCGTTTACGAGATCCACCGCTGCCGCATCAATGGCAACCGGATCCAGTGAGCCCAAGATCCCGATGTCCGGCACGATGGGGCGGTCGCAAAACGGTGTACAATCGCATAATGGAGAAACTTCCGTTACAAACGTAATGAACAGGGTCTTGCCGGCTTTCCCCGCGAGCACCGCGGCTGCATATTCCACCATCTTTTCCATGAATGAAGGGATCGACTCGTTCCATTGAATCTCTATCGCCCTCTGACGGCAGGTCGGAATGCACTCAGCGCAACCGATACACGTCTCGGGGTTGATACGCGCCTTCCGGCCGGGGCCTTCTCCTCGAATCTCAATCGCTTCTCCGCGACACCATGTGAGGCAGTCCCCGCATCCGATGCATTTCTTGCGCTTGACCTTGGGTGAGATCGTGGAATGTTGTTCCAGTTTGCCGGAACGGGAGGCGCAGCCCATTCCCACGTTCTTGATAGCCCCGCCGAAGCCCGACACTTCGTGTCCTTTGAAATGACTCAGCACCACCAGACCGTCCGCCTGCTGTATGTCCATGCCGATGCGGGCTTGCTTGATATGGCGACCTTGCGTTTGAACAGTCAACTGATTATTGCCTCGCAGACCGTCCGCGATGATAACGGGAGCCCCGGTCACTTCCCGAGTGAAACCGTTGTCGAAGGCTGTACACAGATGTGACCACGCGTCGGACCTGGACCCGACGTAAAGACTATTTGTGTCGGTCAGGAATGGCCTGGTCTGCAAGTCCTTGAGTCGGTCCACTATGCGGCGCACGTACTGAGGTCTAATATGAGCCGTGTTTCCAACCTCTCCGAAATGGAGCTTCACCGCCACGAGATCTTTAGGCCTGAATAGTTCGCCGGGGTCCAGCAAGTCAAAAATATCGGAAATTTTCCCGGACACGTTCTTTTTCCATCCCGCGGCCATGTCAGCCATGTAAACGGTAGCAGGCAACATTCACTCTCCTGGGAAATCTAAGGAAATTGCGGCAAATTATGTCTCAGCCACCTTGAAAGCACAAGAAGAAAATTTTTGGAAAAATGACCGGACCGCGGTAATATTACATAAGAAGATAATTGGATTACCAAGTCTCGGAAGACTGCGAACATGAAGGATAGAATAGGTGAAATGCTTCTTCGGGCTGGGATCATCGATGAGACCCAGCTGGAGAAAGCCGTTGACTACCAGGAAAACCACGGCGGCAGGGTGACCTCTGCCCTCGTCAAACTCGATATCCTTACGGAAGACGACCTTCTGGAGTTTCTTTCTCGCCAATACGGCCATCCTACCGTTTCCCTGGATGAAATAGACGTAGATCCGGATGCGGTCAAGCTGTTGCCCGGGCCCAAGGCACAGAAATATATGGCCATCCCCTACGCCCAGGTCAATTCGTCGCTCCAGGTTGCCATGGCTGATCCCACGGACCTGAACGCGATAGACGAGATTGCGTTCATGACCAACCTTTCGGTAGAGGTCAGCATAGCCACCGAATCTCAGATCCGCAAGGCCCTCGACATCTTTTACGACACGGGAATAAAAGCCCAAGAGATGATGGAAGAGTTTCAGGACGAAGATCTGGAAACAATAGGCCCCGAGACGTCCGAACTTGACTCATCGGACCGTGCCAAAGAGGCTGAGCAGGCTCCCGTGGTGAAACTGGTCAACTACATGCTACGCGAGGCGATAGCGCGACGGGCCAGCGATATCCACATCGAGCCTTACGAAAAAATAAACAGGGTGCGGCTCCGTATCGACGGATCGCTTTACGAGCTGATCAAGATCCCGATGAAAATGAAGAACGCCGTGGCCAGCCGAGTAAAGATCATGTCCAAACTGGACATAGCCGAGCGTCGGCTTCCGCAGGACGGCCGTATAAAACTCCGACTGGGCAAAGGCCGCGACATGGACTTTCGCGTTTCTGTCCTTCCGACGCTTTTTGGAGAAAAGGTGGTCATGCGGTTGCTGGACAAGTCCAACTTGCAGCTCGATATGACCAAGCTCGGGTTTGAGGAAAAGGCGCTCAAGTTTTTCAAGGAGGCAATCCACAAGCCCTTCGGGATGGTGCTGGTGACCGGACCAACGGGATCGGGCAAGACCACGACCCTGTATAGCGCTCTGTCCGAACTTAATACGTCGACGGAGAACCTCTCGACTGCCGAAGACCCTGTGGAATTTAACCTATCCGGGATCAACCAGGTCCAGATGCACGAGGAAATCGGCCTGACGTTTGCCGCGGCCCTTCGATCCTTTCTTCGTCAGGACCCTGACATCATCATGGTGGGAGAGATCCGCGATTTCGAGACAGCGGAGATCGCAATCAAGGCAGCTCTGACCGGCCATCTTGTGCTATCGACGCTTCACACCAACGACGCTCCGCAAACTATAAACCGTCTTCTGAACATGGGCGTGGAGCCTTTTCTCGTGGCAAGCTCGGTCAACTGCATCGTAGCACAGAGACTTGCCAGAAGGACCTGCAACGAGTGCAGGCGCGAGATGGAGGCGCCGGTGGAGGCGTTGAGGGACTTGGGCGTCAAGATGGAGGAGATAGGGACTTTTCCAATTTACGAAGGTGTTGGTTGCGTGAACTGCAGCAACACCGGATTCAGAGGCCGCGTGGCCTTGTACGAGGTCATGCCGGTAGGTGACGAGATCAGAGAGCTGGTTCTGGCCGGCGCTTCTGCGATGGAACTCAAGAGGGAAGCGATCAGGCTCGGGATGGAGACCTTGCGGATGGCCGGCGTCAACAAGCTCAAAGAAGGCGTTACCACCATCAAAGAGGTGGCCAGAGTGACCATGGCCGACTAGTGGACCATCATCAATCGCAAAGGCGACATGATTCCAGGAGCGAAAGGAATTTGATTTGGCGAGCCTGCATGATTTCCTAAAAGAAATGGTTGAGCGAGGGGCATCCGACCTCCATATTACCCCGGGGGTTCCCCCCATGATTCGAGTTCGTAATGAACTTGTTCCGCTCGACTACCCTCCTCTCAAACCCCAGGACACCCGGCAGCTGTGTTATAGCGTTCTCACCGACGCCCAGAAGCACAGATTTGAGGAAAACTTGGAGTTGGATCTGTCTTTCGGAGTGAGAGGACTCAGCCGCTTCCGAGCCAACGTCTTCATGCAAAGGGGCGCCCTGGCAGGGGCTTTCAGGTTGATTCCTTACCAAATCCGTTCGTTTCAGGAGTTGGGACTGCCGTCGATTGTGAGCGACCTATGCGCCAAACCCAGAGGCTTGGTTCTGGTCACTGGCCCCACGGGGTCCGGGAAATCGACCACTCTTGCCGCGATGATCGACAAGATCAATACGGACCGTCGGGAGCATATCGTCACTATCGAGGACCCTATCGAATTCACCCATCAGCACAAGTCTTGTGTCGTGAATCAAAGGGAAATCCACCAGGACACCAAGAGCTTTGCAGCAGCTCTACGCGTTATATTGAGGCAGGACCCGGATGTGGTGCTTATCGGCGAGATGCGGGACCTGGAAACCATTGAGGCTGCTCTGACTGTCTCCGAAACCGGACACTTGACCTTCGGTACCCTGCACACGAACTCTTGCGTGCAAACCATCAACCGGGTGGTGGACGTGTTCCCCGCGCACCAGCAGCCGCAGATTCGCGCCCAGTTGAGCTTTGTTTTGGAAGGCGTGCTGTGCCAGACGCTAATCCCAACCATGGACGGGAAGGGAAGGGCGTTGTCGCTGGAAATTATGGTTCCCAACGCTGCAATCCGCAACCTGATCCGGGAAGACAAGATACACCAGATCTATTCTCAGATTCAGGTGGGACAGGCCAAATCGGGAATGCAGACCATGAACCAGTCACTGTTGATGCTGTATCAGCGGCGGATAATCTCCTTTGATGATGCGATGTCCCGATCCCCGGACCCCGATGAACTCAAACAGATGATGGCGGGGGTACTCAAAGGTGTGAAAAAAGCCGTCAAGCCGTCATAGCGCCTTTGACCTCACTACCGCTTCGAGGCTGATCCCAGGGAGGATGGTCTATGCCCGAATATGTGTGGAAAGCCAAGTCGATCGCCGGAAACGTAGTAAAGGGCGAGATGAACGAGGTAAATGAGTCCGTTGTGCTGCGTAAATTGCAGAAAATGAACTACGCGGACATCAAGGTGAAGAAAAAGCCCAAGGACCTGCTTGAAAACATAGCCTTTTTCCAACCCAAGGTCACTACCAAGGACGTCGTCATCTTCACTCGTCAGTTTGCCACGATGATTGATGCCGGACTCCCTTTGGTCCAATGCCTGGAGATCTTGGCGGGCCAGCAGGAGAACAGGACCTTCAAAAAAATCCTTACCTCGGTGAAACAGCAGGTGGAGGGCGGGAGCACCTTCGCTGACGCGTTACGCAGCCATCCGAGCGTTTTCGACGAACTCTTCGTGAACCTGGTCCACGCGGGCGAGACCGGCGGTATTCTCGACACGATCCTGAGGCGGCTGGCGTCATTTCTGGAGAAGTCCGAAGCCCTCAAACGCAAGGTAAAAGGGGCCATGGTATACCCCGTTGCAGTGTTGATCATTGCGGTGGCGGTGGTCGCCATACTTCTCGTGTTCGTTATTCCGGTCTTTGCCACAATGTTCGAAGGGTCGGGCGCGAAACTTCCCGGCCCGACCTTGTTCGTCATGGGTATGAGCGATTTTTTGAGAGCTTACATAGTCCATTTGCTCATTGGCATAGGTATTATCGTCTTCCTTTTCAAACGGTTTCACCGGACCGAGAAAGGGCAATACATCGTGGACAAAGTGGCCCTCAAGACTCCGGTGATAGGAGATCTCTTGCGGAAAGTGGCGGTCGCACGGTTCTGCGCTACCTTGGGCACGATGATTTCCAGTGGTGTGCCCATCCTCGACGCCCTCGAGATCACCTCCAGGACGGCCGGTAACGTAATCATCGAAAAAGCGATCATGAATACGCGCAGCGCCATCGCAGAAGGTCGCACCATCGCCGAGCCGTTGATGGAGACCGGTGTTTTCCCGGGGATGGTTGTCCGAATGATCGCGGTTGGTGAAGCCACTGGCGCTCTGGACGCTATGCTTTCGAAAATATCCGAGTTTTACGATGAAGAAGTGGACGCCGCAGTGGAAGGTCTCACCCAATTGATGGAGCCTATCATGATCGTCTTTCTGGGAGGGGTCTGCGGTGGCATGGTCATTGCCATGTACCTGCCCGTGTTCCAGATGGCCGGCGTAGTCGGCGGCGATTGACCGGTTTTCGAGTCTGAGATCGCACGCGAGTCCCGTGCCCACTATCTGAATGCTCACCAGTGGGACGGTCGCGCCCGGTCGCGTGGCATTCCCCTCCTTTCCGTGCAACTCCATTTATCGCCTTCCGACGCGGTTCCGCGCTGTCCGGGACCGGGTGTTACCCTTGACTTTTTAGGGGGGACAGGATAAAACCCCCATCTGATCTTGTGGAAAGGCACGGGGCCGAGAGAAGTTGTCCGAATCGTCACCGAAAACTAAGAAACCTCACGGTTCTTCGCTCGCGGAGGTTAGGCACGCCAAGGTCAAGGAACTGGCAGACCTGGGTATAGCCGCGTATGCCACGGGTTTTGTTCCGGACATGAATGCCACGACCTTTTTTGAGAAATTCTCCGATGTGGAATCTCATAGTGATTCCGGTCCTTCTATTCGGATGGCCGGCCGAATACTGGCTTTGCGCGAATTCGGCAAGGCCTCTTTTGTGCGGTTGCGGGATTCTACAGGGGATTTTCAGGCATATGTGACCCGAGACACCCTGGGAGCCGATCCATACAAACTGGTGAAAAAACTCGACGTGGGCGATATTGTCGGCGTTCGCGGGTATCCTTTCAGGACTCGAACGGGTGAGTTGAGTGTCCACGCCGACCAACTGATGCTCTTGACCAAGTCCGTCCGTCCGCTTCCGGAGAAGTGGCATGGTCTGTCGGACGTTGAAACCAGATACAGACAACGCTACGTGGACCTCATCGTCAATCCGGAAGCCCGAAAGGTGGTAGTGACCCGAGGCCGGATAATCAGCTATCTCAGGGGGTTTCTCACGGAT
>Ga0247841_10011539_pt1 | contig 11728 bp, 11 predicted proteins | sample LaCruzMarch2015__2_FD_192410 | JGI IMG/M metagenome (GOLD analysis project Ga0247841, IMG submission 192410) | Freshwater microbial communities from meromictic Lake La Cruz, Castile-La Mancha, Spain - LaCruzMarch2015_18m | ecosystem: Environmental > Aquatic > Freshwater > Lake | place: Spain...
AACTTCTTAAACTCTTCTTCTGCTTCTTTTTTTGTTTTGCCCAAATACGCAACGGTTATTGATTTCACTTTCTCTCCTTCTCTCACACTTTTACGGGCATAATAATAATCTTTACCAGAAATTTTCTTTTTTGTGATAAACATATTTTAACCACTACAGTATAGTTTATAAATATTTTGTTGTAGGGGTTAATTTTTAAATTATTATAAAAAGCGTGGGATGGGAGTCGAACCCATGAAAATTCGCTCTGCAGGCGAACGCAGTGCCGTTGTGCCACCCACGCGTAAATCTTAAAAAACAACCCCAATTATTAAACTTTTCCTTTAATTATTCTTAGGATTACAGCCCGCGCATAAAATAAACTAATTTTTTTGCTAATTTTTCTGTAAAATGCTCTTTTTTATAAACAGCATTTTTAGGACACCCTTCGATACAACAAAAACACTTTATACATTTTCTACGGCCCCAAATAGGAAATGGTTTTAGATGTATGGCTTTTGTCGGACAATTTCTAGCGCATAATCCACATTTTATGCATCTTGAATAATCAAAAGCAATTGCCTCGGATATTAAAAGCTTAGACAAAAAGCCCATTTTTCTTTCTAAAATATTTATTTTTGGTTTTTTGTAATCTAACCTTGTTCCCTTCCCGCTTCCAAGTTCAATAGGAACCGGAGCAATCAATTTTTTTATTGCAATCTTATTTGTAACAACATCTTCTCTTTTATAACCTATTACCTCTGCAGCAATCAAATCCAAAGCAAGAGCATCATGACTTGCAAGAATTAAGTTTGTTTTTATTTTATCTCCAGCAGTTCCTGGCCCCTCTCCCTCAATTCCAACAATTGCATCAACAATATTCAATTTTATTTTTGGTTTTAAAAATTCATACAATTCTACTAATAATTCTGAAAATAAATATTCTGAATGTGCTTTTTTATGATACATGCTCTTTGCTCCGCCAGGAATGCAACCAAATAAATTTTTCACAGCACAAGTCATTTTTGTAAGAGAATGTGTCTTTAGTTTAGGCAAGTTAATAACTAAATCAACATCCTCTAAAATTTTTGGCAGATAAATTTTTTTCAAAATATGATTATTCTCATTTTCAAGCAGGATTTTTTCTTCTTTTTCAAAATTTATTAATTTTCCATATTTTTCTGCAACTGCTTTTACCCCTGAAATTTCGAAGGATTTTGCAGTATCATGAAAACTACTATCTCCGATAAAAATTTTACATTTATGCTTCTTTAGAATTTTGCATACTGTTTCAATAATAATGGGATTTGTTGTTATTGCTTCATTTGGTTTGTGCGGAGATAAAACATTTGGCTTTAATAAAACCTTTTTCCCATAGTATTTACTGAAATCAAAACCAAGTAGATTTAAGCATTCATTAACTGCTTTTTCTACTTCTTCACTTTGATAACTATTACATTTAGCAAGAACAACTTTTTCTAAGACCATCTTTTTTGCTTATTTAATTTATTAAACGCGCCTGATAGGATTTGAACCTACGACCCCCTGCTTAGAAGGCAGGTGCTCTATCCAGGCTGAGCTACAGGCGCATAAAAGAGATACAGGAGCTTAATTTAAAAAGGTTTTTGATACAATAATAACAAAAAATTTATAAATCTCTTATTCTATACCTTCTTATGAAAAAGGCTATTAAGTCATTAGTGTTACAGATGCTTTTGTTAGCATTGGTAGTGCTAGTCGTACTTATTTAAGCCTTCTTTTCTTCTTTTGAGGTTTAAGATGGCATATACATACACTAAACAGCAGTTGGAAGATTTCACGAGAAATGGAATCGTTGCGACGCACTCTGGATTATATAAATTAACAAAATTAAGAGAATTCAAACATAGTGAAAATAATTATGGTGAGAATTTTAAAAGTAGCTGTATTGCCGAATTTACCCCTTGTAATGAAACTGGTAAATCTAATGGAATTGCAAAAAGTGTTTTGGTTGAAATTCCAGGGTATACACTTTCCTTTACAAATTATCTTTCAATCTATGACTCTTGCGGGATGGTAGATTCTTATGTAGAAGATGAAGAAAGAGCAAAAACAAATGTATTTTCTGCAAGTATAAGCAGTTTAAATGGTTCATGTGATGAATTAGAATATTTTAGGGAATTTTTTGTTAATTATGCCAAACAGTCACAAAATGAATATAATTTGAAGTGTAATGAAAAAGAAATATTTGGTTTGGAGTTTATAATATTAAATGCTTCTAAAAAATAAAATCATAAATAATTTAAAGCCTCTTTAATTCAGTTCAATATGGTAAAAAGGATGGAACAGGAAAAACAAAATTCAGAAGAGAGTAAGTATAACTTCCGAGGAATAGAAAAAAAATGGCAAACAGAATGGGAAAAGTCCAAGTGCTTTGAAGTTAAAGAAGATAAAAAACAAAAATTTTACTGTTTAGAGATGTTTCCTTATCCTTCAGGTTATGGCTTGCATATGGGGCACGCCCTTAATTACACTATCGGGGATATTTATGCCAGATTCAAAAGAATGAATGGATTCAATGTTCTTTATCCAATGGGTTATGATGCTTTTGGATTGCCTGCAGAAAATGCAGCAATCAAAGCCGATGAACATCCGAGAAAATATACAGAAAAATCAATGGTTAATTTTGCCGAGCAACAAAAAGCTCTTGGTTTAAGTTATGATTGGAGCCGATTAATTATAACATGTGAACCAGAATATTACAGATGGAACCAGTACTTTTTCCTTAAATTCTATGAAAATGGTTTAGTTTACAAAAAGAAATCAGCAGTAAATTTTTGTAGAAAATGCAACACTGTTCTTGCAAATGAACAAGTTCATAATGGAAAATGTTGGAGGCATGAGGATACAGATGTTGAAATAAAACATCTAGAGCAATGGTTTATCAAAACAACAAAATATTCAGAAGAACTTTTGAAAGATATAGAAAAATTGCAATGGCCAGAAAGAATAAAACTAATGCAAGAAAATTGGATTGGAAAAAGCCACGGGATTAATATCAATTTTTCTATTAATGGAAAAAATTGGATGATATTCACAACAAGACCAGATACTATTTTTGGAGTTACATTTATGGTAATTTCTGCTCAACATACAAAATTAATGGAATTAGTTACAGAAAAACAAAAAAAAGAAGTCGACAAATTTCTAAAGAAGATTAAGTCAACAAGCGAAAAAGATTTGGAAGAATTAGAAAAAGAAGGTGCTTTTACAGGAACTTATGCTATAAATCCAGTTAACAATGAAAAAATACCTGTTTATGTTGGAAATTTCGTTGTTGCAGATTATGGAAGCGGGATGGTAATGGCTGTTCCTGCCCATGACCAAAGAGATTTTGAATTTGCAAAAAAATACAAGATTCCAATCAAGATTGTTATCCAACCAGAATCATATGAAATTAATGCGCAAAAAATGTCAAGAGCATTTGCAAATGAAGGAGTTTTAGTTAATTCTGGAGAATTTAATGATATTAAAAGTAAAGAAGCAATAGAAAAAATTTCAGATTGGTTGGAAAAGAAAAAATTAGGAAACAGAGTAGTGCAATATAAGTTTAGAGACTGGCTTGTTTCAAGACAGAGATATTGGGGAACGCCAATTCCTGTAATTTACTGTGATAAATGCGGTATTGTTCCTGTTCCTGAAAAAGATTTGCCAGTGATTCTTCCAGAAAAAGTAAAATTTGGTGAAGGAAATCCGTTATTAACAAATAATGAATTTGTAAATGTGAAATGTCCTAAATGTAAGGGAAATGCAAAAAGAGAAACAGATACAATGGACACTTTTTTTGATTCTTCATGGTATTTCTTAAGATTTTGTGATACTAAAAATAACAAACTGCCATTTGAAATTAATAAAGCAAAGTATTGGATGCCTGTTGATCAGTATATTGGTGGGGCAGAGCATGCTTGCATGCATTTAATTTATGCACGATTTTTTACAAAGGCGTTGAGAGACTTGGGATTCTTGAAATTCGATGAGCCATTTATTAAATTGTTCAATCAAGGATTATTACATGGTGTTGATGGAAACAAAATGTCAAAATCTTTAGGAAATGTTGTCAATCCTATAGATATGATAAAAAAATATGGTGCAGATTCATTAAGATTAAATCTTATGTCATTGGCATCTCCAGACAAGGATAGCAATTGGAATGACAAGGGAATGGAAGGAATTTTTAAGCTTATCAATAATATATTCTATTCTCTTAAAGATATGAAGATTGGAAAGTCAAGTGAAAGATTTGAAAGCAAGTTAAACAAGACAATTAAAGAAATTTCAGATTGTATTGAAAAATTTCAGTATAACATAGCTATAATTAAAATAAGAGCATTGATTGATTCATTTGAAAGAGAAAAACAAATAGCAAAAAAAGACTTAGATAACTCTTTAAAAATTATTTCACCATTTTGTCCGCATATAGCCGAGGAGTTATGGCATAATCTTGGAAACAAAAGTTTCATTAGCTTAGAAAAATGGCCTATTGCTGATGAAAAAAAGATAAATCCAGAATTTGAGAAGCAAGATAAAGCAATTGAGCAGCTTTTAGAAGATATAAAAAATATAATTAGAATAATGAAAGAAAAACAGAATAAAGAGGTAAAAAAAATTTATGTTTATTGCCTGCCAAAAGAACTTGAAATTTATAAAGAAGAGGAAGAAAATCTTGAAAGAGCGTTTAATGTTAAATTTAGTATTTTTTCAGTTTCAGACAAAAGTAAATATGACCCTCAAAATAAGGCTGGAAAATCCAAGCCATTAAAGCCAGCAATCTATATTGAGTAAATTTTAAATACCTGCTTTGCATTTTATAATCATGCCACAAAAAGTAGCAAAAAAAGGGAAAGAGAAAGAGATTGGAAAAGTGACGCATTTCTTTGATCAGATTAGTGTTGCTGTAATAGAACTCAAAACTGGCTTAAAAGTTGGCGACAAAATAAGAATAGTCGGGGCAACAACTAATTTTGAGCAAAAAGTAGACAGCATACAGATTGAACACAAAGCAGTAGCTAAGGCTGGAAAAGGAGATGCTATTGGCACTAAAATGATAGATAAAGTAAGGCCAAACGATAAAGTTTATGTTCTTGAATAGATCTAAATTAAGAACATAATTTTAAAAATCCAAACCTCTTAACCAAACCACATGAAATTAGAAAAGATAATTTTATCAATAATTTTAGTTGCTTCTGTAATTTTTCTTTATTATTTTGATTACAAAGCATCAAATCCTTATTATGAAAAAGAAAAAGCAATTGTGACAAATGTTATTGATGGTGATACAATTATCACTTCTGGAGGAGAGAGAATAAGATTATTGGGAATAGACTCTCCAGAAAAAGGAGAATATACTTACAAAGAAGCAAAAGCAAGATTAGAGCAACTAGTTGAACAAAAAGAAGTTTCTCTTCTAAGAGAAAAAGAAGATAGAGATCAATATGACAGATTGTTAAGATGGATATTCTTAAATGACACAAATATTAATCTTTTGCTTGTGCAAGAAGGTTTAGCTAGATGTTATTTTTATGAAACAAGCAAATATCAAAAAAACTGCAAAGAATTGGAAACAAACGCTATAAAATATAAAATTGGGATGTGGATTAATGCTTCAGCTTCGTAGTTTTATAGCTTCAATCTGATTTAGCGTCTTAATAATGTTTAAAAACAAATCAAGCCTATTTCTATAATGGATAAATCATATGTATTAGTAGCACTAGAAGATGAAAAGACAAGAGAATTAGGACAAGTTATAGCAAGCGAAACAGCAAGAAAAATTCTTAATCTTTTAACAACTAAGAATGCAACAAGCACAGAAATTGCTTCTGAACTTAAAATTAATTTATCAACAATTTCTTATAATCTGCAGCAGTTGCTTAAGGCAGGACTTATTAAAATAAATGGTACTTTTTATTCTGGAAAAGGAAAAACAGTTAATGTTTATACTCTATCTAAAAAAATAATAATGATTGTTCCACAAGGAGTTAGTTTAGTTAGAAGGAAGCTAAAAAGCATTATCCCAGCAATACTTATTGGTTTTTTTATTTCTGTTTTTATAAAAATATTTTATGTTTCAAAATTAAATTATATTTTTTCAGCGAAAGATCAGGCAGTAGAAGCTGTTGCAGGCGTGCTAAAAGAAACAGCTACACAAACTCCAGCATTTACCTCATCGACTATATGGAATGTAGCAAAGATAACAACAAATTATGCAGTATTCTTTTTCATAGGAGCTTTGTTTGGTTTAGTGATTTATTTAGTAATGGAACACCTGAAAGAAAAGAGAAAATAATTTTTTATTCCAATACTGCCTTAATTCTTCTCACGCCAGCAGCAATACTTTCTTCCTTGATTATCTTAAACTTTCCGAGTTCGCATAAATTTTTTACATGCGGACCGGCGCAAATTTCTTTTGAAAACTCTCCAATTGAATACACAGAAACTTTCTCTCCGTATTTATCTTCAAAAACTCCTTGCGCCCCTTTTTTCTTAGCTTCTTGAACAGACATATCGTCCCTTCTAACTTCACATGATTTTTGAATTTGCGAATTGACTAAGTCCTCAACTTCTTTAATTTCTTTGTCTGTCAACTTTCTGTCAAAATTAAAATCAAATCTTAATCTTTCAGAAGTTATGTTGCTTCCTTTTTGGTAAATATCATTATTTTTCAAAACAACTCTCAATGCTTGATTTAAAATGTGGGTTGCAGTGTGTAGCTTTGTTGTTGCTTCTGAATTATCTGCCAAACCGGATTTGAATTTGCCCTCTGTTGCTGTTCTACTTAATTCTTGATGCTTTTCAGCTTCTTCATTAAATTCTCTCATGTCTATCTTGAGATTTTTTTCTTTTGCCATCTCTTGTGTTAATTCAATAGGAAACCCATAACTTTGATATAATAAGAACGCATCTTTTCCAGAAATTTCTTTTTTTCCTTTAACCATTTTCTCAAATAATTTTTCTCCACTTTCTAATGTTTTTTCAAATCTTTCTTCTTCTGTTACTAACTCTTTTAAAATATTGCTCTTATTATTTTGTAAATTTTTATAATCAGAATAAATCTCAATTACTTTTTCTGCGATACTTTTAATAAAATTATTTTTTATTCCTAATTCTCTCCCATATCTTATTGCTCTTCTTAACAATCTCCTTAAAACATATCCTTGCTCAACATTGCTGGGTGCAATGCCGTCTGCTAAAATAAATATAGAAGCTTTGATGTGGTCTGCAATTATTCTCATCGCTCTTGTTCCTTCCTTATTTTCTCCATATTTTTTCTTGCTTAATTTTTCAATCTCTTTTATTAGAGGTAAAAAGCAATCTGTAAGATAATCATCATCTAAACCATTTAAAATAGCAATTGTCCTTTCAACACCCATTCCAGTATCAACATTTTTTTGTTTTGCTTGATTGTATTTACCTTTTTCATCTTTAACATATTGCATAAAAACATCATTCCATATTTCGCACCAACCCGATTCATTTGTTTTTGGGTTTCCTTCTGGTTTTCCTTTTCCAATCCAATAAAACATCTCTGTATCTGGTCCGCAAGGCCCAGTTTTACCTGCGGGCCCCCACCAATTATTTGATTTTGGAAGGAATGCTATTCTTTCTTTAGGAATTCCAAGAGATAGCCAGATTTTTGCAGATTCTTCATCTTTAGGAGCATCTGCATCTCCTTCAAAACAAGAGACAGCTAATTTTTCAGCAGGGATTTTTAAAATTTTTGTTAGAAATTCAAATGAGTATTCAATTGCTTCTTTTTTCCAATAATCCCCCAAACTCCAGTTTCCCAACATTTCAAAAAATGTATGGTGAAATGCATCACCAACTTCGTCTATATCTCCAGTTCTTATACATCTTTGAACATTGACTATTCTTTTACCAAGAGGGTGGAGATGCCCCAATAAGAATGGAACAATCGGATGCATGCCGGCTGTTGTAAAAAGAACAGTTGGATCATTTTCAGGAATAAGAGAACTATTTGGAATTTCCTTATGAATCTTATTTTTAAAAAACTCTATATATGTTTTAATTAATTCTTTCCTCGTTTTTATCATCTTAAGAAAATGGATTCTAGGTTTAAAAAATCTTTGATGTCAGAAACTAAGACTCTTTCAACTGACCCAATCTTTTTCTAATCTCTCTCAATTTTAATGAAATTTCATCCTCTTCTTTTATATCAATTTTTTTCCCGGATGTTTTTTTTATTTCTTTCCTATTCGCTTTTGCTGAGATTTTTGCTCCAGAGTCTCTTGCACTTTCTTCTCTTTTAGGAATCATTTCAAGTATATCCTCAATATCTTTATTTATTTCATGCATAATTTTTACAGCTTTTCCTTTTTCTACACTTTCCTTTCTTCGTAATTCCTTGAACTTTTGTAAATTCTCAAGAAGATGGAGCATATTAACTTCTGCTTCTAAAATTTTTCCCTTGCTTTGCATAGCCTCTAAAGAAGATATTTTTAAATGAACTGAATTATGATCTATTTCTGCCATTTTGAATCAGTCAAGTTTGCTAAATAGTTTATCATCTATTGCGGCAAGTTTTCCTTTAACCTCTTCTAATTCTTTTTCCCAGATATCCAATTCTTCCTGCTCTTTAACTTTAATTTCCTTAATTTTATGCAATAATGTTTCAACTTCTTTTATTTTTCTTCTTATTATCTCAAAATTTGCTAATGCTTCTTTAAACTTTTCAACTTTAATATAAATCGGCCCCTTAATTTTTCCTATTTTTTCTCTTTCTTCTGTTTTCTCTTCTTCTAAATTAAAATTTCCTTTTGAAATTGGAATCTCTGAAGTAAGACTTTTATCACTATCCTCTGGCTTAGAAGATGATTGGTAAATATCTGGAAGTTCTGGTAACATATCTGTCTTATCAGTTTCTAAAGAAAACTCTTGTGCTGATTTAATCTGGGCGATGTCTGGAAGCTGAGGCAGTTCTGGCAACTCATAATTCATCTCTTTGCTTTTTTCATTTTCTGTTTCTTGTGTTTTCTTCTTCCAAAAAGCCATATTTTCCTCTTTTTTGCTATTTTTAAGAGCATTTTTGCATTTAAAAATACTTTCTTTTTTGATTTCTACAATTAAAAATAAGGGTGTTACTATTCAAGCATAGCTAACTCATAAAATCATAAAAAACCGAAAGGTATATATTTAAGTCATGTTAAGAAGAGGGAATGCAAGACAAAATAATCTCAAAAGCAGCTGAAGCTTTAGCTGGAAAAAATGGAGTTTTACTTATAGAGTTTCTAAGGGGCAAAAAAGATGTTAATGAGTTTAAGATAGCTAAAAAGCTTAATTTGACAATAAACCAGGCAAGGAATATCATTTACAAGCTTTCTGGAAAGGATATGCTTCATTTTACAAGAAAAAAAGACAAGAGAAAAGGGTGGTATATTTATTTTTGGACACTTGATGTCCTTAAAGCATTAGAACTAGCCAAGCTGTTAGTCGAAAAAGAGATAGAAAATCAGCAGCATCTTGTTAAAAGCAGGGAAAATAAAAGATTTTACAAATGCGCCGGATGTAGTTTGGAGATGACTGAAGAAACTGCTCTTAATCATGAATTTATCTGTTCAGAATGTGGTACTCTATTAAATATAAATGAGGACAAAACAAAATTATTAGAAATGCAAAGCAAGATGGATAAACTAAAAAGGGAATTAAGAAGCATAAATGAAGAACTCGGTAAATTGAGGGAAGATAATTTGAAAAAATCTATAAAAACAGAAGAAAAAGTAAAAAAAGATAAGAAGAAACAGAAACAAAAATTAATGAAAAAGAAAGTTAGGATGGAGAAGAAAGAGAAAGAGCAAAGAAAAAATAAGAGAGCACAAAAAAATACTAAAAATAAAATTAAAAAGACTAAAAAGAAAGGCAAGAAAAGATAAAAACAAATGGCTGGGCAAAAAAGAGTTTTAAGTGTTACATTAATTATTCTGATAATTAATGTTTTATTTTTTCTAATTATGCTACCAATTCTTTATTCAAAACCAAGCTTTATGAATTATATCGCTCTTTCGCCGCAATATATTATTCACGGGCAATATATCTGGACATTTATAACAAGCATGTTTATGCATGCAAGCCCAAGCCATTTAATTATCAATATGCTTTCTTTGATTTTTTTAGGAAGTTTTCTTGAAAGAATTTTGGGAAGAAAAAGATTCTTTTGGTTTTATATAATTTCAGGAATATTTGCATCTTTGTTTTTTGTAGCATCTGCTTTTGTGTTTAAACAGGATATGAATGCATTAGCAGTTGGAGCATCTGGTGCATTGTTTGGAATTGGCGGTTTATTAGCTGTTTTAACTCCAAAACTTCCAATATATATAATGTTTATTCCAATTGCAATGCCTATGTGGTTTGGAATTGCGTTGTCTTTAGGAATAATGTGGATATTCTCTGTTTTTGGAGCAAATATAGGTAATACAGCCCATCTGGGAGGATTAATCGCAGGATTAGTTTATGGTTTTTATTTAAGAGCGAAATATCCAAGAAAAGTTAAATTACTGAACAGATTTTTGGGACTGAGAGAATAAAGGTTAAAAGGATAATTAAGGATAATTTATAAATTAATTTTTATTTGTTTTATTTAAGATGACTTACAAAGATTCTACAAAAAGTCTATGCCCTAGATGCAAAAAATTAATTGATGCGGAGGTTTTTGAAAAGCAAGGGAAAATATTCATGAGAAAAAAGTGCAAGGAACATGGAAATTTTTTATCATTGATTTCTTCTGATGCAGAATTTTACAAAAAAGCTTTAGAGTTCGACTTGCCCGGACAAAAATCTTTATTCAGAGAAACAAAAAGAAAAAAAGGTTGCCCTAATGATTGCGGATTATGCGAGGAGCACAAACAGCATACTTGTTTAGCTTTAATAGATATAACAAATAAATGTAATTTATCCTGCCAGAATTGCTATGCTTCTTCAGAAGCAGATGGAAAATTCCTTTCTCTTAAACAAATATCTGGTATGCTTGATCAATATATTAAATGTGAAAAAAACCCAGATGTTTTACAAATTTCTGGAGGAGAACCAACATTACACCCACAAATTTTAGAAATAATAAAATTAGCTAGGAAAAATAAAATATTGATGATTATGCTTAACACCAATGGAATAAGGATTGCAGAGGATGAAAATTTTGTTAAAGAATTAAGTAAATTTAAAGGAAGATTTGAAGTTTATCTGCAGTTTGATGGATTTAAAGAAGAAACTTATAGGAAGTTAAGAGGGAAAAATCTTCTTGATACAAAGTTAAAAGCAATCCAAAATCTAGTCAAATACAAAATTCCAATAACTCTTGTTGCAACAATAAAAAAAGGAGTAAATGAGGATGAAATTGGAAGCATAATCAGATTTGGTTTAACTACAGATTTTATCAGGGGAGCAACTTTTCAGCCAATTTTTTTTGCAGGACGGCATGAAAAATCAGATATTATGAATAGAATAACTGGAACAGATGTTTTAAGAAGAATAGAAGAGCAAACAAAAGGAATTTTTAAGAAAACAAATTTTATCCCGCTTCCATGCCCGCATCCTGCTTGCTGCATTATTACTTACTCAATAAAAATAAAAAATAAAATAGTTCCGATAACAAGATTAATAGATGTAAAAAAGAATCTTTCTTATTTAGGCAATCAGATTGCTTTCAGTCCAAAAAAGATAGTCAAAAAAGCTCTAAAAAATTTATTCTCTGCTTCTGCTTCTT
>Ga0247841_10011540_pt1 | contig 11727 bp, 13 predicted proteins | sample LaCruzMarch2015__2_FD_192410 | JGI IMG/M metagenome (GOLD analysis project Ga0247841, IMG submission 192410) | Freshwater microbial communities from meromictic Lake La Cruz, Castile-La Mancha, Spain - LaCruzMarch2015_18m | ecosystem: Environmental > Aquatic > Freshwater > Lake | place: Spain...
AATGGCTGTCCGCTTCGGTGTCTTGCAGGCGGAATTCTTGCAACCGAATTATCAAAAAATGTTGTAACATGATATTGTAACAAATCCCAAAGATCGTCGATGATTACTTCCGGCGCGCCGGCATTTAAATTTTCCCACAATCTCTGATTCGCTCGGATAATATCCGAAAGTTTGTGTGTCAAATCATCTTCACTTCTCTGTCCGTCTTCCAAAGTTATCGAAGGTCTAACTGTTACCGCAGGAACCAAAAGCAAAGTCATTATCGCCCATTCGGGTCTGCAAGTTTTCGGATTAACTCCAACTTTAACAAGTTCCTCATCGGGAATTCTCGTAAGCATTTCTCTAATCTCCGTCGGGAAAACTCTTCTTTTTCCAAGATAAAATGTGTAAGGCTTATCCAGCTTCATTTTTTCCTGTGGCTCGCCGCAGTGCGGACATTTCTTCGCGTCTTTTGCTTTCTTTACTCTTTCAACGGAATTATATTTTTCTAAGTCTGCATCTTTCAGCATTAATTTACTACAACGTTTGCAGAAACTTCTTAAGAACATTTCAATAATCGGTATGTAATTCAAATGTATTACCGGTCTTGCGAATTCAATGCTTCCCGGATGACCTAAACATTCTTTCAATCTCCCTCCGCAAGTTCTACATCTTACTCCAGGATCAACTGCGCCAAGTCCCAAATCCATAAGTCCGCCGTCGACGGGATAACCATCAATATCATAAAGTTCCGGCGTTATAATTTTCGCACAGCTCAATTTTTTAATCTGCTCCGGACTAAGCAATCCGAAATTCAGCGACTTAATTTGTTTTCTAACATGTTTATCCATTTTAATATCCTACTCGATTATTTCTGACCCTTGCTCTCGCTATTGCTAACATCATTCTTTCAATATTATCCGCCCGAGTACAATAGCCCCAATAAGAAGGGCAATTATTATTCTCATAATCTGCGCAAGAACCTCTCGACATACAGTCCTCATTTCTCATCCCCGTTACGGTTGCAGGCACAGTTATAACTCCTGCTTTAATTAATCTGTCTCGTGGTGTTAATGTTTGTTGTGCTGTTATCATTTTATTCGTATTTATTCTTCAATTCCATCGTAGTCTGGATATGAAGACTTTGCAATTCCTCCATCAATAATTTAAATGCATATGAAACTTCAACGGGCTCTGCTTCCGTCGACGAACAAAGCGGGCAGTATATTTTATTTCTTATTGAATCATTTATTGCCAACGCTCCGCAACGAGAACAAACATGCAGCACAACTTTATCTGAATCATATCTTTCTTTCAACAACAATGACGCGCCGTGCGCAACCAAAGCTTGCTGTTCCATTTCTCCTAATCTCAACGCTCCGCCTTTCGATCGTCCTTCAACTGGCTGTCTCGTCAGCAACGCAACTTTTCCAGAAGCACGAGCATGTATTTTATTCTTTACCATATATTTTAACTTTTCATAATACATACAGCCAACATAAATCTTAGCGACCATTTTCTTTCCCGTAACTCCGTCGTACATTGTTTCTTTTCCGTCTAATCTAAATCCTAACTTTTTCAAACTGTCTTCTAGTTCATCCTTGCTCTCACCAGAGAATGGCGTTCCGTCAACACTTCTTCCGGAAAGACTTCCAACTTTTCCAGCCAATAATTCTAACAAATATCCGACAGTCATACGACCGGGGATACCGTGCGGATTGAAAAGCATATCTGGTCTTACACCAGACGCTGTGAACGGGACATTATTTTCTGGCAAAATTCTTCCAAGAACTCCTTTCTGTCCGTGTGTCGTCGCGAATTTATCTCCAAGTTCAGGCAATCTCTGATCTCTCATTCTAACCTGAATAACTTTATTTCCTTCTTCATCAACTGTAACAAAAACACCATCGACAATTCCCTTTTCTCCATGTCGGATAACTGTGCTGTTTTCTTTTTTCGTTCTGATTGTAATTTCTCTTGCTTCAGATAAAAATTTAGGCGGCGAAGTTTTTCCAGTAACAACATCTCCTGAATCAAGTTCAGCCTCGGGGAAAACCACCCCATCCTCTTCCAAATATTTATATGACTCTTCAGTTCTATATCCAGAAACATCTTTTGTCGGAATAACAACTTCATCTTTTAATCCGCCGGCATAATTCAATTCTATCGTCGTATAAGGTCTGAAATATGTGCTTCTTCCCAAACCTCTCTGAACACTTCCCTCATTAATTATCAAAGCGTCCTCAACATTATAACCTTCATTTGTCATAACAGCGACGATGAAATTCTGTCCCGCAGGATAAATATTCAAAGTATCGTATACAAATGTTCTTACAATTGGTTTCTGTGGATAGTGTAAAACTGAAACATCTGTATCCAATCGAACATGATAATTCGCAGCATAAAGTCCAAGTGCCTGCTTTTGTGTTTTACTTCCTCTATTCAATCTCGAGGACTGGTCATGATTTGCATAAGGAACTAAACTTGTAACAACACCGAGCAAAGCCATTTTATCAATTTCAATATGCGTGTGGTTCGGAGTTAGCATTTCTTTTTCTAATGCAACCAACGCGCCCTCTTCTTCATATGCATCAATATATTCTATAATTCCTTCAGAAACCAAATTTATCCATTTCAATTTTCCCTCTCTCAATAAATTCAGATGCTCGTCGGTTAATCTTGAAATACCATTATCAGCAACAATCAATGGCCTCAAAACTCTTCCAATTTCCGTCGATAAAACAATAGTATCTGTCTCGCTGTTAAACGCAACGCTCAACTGAATATCAAACTCCCCTTTTCTTCTCGCTTCTCTAACTGTTTTCAAAAATGATTCTTTACTCTGAACACTTCCAATATACATTCCATTGAAAAAAACATCCGTTCCCTGCGTTGCTTCTTTATCCAAGCCATATTTTTCCAAAGTTTTTAAGAATTTTATATTATCCATATCAACTCTCGTCGATATTTTAGACAGGATTGCAAGGTTTTTTCTCAAACCGATTTCAGTTCCTTCAGGAGTTTCAATCGGACAGAATCTTCCGTAATGCGTCGGATGCAAAGTTCTCGCTGCGAAATTTTCCTGTTCTCCTGGCAGCATACTTGAGACTCTCTGCAATTGTGAAACCATCGCAAGGAAATTATTTTTATCCATATTCTGTGTAACGCCCGTTCTCTCGCCAATCCAGCTTCCAGTTGCAATCGCACTTTCAATTCTGTGTGAAAACAAAGTTGATTTCGCAATTGTCTTTATTGAATAAAATTTCTTTCTTTTTGCAACTTTCTGCAAAGAATATTTTATGTCTCTCACGAAAATACTCAAGTTAACTCTGAACAAACTTGCCAGCAAATCTCCAGAAAGCCTAACTCTTTTATTTGCATAATGGTCTTTATCTGTTTTAAGATGTGGATTTTCCGACGCTGTTAAATACTGTTTTATCAACTTGCAAAGCGTAACCGCTTTCATAAGTCTATCTTCTTTTTTAACACCAACATGAGGCAAAAAATAAGAATCAATCCTTTGTTTAACTCTATCAAACATTTCTTTCTGTGTTCCCTGTAAAGAAGTTTTTTCAGCAATGTGCATTAATGCATCTTCCTTCGTCGCAAGATTAGCAAACTCATAAAAGTTTACAATCAGATTATCTTTTTCTTTTCCAATCTTCTGAGCAATTTCAGATTCCTGTATCATTCCCAAAGCTTTCAGCAAAACAATTGCGGGAATATTTTTGAATCTTGAAAAAGAAACTTCTAAAATTCCTTCGTTAGTTTGTGTAATTGAAACAGGAATTCTGTACGCACCTCTCAAAGAAAATAATCTTAACATCAATCCATCTCGTGCGTTCTCAATGAAGGGCTGGTTCTCTGCAAGATCTTCTGCCATAACCATAACTCTTTCATTTCCATTAATTATAAAATAACCGCCTTGATCAAGAGGATCAAAATATTTTGCAGACAGCTCTTCTTTGTTTAGTCCGCTAAGATTACATTTTTTACTTTTAACCATAACGGGAATTTTTCCAATGCTGACTTTGCTTGCATCAACTTCACCATTTTGCGTAACAGAAATTTCCAAACTTACCGGAGCAGAATAAGTTATTCCTCTCAATCTCGCTTCGCTCGGAGTCAAAAGAGAAATCGAACCGTCTGTCTCAATAATTTCCGGTCTTCCAACCTCAACTTTTCCAAGCTTAACTTTTATTTCTTCTTCATCTTCATCCTCCTCAATATTATGTGAAAGATCGTCGACAATTTCCTGAATTCCTTTTTCAATAAACTGGTTATAAGAAGTTACGTTTGATTCCACAAGTGAGTGATCTTCAAGATATTTTTTAATTAATATATGTTCTTTTTCCATTTTAAATTATAACTCGATAATAGGGAATGATTTTTCCGTCTTCATCTTTTCTCTCGATTTTTATAACCTCTCCAGTTTCAAATCCTTCCGGCAACGCGGGATCCTTATGACTTATCTTCGGTAATTGCGAAATAGAAATATTCAGCTCTTTGATTAACCGGGAGACCTCTTCCTGTTTCAATTTGGTGTGTTTTGGTTGTAGAATATGCATTTTTATAACTAATATCCTCGAGACAGTTGTACAACTTGATAATGAAAAACATAAAAAGTAGCCTTTTAAACCTTTCGGCAAATATTTTTTTGTCTTACTGTTTACAAACTCTCGGAATATATGTCGTCGGGAACCAAACATCTTGACTTTTTCTTTGATCTGTTAAATCCCGGTCCATAACTCTTTGTCTTCTATCAGCATCATAAACCGTTTTCCATTCTCCATTGTCAAGAACTCTCAACTGTATTCTGTCGAGTTCTTGAGCATGCTCAAGAATTGAAAACAACATCAAAACAATTCTTGACACATTAAGATTTCCTCTCTCGCTTCTAATTGTGTAAGCTGAGAAATGTAGACCATCAGAATTTGGAATCAATCCTCTCGCAAGTTCGTCTCGTTCATCACACGGAGCCAGTACTCTAATCAATCTCCCTCGGTTCATTGATGACGCAAAATGTCCAATGATGTCTCATGACTATCTTCTCTCCAACTTCGGTTCTCATATTCCAGCGAATTTGTCTTTTTATCATCAAAAATTTATTCCTTTGAATTTATAATTATTTGTTTGATGGAATATATACGATAGGTAATTTTAAAAACTAATTTTATATCGAAATTGTATCGGTTCCGTAGCTCAGCTTGGTAGAGCACTGGACTTTTAATCCAGGTGTCGCGGGTTCAAATCCCGTCGGGACCATTTATGAAATCGAATGCAGTGAGATTTCATTTTTTCTCGAGATTATAATAGCGGTTCAAATCAGTTAAAACATCGAGATTTGTTTATTTTCTATTCGCAAATCTCGTGTGCTCAAGAATTAAATCCAATAAACAAAATTCTTGACATTTTTCGAAGGAAAATTTTTACTCATCGGGAATTTACTAATTCCCGAATGTGCTCAAGAAGCGAACTTCTCGACATACCAAGAATCTTTGATTCTTGAGAACCGTCGGGACCATTCTTATTTATACTCTCAACCCGATCATTTCACAAATCATGTTCTCAAATTCTTCTTCAAAGATTCCTCCGCATTCGCGGTGAACAATTTCTCCGTCCTTAAGAACAATTATTGTTGGCGTTGTGCAAATTGCGAGCTCCTTGACTATCGTCGGATTTTCTTCAATATTAACTTTGAAAAATTTAACGTGCGGAGAAAATTTTTCCTCAAGGCCGTCAATAACCGGAGACATCATTAAACAATTCATGCATGACTCAGAAAAAAAATTTACAGTTACAACTCCTCGTTGAACCTTTTCATAAAATTGTGCTTCAAATATTTCGATTGCTGCCATCTTAAGATACTATTAAATCCCACGGTAGAAAGCGCAATTCGCCATTAATAAATGTTTTTATGGTAGAATGACATTATCCCTTTGCTACTATTGGGAGTTACAAATCTTTAATTGCACTTTGCTCCAATAATCAAGAAAAAAAGCAGAGGTAACTTTCAGACATTGAAGATTTAAATACTAACTCTTTTGAGTCTTTAACATGAACATTCATAATTTAGATTTAAGAAGTTTGAGAAAACCTTTGGAAGAAGCTTTGTCCGCTTACGCGTCGGATACCGGATTAAAATTTCAAGATTTTCCGGATTTAAATTTAACTCCGACTAAATCAAATTCAGCAAGAACAATAATTCCAGTTACCTATAGTGATGTCAGTGTGGGCGAACTTTGTGTTATTGCTTTTGTTAAGGGAGACGGAACTGGAGACTCAAAAACTTATCAATTAAAAAATTTAATTATTCCTTCAGAATTTTATCATTCTGAAAAATCTGAAAGAGTTATTCCTCGAGCGAAGACCGGAATTTTTTGTGAATGTTGTCTTCCTTTATTTTCCATAACACCTCAAGAACGAGCCGTCATGTTCGCTGCAAGTCTCGAAGAACTAAGTCTTTCTGGTAATAAAGTTACTCCGCTTTTTAAAATTGGACAGACTGATGAGGATTATTCAAAATCAATTCTTGGAGAAATGTCTTGCAATCCACAAATGTATCTTACCATTGGAGAATCTCCCGAAGGAAAACGCGTTGGAGACCCACATTCAATTTATTATAAGCGAAGCACAGAAGATGCTTTACAAGTTGTTGGCTTTCTTGGAGTGACCGATCCAGAAAATCCAATTCTAAATATTTCCCATAAATGGATTCTTCCCAAGAAATATAATTAGGAACTTTATAATATCTTATTAAATTTTTTCTAGGTATTTTACCATATAATTTCCTTCAAGTTCATAGCCCATCTTTTTGTAATATTCTCTAACACCTACGCCAGAAATTACTGCAATTTTTTTTAATTTTTGTCGGGAATCTTTCTTATTTCTCGTGGATTCCCGATCATCCAAAGCACGAGCATTAGCATCGTGCTTTTGATTTTCTTTCGCAATTTTTTCCGCTTCGAACATCAGCCATTTTCCAATTCCCGTATGTTGAACTGCTTTTTCCTCGTCGGAGTTTCCCCCAATTTTCAAACTCGGACCGTAAACATGCAACTCTCTAACAATAAGCGCATCTTTCAATTCTTTTATCCAGGGATTTTTCACTGTTCGTAATCTGCATAAACCAAATAAAACATCATCTTTGTTTACAACTTCCAAAAATATTTCCTTTCCTTTGCTCGCCGCGTATTCCATCTTTTTTAATTTCAATTCTCGATTTATTTGTGCTTTAATCAAATCCCTTATTGTAAAACCAACTTCTCTGAATCGTATTTCGTCAATTTTTGTTCCTGCATCCCGCAAATTTTCATCAACATCTTTTCTCAAATCAATTTTTGTTGTTCCAGCGACGAGATATTCTGGCGGGATCTCTCTCATAATTCTCATAATCCTAACATATCGCGGAGTTATTTTCATCATCTCAATCAACATTTTTTTAATTTCTTTTTCAGTCAGAGGTTTGTACATTTTCTGCCAGTATATAGTTTCAAGAGCGCTTCCTTTCAAAACCTGACATGGATAAATTTTCAATTGGTCCGGCTGAAAATGTTCATTTTTAAATAATTCTTTATACATTTCCATATCATGTTTATAATCGCTTCCAAACATTCCGGGCATTATATGATATCCGACCTTGAACCCCGCATCTTTCAATCTTTTCGTCGCATCAATAACATCTTTTACAACGTGACCTCTCTGATTTAATTTGTAAATTTTATCGTCGATAGCTTGCACCCCAATTTCGCAACGCGTCGCCCCAAATTTCAACATTCTTCTGATATCTTTTTCCGTGCAATTATCTGGTCGCGTTTCAATACACAAAGCGACGCAACGATGTTCTGCCGTCTCATTTATTTTTTTTGCGCTTTCCAAATCTTTGCTATCAATTCCATTCAGCGCATCGTAGCAATCTTTTACAAATTCTTCTTGATAATCTAACGGATATTGTGTAAAGGTTCCGCCCATAATAATTAACTCAATCTTTTCCGTCGGATGTTTCATTGCTTTGAACGCTTCCAGTCGGGAAATAACTTGCTTTCTTGGATCATATTCAAAACCCACCGCTCTCATAATCGCCGGACTTTTTGGAGTATAACTCTGCGGAACGTCAAACGAAGGACAATACAAACAAGTTCCATGGTCGCACTTTCTCGGCTTCAGCACAACTGCAATCGGCGTCACGCCCGCAATCGTTTTCGTCGGTTTCCGCTGCTCATCACTATCTATCATAACTTTCCTTAGAAATAAATCCTTTTAAACTCTTATGGTATTTTCTTTTAATGACAGCTTCATCGCAAAAACAGGTTTGGAACAACATCGCCGAAGAATGGGCCGAATTCAAAAACGAAATTCCATCTGAAAGAACTTTAGAATTTCTCAAAGATAAAACTGGAAACATTCTCGATTTAGGTTCCGGCAGTGGAAGACATATGGTAAAACTCCCCAACTCAAAATTTTTTCTAGTTGATTTTTCAGAAAAAATGATTTCTCTTGCAAAGAAAAAAGCTAAGAAAGAAAAAATTCCCGCGGAATTTTTCGTTTCCGATTTATCAAAACTTCCGTTTGAAGATAATTTTTTTGATTGCGTGATTTGCATAGCTGCGTTGCATTGCTTAGAAACAAAAAAAGAACGTGATCAAACAATAAAAGAATTATATCGAGTTCTAAAACCAAAAGCCGTCGCCGAAATTGCCGTCTGGAATAAAAATTCTTTTCGTTTTACAAAAGGCCCAAAAGAAAAACTGATTAAATGGCGCGACAAAGGTTCTCGTTATTATTATTTATACGACGCCGACGAGATTTACAAAGATTTCGAAAACGTCGGTTTCAAAATAATAAAAAAATTAGAACCCGAAAGAAATATTACGTTTTATGTAACTAAATAACTTAGATTCTATCTCTTTCAGTCAGACAGTTTTATAAACCATAAATCGGCCATAAAATTATGGCACTAGAAAGATTAATTCCTGAAGATAAATCATTTAAAATAGACTTGGCAGTTTCGGAGAGAGAGACGCCACAGTTAAGAAGAATTAGATTAATCAGAGATTTTACTTTAGTTAAAGGATTAAACGTGGATTTCAGAGATAAATTCCCTCGGCAAATCGATCCAGATTCCTCTGCTTTTTATTATCGAGATCGAATTTATAAGTATGATATTAAAACTAGAATAGCCGAAGAATCCGCGTATGGCTGCGCACAATTCATTCTTGATGAAGAAAAAGTAATTTTAAGGCCACTTTATCCTACTGAAAAATATTCGGTTGAACAACGAGATATTGTTCTAAGAATTTTTACTAAACACCTAATGGAAACAAACCAAGAATTCGAAACGATTCAATAATTTTTTATTTTATACTCTAAAGATATTCTCCAAGAACACTCAATAATTCAGTTGCCTTGATAGTTTCTCTTGGACCATATTTTTTTATTTTAGCATTGGCCTCGTTTGGCAAATCACATTCAACTCTTTCCGGATGCATGACTACCGATATCATTCTTGGATTCTTTGTTCTCAAAGAACCAATAACTCTAGAAACATCACATGAAGCGTTCACATCAGCAATACAAACATCATATGGTACATCTCCCAGCCTATAATCTACAACATTAGTTCCATGAACTGCATGAGCATTAGATCTCCATGAACCCAATAAGGCAGCTATATCTTTTCTAGTTCGAGGGTTATCATCAACAAGAAGCACTCTTTTACCTTCCATCGCCTCAATTACTTTTTCAGGATCTAATTCTATTTTTGTCATAGGAAATTTCTAAGAAAAAGCATTTATAAATTCTTCTGTGATGAAATGAAATCTTTTATAAATAACAGAATTCATAAATCATTATGGGTTTTTATTCAAAGAGAGGACAGTCCGAGATAGTTGCAAGCATTTTGATTTTAATTCTTGTTGTTTCTATCGTCGCAATGATTGGTGCGACATTATTTTCCTTCGCAAAAAGATCGAATCAAGGTGTCGCCTCAAACATTCGAAGTCAAAACCTCGATTTTGAATTTGATCCAACTTATGTTTATCAAACTTGCACGACGGGAAGTTGCGTCCCCCCTGCAGCTGGAGGAGGAGCGCCACCAGGTGGATCTTTTGATCCGGGAGTAGGAGCTCCAGCCCCAAGAACTCCTGAACAAGATAATTTATTTTTCAAAATTTCACGTTCAAAAGATAAAGAAAATATCACAAAACTTATTTTTTCATTTTATGATTCAAACGGAAATAAAATAGAAGATTATGAGCGTGAAGCGGCCAAACCAAATTCATTTGCCGTCTATACTTTTACAAATCTTTCCGCAAAAACATATAATCATGTTCCTCCAGTTTACATAAACAGACTAACAATTGCTCCAGTAACAAACAAAGGAGAAATTTTGGCGATTGAAGATACATACACTTTTTCAAAAGACGTTTGGTGTTCAACACATTGCGATGTGTGGAATTTATTTTATTTTGATTGTGGAACTTGTAGTGCAGGAAAATTATCTTCGGAAGGATGCACTAACGCGGACACGGACTGTCCAAACACAATTAGCCCCGACGCAACCCACTGGAAATGTGTAAATAATAAATGCATGCCAAAGTTATAAATTAAAATTTTTTCGCAAATTCTAAAAGATTTCTTTTCTCAAAAAATAAAACTTCTTTGCTTTCATCCACAATCTCAACTTTCAAAACCTCTAAACTTTTCAGAACAACATTCAAACTCCAAACATTTTTGTCTCCGCTACTATGATAGATTGCAATTATTTTAATAATTTTTTTCTTGAGCTCTCTTTTTTCCAATTCAGAATAAACAATTTCTTCAAGCTCTCTCAAATCAATTTTTGATTCTCCGTTTATTTTTTTCGGAATCACATCTTTCATTAACTCTGATTCCTGTCCCTTAAAATCATCATTCAAGTCTATAGTAATCGCTTTTTTTATCGACGGAGAAAAGAAATCAATTTTCTGCTCTTCCCTTCCACATTCCAAGTCCAAAACAAAAAATCCCGCGAACAAATAAGAATCCGGATATTTTTTACTAAAGCTGTCAAACTCTTCAGAGCTTTCAAATTTTTCAACATAAAACTGCAAGTTCATAAAATCTCCCAGAAAACAACATTTATAAATTTGTTTCCGCCGAAAATATCATGGCATTTAACGATTTAGTTCGTGCAGTATTTTCAGGCACCGCAGATGAATCTGATTTACATCCCGCAGAATTAGAAGCTCTAAAAATAACATTTGAGGGACTAAGAGACGGAGAAAGAGAACTATTAACAATGAAATATTTAGGGGAGCGTGTGAGAACCGATGAGGAAGTTAGAGAATTATTATTAAAACGCGGCGAGGAATTTTCTGTTGAAGCAGTTACCGCCGGAATACATTCTTATTGCTACGGACTAAGAAGAAAATTCGAAAAGTAAATTTATCCAAACAAATAAACTAAAGAATGTCATCTGTCTCAATTATTTTTTCAGGATCATTTCGACTAAGACTTTTTGCTTCAGCCTCTGCTCTATTCAAATCGAATATCTGAACCGGGACAACCGGATGATATTCATAAGAAACCTCTCCGCTATTGCCTTTCTTTCTGGAATAAATATCTTCTCTGATCAAAAGCAGGGTATATGGAAAAATAAATTGTGAAGTATACGGTAAAATTCTTTGCAATCCGCTAGCGCAATGTTTTGTATCAAAAGAAAATTCATCAAATAATTTTGACATTCCTCGATTCGGATGAAGGTCAGCT
>Ga0247841_10011541_pt1 | contig 11726 bp, 10 predicted proteins | sample LaCruzMarch2015__2_FD_192410 | JGI IMG/M metagenome (GOLD analysis project Ga0247841, IMG submission 192410) | Freshwater microbial communities from meromictic Lake La Cruz, Castile-La Mancha, Spain - LaCruzMarch2015_18m | ecosystem: Environmental > Aquatic > Freshwater > Lake | place: Spain...
ATGGCTACCTGGGTTTTAAATTCTGCTGTGTGCCTTGTTCTTGTCTTTTTCATTGGACTTTGGGTTTAAGGTTTATACTCATTTTCTAACCTTAAGTTTCTGTCCAGTTTTATGGGACTATTTCATTATTCTTATGTTGTCGTAGGCAGAAAGTATTATTTTTAACAGCATAATTCTATTTAAAACGGGTAATCTTCTGGATAGCGATGCCGCTGCACTGGTAAACACAGTGAATACCGATGGTATAATGGGTAAGGGGATTGCTTTGCAGTTTAAGAATATGTTCCCCAATAACTATAAGCAGTATTTACTCGCGTGTAAGGCCAACAAAGTGCAAATAGGTGAACTGTTTGTAACCGTCGATGAATCACTCTATAGTGGTAAAAAAGTGATCGTGAATTTTCCTACAAAAACAAGCTGGAGGAAACCTTCTGAATACTTGTATATTGAGTCTGGTTTGAAAGCTTTACGCTCGTGGATCGAAATGGAGCAAGTGAGCTCCATTGCTATTCCCCTTGGCGCTGGTAACGGGGGGCTCGACTGGCTCAGGGTCAGGGAAATGATTACCCATGTTTTATCGGATATCGAGACAGAAATTCAGGTTTATGAACCAACAGCAGCAATGCAGGAGGTGTTGAACAAAGAAAGATTCAAACTAACCCCTGCCTGGGCAATGTTGCTGGCGGTGTTATTCCACCTTTCACGTCACGGTGAATTTGTTTCGGAGTTTGCAGCAGAAAAAGTAGCTTACTTTTTGCAAAGCTTCAGTGCAACTGATGCATTTAATTTGCAATTTAAACAAAATTTTTACGGTCCTTATTCCGGAAAGGTCAGACATGTCTTGTATTATCTTAACGGTAGTTATATCAAAGGCTATGCCGCAAAAGACAAAAAACCTTTTGAAGAAATTGGGCTGATCCCCGATGGAGAATCTACGGTGAATTCCTTTTTAAACCGGTTGGAAAATAGCGAGTACAACCCCAGGTTCGTGCAACTGGCAGTCAACAATATTCAAGTCCACCTTTTTTCGTAGTCCTTTATAGCACTGAGCTTGATTTTCTGGTTGTTGATTAACACCAATTTTAAGCTCTCTTGGCATAGAAATAGGGTATTGGTTATTCAACGTTCTCTGCGATAAATTCCCCAACAATAAACGAACCCACACCTTCAATGATCATAATTTATTTTGAACATATTAACCATAGATATTGAAGAATGGTTCCATATATTGGATTACCCTCCTGTCAGGCATGAAACCCAATGGGAATACTTCCCTTATCGCTTAGATAATAATGTTTTAAACCTCCTTGAAATTCTAACCAAACAGCAACCGGCCACTTTTTTTATATTAGGGTGGGTAGCAAAAAAGTTCCCCGAAATTGTTAAGAAAATCACCACAAAAAGAAAATTACCTGAAATAGGTCTCCACTCTTCCAACCACCTCCTCCTCTACGAATCATCGCCCGCTCAATTCAGAAACGACATCCATGAAGGAAAAAAAATGCTGGAAGATATAACAGGGCTCCCCGTGCGCTACTACCGTGCTCCGGGGTTCTCGCTGGTTGAATCCACCCGGTGGGCCTTCCAGATATTGGCCGAAGAGGGGTTTGAAGCAGACAGTTCAGTTTTTCCGGCACCGCGACTTCACGGAGGAATGCTCACCTTCCCCTACAACCGACCCTGCATCATCGACGCGGGGAATGGATTGTTTCTCAAAGAATTTCCCATCAATACAATATCGATATTGGGGCATCCTTTGGTTTTCTCCGGAGGGGGATATTTCCGTTTCTGGCCCTACCCGTTCATTAAAACCTGGACCCGGAAATCGGACTACATCATGTCCTACTTTCACCCACGTGATTTTGATCCATCACAACCCCGGTTGCCTGGTCTCTCTCCCCAACGCCATTTCATGACCTATACCGGTCTTCGACACACGCAATCAAAACTCAATCAATGGCTGAATGATTTTCGCTTTATGGATCTGGATACAGCCAACAAAGAGATTGATTGGTCTAAAGCGCCCATCTTTAAGGTTTAGTACGAAATTCCCCATTCTAAAATATAACCATGACGATTCCGGTAAACCTTTTGATTCTCACCTCCATACCTCTTGGGGCAATCATGCTGGCATTGCTGATCCCGGGAACAAAAAATTTTTACCGGGCACGCGGACTGTATAACCAAAAAGAGGATAAGATCATCTACCTCCTTGGACCCATGCTGGCTATAACGATATTAATTCCTTGGCTATTGTTCAGTCAATATTTTAAACAAGGTTATTCGTTCTTCGTTTTTCTTGCATGCTACCTGATTCTGCTTCTGGCATCCATCAAAGCCGATCTCCACAAACTCTACCCCCTTCAGTGGTTCATCCTATGGTTAATCATCAGCATCCTCTTAAATGACTTTGGCCCTATTAATATTTTATCCATTTTTCATTTGTCAATGGTCAATTATCAATTGCATTACTGGTTATCCCTCATCCTCCTCTACCTCCTCCTCCTCCTTCTCCATCTAATTACCTCAAGCCTTCCAAAAAGCCCTATGATGCGATCCTGGATCCTCCTACCCTCCTTGATCGGTTCATTCACCTACATGTTTATCAATAATTTGTTCAACGGGATATTCCTTCCCGCCACTATGATCGGTGTATTTCTTCTAAGCACCTGGCTGAACCGAAGAAATTCCACCAGCGCATGGGACCCCGGTTTTTCCTCAATGATCATAACCAATTTCTCCCTTTTCTGGCTAACCCTGATCCAACCCATCCAACACCAACTCTGGATTACCATCATCTGGCTCATGCCCATAATTTTCATCCTAATGGCACATAAATCGCTCCAAAACCTCAAATCCAAAATTCGAACAACCTGAAACCTGAAATCCTGAAACGGTTAAAACCTCTCCTCGACGTCGTCCTATTCTGCGTAATTACCTATGGTTTTCACGAACTCTGGTGGTGGCTTTCCCCACAATTCAACAACACCCAAATCTACCTGGAAACAGCCAACTGGCTTGCACGACAGGTATTTCTCTCCAGCGGATGGGTGCTCGATCATCTCTTTGGCTGGCAATTCGAAACCCAGGATCCGGCAACCTTTTTATTCCAATCCAGGGTGGTGAATCCCGGAGGCCAGGCGCCTGCTCCGGCAATACTTTACATCAATACCTCCTGTTCCGGCCTTAAACAGTTCTTCCAGATCACCATCCTATTCCTCCTCTTTCCCGGTCCCTGGAAACACAAACTCTGGTACATACCTGCCTCCATCCTTATCATGCATGGGGTGAACATCCTCAGGATCGTAATTCTCGCCTTCGTGCTTGTCTATTATCCCAGCACCTGGCACTTCGTACACGACTGGATCCTCCGCCCCTTCTTCTACGTCATCATCTTCCTGGAGTGGCTCATCTGGCTTCACTACTTCCGAAAAACTTAACACTTAACACTTAACACTTAAAACTGAAAACTGAAAACTTAAAACTGAAAACATATACAATAGGCGACATTCCAAACCTTTCTGCAATCCTTGGTGAATATTTAAAGTGTCGGTACAACAGCCATGGTGTCTGGATGGGAAAAACATTTGTAACACTCCCCCATCTCTCCTATGGGGTCTCCGCCATTGGTCCGAAAAAGATGCCTGGTGAACAATGGGAAATACGGTCACTTCACCCCTGTTCTCCCTATACCATCGACAATAAAGTGCTGAGCTGGTTATCGTTGACCAACGATGATGCCGAACAGATGGCAACCTTTTCATCAAATCTCCGGCGAAAGATCAGGAAATCTCAATCGATGGGCTTTACGGTTGAAACCGGTCACACGAACCTAATCGATGATTTCTATCGCCTGTTCTCGCGAAACATGCACCGGCTTGGGGCGCCGGCCATGGAACAAGCCTTTTACCACAACATTGTAAGCCAGGTAGGCGTTGGGCATGCCCGGGTGTTTATACTCTACAGAAAACATCGGGTTGCCGGAGGAGCCATTTTACTTTTTCATCACAAAATGGCTGAATCCTGCTGGCTAACAACCGATCCGGCGTATCACCACCTTTACACAACTTATCTGCTGCACTGGTCCATGATCAGCTGGAGCATTGCACACCAAATGAGCATATACTCGTTCGGACGCAGCACAAAAAATTCCGGTGTACACCGTTATAAGCAGCAATGGGGTACAACCGACCACACCCTCTACCGGAATTTTTCCCATCCTGTTTCTTTAGATCTACGCAACAATCCCATCCTGGCTAAAACCTGGAAATACACCCCTTCGCCACTTACAACCCTGCTCGGTCCACCGATTGCCCGATTGTTTTATTAGTATTGCAACCTGTCACAATTTTTTTAACCCGTTGTTTTCAAATTATTAACGAATCATATTTATCAACCGCTTACATGATTCCAATTTTAATTAGTATTTTTGCCTACATGTTCAATTTCTCGCCTTACATTCAGGTTGTTATACCTGTCGCATTTATTATCTCTTTTTTATTCAGCGCATTGTCTATCCCCCCAATTGTAAAAATCGCCAAAAAGAAAGACTTGTTGGTCTATCCGAACCATCGCGATTCCCATAAAGGAGGTATTCCACGGTTGGGTGGGCTTGCCATTTTTATTGCCATCGTATTTTCATTGATTTTTTTTTCAGGAATTAATACGGTAATCTATTTCCGTAGCATTCTAACGGCCATCATTATCCTCTTTTTCATAGGTTTACTGGATGATCTCGATAATATAGTTGCCTGGAAAAAGCTGATCTGGGAGATAATTGCAGCTTTGTTGGTGATTTTTGGCGGAAACATGTACTTCACCGACCTGTATGGTTTTATGGGGATTCACCGCCTGTACTATATTCCGGCTGTGCTCATTTCCATCCTTGTCTATATATCGGTGATCAATGCCTTTAACCTGGTTGACGGGATCGACGGCCTTGCTTCGGGGCTTTGCATTCAGATCGGACTTTTTTTTGGCATCTTTTTTTATATCCGTGGCGATTATAATTTCGCCGTGACCACCGCCATCGTGACCGGTGCCACCTTTGGTTTTTATTTGTTTAATGTTTATTCGAAACGGTACAAAATCTTTATGGGCGATTCGGGTTCACTGGTGTTGGGTTTCTTTATTGGATTGATGGTTTGGCGTTTTTGTTCGCTGAACCTGGAACCGGGCAACGGATACCACATCCAGGCCGCACCGGCAGTGGCTATGGGTTTTCTCACCGTTCCTCTTTTTGATACGTTGCGGGTGATGACCCTGCGAATATGGCGAAAAAAATCACCTTTTGTGGCCGATCGGCAACATGTTCATCACATCCTCCTTGACCTGGGCTTTTCCCATGCAGGTGTCCGCCGCTCCCTCATCCTTTTCAATATTGCCATGTCCCTCCTTGCCCTAACCATTCAACATTTTTTCCCTTCCGTGCTGTTCATCATCCTTTTCCTCCTGTTAATTTGCCTGCTGTTTACATTGATGCTTTTTAGGACAAAGGAAAAACGACAGCCTACGAACCTCTGAGGCGTTATAATGCTTCAATTATTCTTGATCAGCCTCGATCCCGTGTCTTCTTTTCGTGACCTTAGGATGGCATTGGGAAGAAAAAATACCAGGGTACCGGTAATTAACAGGGTGATAAGAAGCAGGGTTGTACCAATGTACTGAGAAAAGAATGCAAGCAGGATAAAAGCTTCGTTAAGCAGGATAAGGATCAGGCTCGTTTGGCCGTGATTAAGCCCCAGTGCCAATAAATTGTGGTGCAAATGGGTTTTATCGGCATGAAACGGGCTTTTTTGTTTCAGCAATCGTAGCATGGTGACCCGAAGCGTATCGAAGACCGGTACAAAAGCGATGGCAATGCTGATGGCCGGGGCGGAAATAAGGTCGTAGGGGGCGGTAATCCCGATATTGGCCTGGTTAAAGCGTATGATCATAAACGAGAGGATGAATCCCAGGGTCATAGATCCCGTATCGCCCAAAAATATCTTGCGGTCGTGATTGCGAAGGTTGAAAGGGATAAAGGCAATGAGGGAGGCAAAGAGCATCAAACAGGCCAGCATCAGGGTTTCGTTGCTGGTTAGGTAAAACCATACGGCCAAGTTCAGCAGGCTGAGGGAACCAAGTCCTGCTGCCAAACCATCAACCCCATCGATCAGGTTGTAGCAGTTGGTTATACCGACAATGGTAATAAGGGTAATAAAAATACTCCAGCCGTACCCGATCTCATTGAAACCCAGAAACCCGTGAAGGTCTGTAAAGCGAACATCCCCCAGAAAGATTAAAATCAAGGCTGCGATGGTTTGTCCGGCCAACTTCTTGATGGGGGTGATGCCGATAATATCATCTTTAATGCCCAGCATGATAACGATAATGGAGCCGGCTATCATCTCCTTTATCCCTTGGGCAGCCATATTTGGGAGAAACAGCAAAGCTGCAATATAAAAGCCGGTAAAGATTGCCAATCCCCCCATGAGCGGGACTTTTCCTGTATGCGATGTACGGCTGTTCACCCTGGCAACGATGTCTTTGGCACGGGCTACACGCAAAACAACAGGCAACAGTAAAAATGTGATTAAAAAAGGAACGGAAACTGCAACAATCGTTTGGTCGTTAAACCATGAGAGGGAATGAACCATACCAACCAATTAATAAATCTCCCGCAAAAATAATGTATCCAACGTCAAAAAGCAATACATTTCCTAATTTATTCCATATTATTTTTTTATAACATCCGTGAATGTTAGGAATTTATCGTAACATAAAAACAGATTAATGTAAGATATCCAGGTTAATAAAGGGAAATAGAAAACAAAAAATCGCTTTATGTAAAACGTTAAAATCCCAGGTTCAGGCCAATCGTGAAATTATCGGTTGTTCCATGGAGAAAAGCAGGGTTATATTGGACATCGCCGGCATGGCTGGCACGGGAGTATTCAAGAAAAAAGAATGCGTTGTTGATGTATTCGTAACGGGCCATGATGGCCAGCTCCTGATTTTCCCATACTTTTTCGCCCAAAAAAGGGACTCCATCAACCTGATAGTCTTTATCGTACGAGTAGGGCAGGTCGGTTCCATGCTGTGCCAATGTGCCAGAGGCTTTGAGTGTCAATCCACGGATGGGTTTCCATTGGAGCGCCAGGTAAATCTCCATGGAGTTATCCCGCAGGTAATGTCCCAGGCAGTAATCATTCGACGCATACGTTGTTGTCGCGATATAGTGTTTGTATGTCATAGGGTTTGTCTTGGTCCATTCGGCCATAAAGGTGAGGTTCCGTATCGGGTAGCCACTGAGGGCCAACCCTGCTTTCCAACTGGTAAAGTTCAGCAGGGCTGGATCTGTTATCCGGGAAGCCTTTAGTTCGTCGATAAAGAGCGACACAAAAAGGTTCAGGTGGCGGATCTGCCGGCTGCTGATGTTAAAAAACATTTGAGAGTTTGACCCGCCGTCGTTGCTGTAGTTGTTTTTTGAAGCATCCACCGCGTTGTAAAAAAGAAACGGGATCAGGTAGAGCGGGTTCACACTAACATCGGTATAAATGATCGAGTTCCCGAACGAGATATTTAATCCCCGCCACGGGATAAAGGTAAACATATTGGCCGCGATGTATTTATTGCGGAACACCGTGCGGTAAACTCCATCCACCGTGTAAGAGCGGCTGCTGTCCACCACATTCGAGTTCAGCCAACCATGCATATAACTGAAGTCGAACCACTTTGCCGGGTTCAGGTGCAGTTGGATGGAAGGAAACGCCGGCGCCTTCCCCGACAGGATGTTCGCCCCATGGTAATTGTCCCCCCACATCACCCGGTCGTTCACGATGCCGATGGACCCCCAGCTTACCGAGGCCACAATCCCCCCCCGCATTTCGCTGTAGTTCACCCGCCCATTGCCCATGTTTTTGTAAACCTGTCCTTGTTCTAAGGTGAAATAGGCCGGTTTTGCCATGGCCGTGCTTGCATCGTTGTCGCGCAGGTTGGCATAAAACCCAAAATTCTTCCCGATATACCCGAACATGCTCCCCCCCCACCAGCGGTGGTACTCCGCCGCGTTTTCATTGGTCATCCACGCCACCCCCAAAATCGGCCGCAACGAAAAGGTAAACAGTTTATCCTTGTACTGAAACGCCAACGGGCTTAATGGAACCGCAAAGGCGGGATTCTTCTTAAACAGGAACCCCAATTTGTGGTCATACGCTAAGCAACAATCAGAGGCGGTATCCGTGCTCCCCGAACCCCGATCCGGGATACGGGATACAGAATCAAGGTTCAACGCATCATCATTTCCTGAACTGCTGAGCCCCTTCTCCTCCGAACGCTTCTCACCCTGAAAATCTGAAACATTGAAACCCTGAAACCCTGAAACACTGAAACTCTGAAACGCCCCTCCCCCATCAACCCCGTTTTTTAAAATCCCGCAAGGCAAATCCAACTGATAATCCTGAAGATAAAACTCCAACTCCCTCACCTGCCTTTTATTCAGCAAATACCGTTTTTTACTTTTTTTATCAACTGAACCCTGAAACTTGAAACCTGAAACATATTCCTTCGCTTCCACCAGCTTCTCCGCAATAAACTGTCTGCTATACGGCTTCACCACCGAATTCAGTTCGATGACCCGAAGGTTTGCCAGTTCATCTAAAAAATCGTAGATCCCTTTGTTATTGATATCCTCGTAGACCACCTGGGCATACGGCATCAGGGGAAGAAACAGAAATAACAGCGGCAGGAATCGTTTCATAGGGCACAGCATTGGGGAACACTGGGAGCAAAGGTAGGGATAAATGGGGTCCACATCATTACAGGCTGGCGTTTCTATAATTCTACGTAAACACATTCATTTGTTGTCTGAAATTTTAGTTTTGATGCTTGAAATTGTCTGTTAATGGTAAAATATATGTCTGTTGTTCCATTGCCTCCAGCGTTGATAATTTGTGCCTGTGGAATTGCATAGGTCAATTCTGCATTATTTGTGTCAAGTAACTTAATATTTTGTTGAGCGTTGTTAAAAATGAAAGGTCTTTTTGAATTATTATTTGCTAGAATTATATTGCTACCTTCAACAATTTCTCTTACATCAACTGTCACAGAGTATTTCCATTCATCCTCATCGCCCAAAATTTCGCTTATTCTCGAAAAATACGCTTGCTCAGTGTGTCCTTCAGTAAGAATATACAAAGACCTCTTTATGTTTTTATTTTTATTCTTACTCATATTCTGCGATAAATTCAAATTTTTTGATGTTGGGAAGTGCACCGAATTTTCCTGTTCTATACCATTTATCAAATGGAATATCAGAACGGACGTTTTTTAAGTCATTGAAATCTTTTACTGAATAAAATTCCGTAATTCCGTATTTGTTTTTATCGCCAAACCAAATTTGGTCTTTACGAAAGACTTTTTTATCAAGCAAAGTTGTTTCGTGTGTTGCAAAAACAAGTTGTGAATTGTTTTTGTTTATTTTAGGGTTATGGAACAACTCAATTAAAAATTTTGCAAGGTCAGGGTGTAAACTGTTGTCAAACTCATCCAGGAAAATCAAAACAGGTTCTTCCTTTTCAAAGGCTTCAAGCATTAAACCACCGATTGCAAACATTGTTCTTGTTCCTTGTGATTCTTGCTCATTGAAAGACAACATTTGAATGCCGGATTCACTTCCTGAATGAAATACTTTGTGAACACCAAAATTTTCAAATCTCAGGTCTTTTATAACTCGTTCTTTAATGTTTTCAGGCAAACTATCAAAATCTTTATCGGGTCTTTCTGATACGTGAACTTCAGTAATCTTTGTGTCAGCAACACTTATTAGCTTACTTAGTTTTTTTCTTAATTCTTGACTTTCGGGCTTGTTGAAGTTTTTTTGTACATTGTTGTAAAGTGCATTTATGTGGTGTATAGAAGGAATATTCCAAACTTCAATTTCCTTAAAATACAAATAAATATCTCTAAGTTGGTCATTGGGAATACCACCAAACTTTGAAAGAAAAAGAGTGTTTTTGGTAACTCTTTTGTCTTCTTTTTTGTTTTTCATTGCATCACCAAACTCAACAAACTCATTTGCGTCTTTCCTTTCAAAAATCCTGGAAATCCAATTTGTTTCATAAACACCTAAGTACTCATACAGTATTTCTGTTTTGTTATACTTTATAGTGTATCTGTGTCTTTTCTTGCTTTTAGGAATAAAATTTATGGTTATTTCAGTCGCTTCATTTTGTGAAGTAACGTCTAATAAAAAAGGGTCGTAAAATCTGTTGGATATTGGGTCGCCTGCTTTTAATTCCGAAGAATTTAAAACAAAGTTCCGCAATGTCCACATTAACCTTATTAGGTTGGACTTACCCGAAGCGTTAGCACCGTAAATCACTGCAGACTTTAAAAGTTTTAGGTTTTTATAGTCTGAAAGAGGTTTAAATGTATTTCCCGGTTTCAACTGCAAAGAACTTGCCTCTATGCCAAAGTATTGCTCATCTTTAATTGACCGGTAATTCTTAAATATTATGTCAATCAACATATTCGTTACTTGTTATTGTTATCAGAGGCAAAGATAAAAATATTTAACGACAAAACGCAATTTTATGCAAATAATTTACAAAATTATAATTTTTACCAAAATATTATACTGTCAAAATTCACATATTTGCAAGATGCTACAAGGTCGTTTTATTTGCTAAGAACAAACAATACGGGATAAGGGATTAGAAAATGGTAAAATGTAAAATGCAAAATGGTAAAAGCAAAGTGCAAACTGCAAATTCTGTGCCTCTGTGCCTTTGTGCCTCTGAACCTCTTTGTCGCTTCCTAAGTGCTTCCTAAAAGCACCAACGCAGGTACAACCCTGCTACGGCATCCGGGAGTTGAATTGTATTTGTCTGATAGTGAACTCCTTGAAAAGAAAGTGCAAAAAAAATGAAAAAAAACCATTTTTACCCCATAACCTTTTGCCTCTATACCTGATTAAGGGATAAAAAAAAGAGGGAAATATCCCTGTATGTATAACCAAACCCTTAGAAGCCATGAACGCATCAGACCGCTACTGTCATCTCCTCCCCGATGAGATCTTCGCCGCTCTCCGCTCCTCCCTCCCCGTTACCATCAGCTGCAGGAAGGGTTCTCCGGAAACCGAACCCTCTCCCACTCCCTATATCCTCACCGAAACTGTAGTTCACTCCTCCGTTTTCCATCCCTTTATAAACCTGTCCCTGTTCTAACGTGAAATAGGCCGGCTTTGCCATCGCCGTACTCGCGTCATTATCACGTATATTGGCATAAAAACCAAAGTTCTTCCCGACATATCCAAACATACTCCCCCCCCACCAACGGTGGTACTCCGCACTGTTTTCATTCGTCATCCACGCCACCCCCAATATCGGCCGCAACGAAAGCGTAAACAATTTATCCTTATACTGAAACGCCAACGGGCTCAATGGAACCGCAAAGGCGGGTTTCTTCTTAAACAGGAATCCCAATTTGTGATTATACGCTAAGTAACAATCAGAGGCGGAATCCCCGATCCCCGATCCCCGATCTGGTGTACGGGATACAGGATCAAGGTTCAACGTATCATCATTTCCTGAACTTCTGACCCCCTTATCCTCCGAACGCTTCTCTCCCTGCACATCTGAAACATGAAACCTGAAACCTGAAACATTGGAACCCTCCCCCCCTGAAACCTGAAACCTGAAACCTGAAACATTGGAACCCTCCCCCCCTGAAACCTGAAACCTGGA
>Ga0247841_10011542_pt1 | contig 11726 bp, 2 predicted proteins | sample LaCruzMarch2015__2_FD_192410 | JGI IMG/M metagenome (GOLD analysis project Ga0247841, IMG submission 192410) | Freshwater microbial communities from meromictic Lake La Cruz, Castile-La Mancha, Spain - LaCruzMarch2015_18m | ecosystem: Environmental > Aquatic > Freshwater > Lake | place: Spain...
AGGGTGACTTATCCTCCTGATCAATCCCAGGGACAAGGTAGAGGTAGCTCGTTTGGCTCTCTCTCCCTTCCAATTCCAAAGAAATAACAATACAGATTTTCGTGGATTGCTGGATATGGACAATGATGGGAACATCGAGCTGGTGTGCGTCGTGAATGGAAAATCAGGCAAAAGAATTAAAATCGTAAAGTTTAAGGGGAAAAACCTGCAGGAAATCCCCGTCCAAATGGTAGAGAATTATGTCAACATAGAAATCAAAGATTTTAACTGGGATGGTCAGCCCGATATTGCATGCTATACAGCAGAAAATGGAATCCTGCTTCCGCCTCAAATCTTTAAAATGACCGGCGGAGGTTTGATGCTGGAAAATATTCGGCTTTTCCCTGGTTGTATCAAAGAGTATAAGAAATACATACAAAGCCTGGAAAAGAAAACACGGACTGGATCCAACCCAGTGATTGCCTATGACTTGATGGTAGCAAAAGCGAGAATTTTTGTGTCCATGGGCGAAAAAGAATCTTTTGATGGGATTAAATTATTTTTTTCTTCCCATTCGGGATCGAAGGATGTCATTAAAAAAATAAGGATGTATCGTATTACCATCCTGGAATCTTATTTTTTCTTTCAAAAAGGCGAAAGCGGGAAAGCCTTCCAAAAAATATACGAAGCCATTGATACTATGTATGGTGAATCGATAGCCAAAACACATCGGGAAAGTATGTTCCATACAGAACTAGCTCTTTACGAGCTGTACAGAAATCACTGGGACTCTGCCAACAAAGAGATTCGCCAGGCTTTACTCCTGGACCCCTCCAATCAGAGAGCCAGACAAAGCGCCGTTTGGATGGGTTTGGAATGATCCCTTCTTTTTTTTCCTCCTGTATTTCTGCTCTGTTGACCTTGCTGTTGGTTTTACCTGGTCCAGCCCAGCCCAGCCAAAGTTCGGGTTTCACTATCCAAAAATCCGTTAAGATAAATAAAGAGGGAGATCTCCTCTATCCGATCCGGGTCCAAAAAAAATCCTGGAATCAAATCGACGGGATACCCTGGCTTGAAGAACCAATCAATCCCAACGTACGGATTAGCGCCATCAATCCATTACCGGATTCCTGGTGGACAAATTCAAGGCATATTAAAGGGTATCCAGAGTATTCACAATATGGTGAAATTAAAAAACTGGCCTGGGTGTTTCCCGAAAAACAGAACTGTATATCCCAAAGCGCCGCTCCGTCTTTTGGATATCGGTATAACAATCACTATCGGGATGACTTGCTGTATTTTCCTCAGACAAAGGTAACAGCGCTATATGAGATTTCTCTGGATACCTGCGCTCCGATCGTCGATCGGGTGAAAGGGAAGCAATACCTGTTTCTATCGGGCGCCGAAGGAGTCATTCTTTGCTTGGAACCAAGGACCCTGCAAATGATCTGGCGGTACAATTTTCCTCTGGGAGAATCTGCCAGCATTTCGTTTGTTACTTTTGTGCAAAACAAGCAAACCTATCTCCTCTGTGCAACCAATCGATCGAATTTGTATCTATTCAATGCAGAGAATGGTTCGATTCTCTGGAAAAAATCCTTTGAAGGTTTACCAACAGCGCCTTTGCAGGTGATGACTTTTAACGAGACGATTTATTGCGTCATGGTAACCAATCAATCGATCATCTTGCTCAATCCCATCAGTCGGGAATATCGTTTCGAAAGAAAGATAAGCCAATCTACGAATTTTTCCCCCTTGCTGATGATGCTTTCCGATCAATTGATCGTTGTGCTCTCCTATCCAGATGGATCTCTCGAAGCCCTCAATACAGAGGGAAATCTCATATGGCAAACAGGGCTCAAGGGGGAAATAACCTATGATAGCGCTGGTTTTGTGAAAGAAGGTACTTTATACATCGTGACGGCAACAACCCAGCAAACGGCGTATTTAATCAGCGGGAAGACCGGAGCTATCGTATCGGAGAGCAAACTGCCAGGGAAACCGCGATCCCCCCTCTCCTTGGTGCCGGAGGATTATAATTATTCTCTTCTGGTGTCCCAGGGGCCCGAAGATACTGGCAATAGTTACTTTGTTTCCGATTTTTTTCACAATCCAGCCATGCAAAAAACAATCCTGTCCATTCCCGGTAGATCTTTTTTGGGATTGGTCGGCATGAAAACCATGTATTTTGAATATTTTTTTGCCTTGACCAATGATTATAAGCTGATCATTTTAGATAAAAAGCAAAATGCCTTGATGAAGCCGTATCCGGTTCTTTTATTTGACGATTTGAAGCCGTTGCGTACCTTTTTAGAGGGCCGGGATATAACCCTGACCGATGGGGCGATTTTTGTTAATCTGCATGAAATGGGATTGCTGATCCTGGGGAGACCGTTGCAGGGATCGCTTGAGTCCTCTCTGCACAGCGGGGGAGCCAATACCAGCGAAGATTATGCCCTGGACGGGGGTACTTTTTCCGGAAGTAGGTTCCGGACCGATCTGGACTACATGCCAGAGCAAACCATGTCCTTCCAAAAAATTTGGGATGTTACTCCGCATGACAATACCAATGAAATGACTTCGCCCCTCTCATTCTACCACCCTTTTCAACAAAAATGGATGATATGTATGCCGGACAAGACGGGGAATATCCATTTTCTAGACCAAAAAGGGGATTCTATTAAAAAGATTGAGTTGGGAATCGGTCCGATCTATACACCCCCTATCATCACTTTTCTGGTAGATGGGTCTCTGGTTTTATTCGTCGTTTCTAACAAGACACTCCTTAAATTGACCCTGGACGAAACGTTCATAAAAATGAAAGTGATCTGGCAGAAGGATGACCTTGGTTCTTATTCTGCCAGTTTCAATCGAATCAAATTTTCTGGAAAAGAAGTTTTGCTCTTAATCGACTCTTTTTCCTATTTAACCTCTGTATCTGTAGATACCGGGGAGATTTTTTTTCGGGAGAAAGTAGATGCCTCTTCCTTTTCGGTGTCCTTTGACCGGGGTTCTGCGTTTGTATTTTGCGGCTCCAAAGCGATCAATCTCCTTACCGGAGACATTATCTGGTCAAAAGGATGCCCTGGGTCCGAATCTACCGTCATTGGATTTCAAGGGACAACCTTATTATTCCAATCCGACGATTTGGACCTGATTTGTCTGGATTTTACTACCCGGGAAACGCTGTGGCGGGTTCGAAAATTGTGGTGCAAAGCCTACTGTTTTGATTATAAGGCTCCCGCTGTCTATCGGATGGGAAATTTTGCTCTCTGTTATTTAGCGGATTATACCCGGATCATATGTATGGATGTTTCCTCCGGTTTGATTCGATGGATATTCAATGCCTCTGATGATTTTTTTGTTTCAAAGCCAACGGTGATTGAGGTAGAAGGCCGGTGTTTTGTTTATGCCGGTTCGATCAAAGGCCGACTGTATGCTTTCGATGGATTTAACGGGGAGAGAGTATCCGGATATCCAATTTTATTACCCGGAAAAGAAGAGGAGCGGGAAATTTTAAAAGGGATATCGAGTCCAATCATTTGTAACGGATGTATTTTAATCAGCCGGGTCGAAACTGGTTTTTTTCTATTGGGCGCCCCCAAACCCACCAACAGAAGGTATTTTCCGGTTGATGTATTGGTAAAACCAAAAAAAAAGAGGGAAAGAAATCCTATTTTTAATCGGGCAATTTTTTTCTGGGAACGGTATTTCCAGTTTTCGAAACCAATAAAAACAAATTAATTGTTATTGAATCCGGTAAGATTTCTTGACTTTTTAAAAAAAAATGAAAAAATTAAGGTAAATTTGCTGGTTCGTATATATGGGTTTGAAGGTTGAAATCTTCCTTGAGTAAAGGAGAGAGAGCGATGAGAAAGTTACTGAGTGTTTTGGTTATTGCTTTATTCTTCATTGGGTCAATTCCTTTTGGGGGTACGCTTCCTGGGAATACAAAGGCCGCCAATGAGAACAAACAGGCAACGATGATGGCTATCAGGTTGTATCCGGCCCATGCTACCCGAGAGGGAAAAGTCATCGGGTGTGATACAGCGAATTTCGCATACAGTGGTTCCGATACGTGTCCGGATTGTCGGAGTTTCCCCTGGGAACGCAAGGGAACCAACAACTGGGGTCGTTATTCCCCGGGTGATACCGCCAACTCGTATTTGATGCCCTTCGGCCCCAAAGCGAGTGATGCGGCTGGCACACCGGTACCAGTTCGGACAGATGGTATCGCCGCTTCGTATCCAAAAGCATGGGGTGAATGCTATCTGGATGTAAGTCCCGATGGATCCAAATCCCAGGAACTCAAAAAGTGGTACATTGTATTGGACAGCGGCGGGCAAATCTGGTTTGATCCCGATGGGCAGTTTAATGATCCGCGGTACGACGCTACCGCCGATCCCCAATCCAATACCTATACCCCGGGCAACGTAACCTCGAATGTCATGTCCCGTATGGACCCTGTCAAATCAAACAATACCCAGGGTCCTTATATCATTGACCAGACCAATCCGAGTTATCAGCCAAAAATTTATTTTTGGGATCGCAATACGGAGCTTAAAGCCGGCTCAAACCGTTCTTTTCGGCTTGGGTGGGTTGATGCGCCGGAATACATCCGCGAAGGCGGAATCGATTACAAAGGAAAAGTGTCGACAGGTATCGTCGGAGCCAACGAATGGGAAGTCTCCTCGTCCGTCAATTGGGCTTGGAATCCTTATAAATGCATACCCGTGGTGCCAACGGCCGCTACCTTGAATGCAGCCCGATTTATTACGACACCGCAGTATTTCGATACATATTATGATGCTAACAGCAATGGTCGATATGATGCCGATGAATTTATCTATCGGAAAGGCAACGCTCTACCCATACCTCTTCCACCAGCCTTTCCAACTCCCAATACCGCCCTGCTTGTGCAAGCAGGCGATTTTCGCCTGACAGCGACGTCTGTTTCGTTTGGAGGGGAGACATTTTCTTACCCCCCTCATGAGACAGATTATGTCGATATTGGCAATAAGGATATTGGTCTAGTATTAACCCCCTTTGCCTATCCCCTAGGCGGTATCGTAGAGACTCGTTATTTTGATCGCAATGTGGACGGCAAATTCAATCCCGGAGAGTATATCTACCGTGTTTCGGGTACGCTGTCCCGTATCAAAGGCGGCGATATCCGCCTGACCAATGTATTTGTGACAGGGAACTACGTCTCCAGCAATCCTGCTTTCTCCAATGGCGCCGTTTTTTCCGAGAACGATGTTTTGTTATTGAATGAAGTCCTGCACGCCTCAAGCGACGGGTCAAAGTATGATATCTCGGTACAGAGCAATGTGTGGATGGGCGAAAGTCCATCTACCACGGCCGCGGCTCTGCGCACTCCCAACGGGGAATTTCCCCTGACCTCCCAGCGAATCCAGAAAAATACCGTATTGGATCCCACGGGATCGCATTTTGAGGTTCCCGCCTCCACATTCCACGACATTCAGCCCCTGTACCGGAGCTACCTGGGGTATCAGATTTTCCGTGACAATGGCGTTGATAATAACCGAGGTGTCAATCTCCCTACCGATTTGGTGATTCCTCAATCTTTATCCGATGAATACAAAAGCAAACGGATAGGAGAAGAATACCTGGGCGCTTCGGATGGATCGTCAGGCACTCCTGATTTTGGGAGGCCCTTGACCGCGTTCGATGATTACGTCTTGTACTATGATGCGAATTATAAAACACCTCTTCCCGGGGATCCTAACAATCGGTTTGGCTGCGGGGAAGCTCTATATGAAAAGAAAGATAAAATAGTTCCCTCACCAGCTGATCGTATCGTTCAGGTTGGGGACAAGCGTTTGACCGAAATTACAACCCACAATGGCAATATGATTAGCTATCCGCCCGGATCGATTGTATTACCGGGCGATGTAGACGTGAATTCTCCACTCCAGGTCATGTACACCACCATACCGAGCTCCGGTCAGAAGCAATACTTTTACAAATACTACGATGAATTCATTTACAACCAGCTCAATACGGATGACAAGAATTTAATCCGGATTCAAACGAAAATTTACGAACCCGGTGAAACGATTTATTACGATGCCAATAACAATGCCATGGTCGATCTTATGGATGTACGCCTTACCGAAGGATTTATCGGTGGATTCAAATTTGATTGCGGTTCTGTGATTGTCAATTCCGCAGAATACTGGTTCAACCAGTCATACATACGGATGCTTTCCATGGGTCAAAACGGGGATCCGCGCTTCATAGATATTGAAGTCGTCCCCGGGCTTATGGATCTTAAAGTGGATATCGACAAGCCCTTGAAAGTGGAGCAGACCTCTACGATGAAGCTTTCCCTGGGCAGTGATTTTAACTTAAAAGCCGGAGAGAAAATCTTTATTTCCGTCCGGGAACCGAAAGAATCCGAAATTACAGGTCGTCCTCCGAAGAAATTATTTGAAGAAACAATATCCGATCCCAGCCCGACAAACTATACCGGGGTTACTCCCGGCATGACCAATATCTCTGCCAGCTACTATATTTATTATGGAACGAATTTTGTATACGGTACAACCCCTCTATGGGGGCTGGGCGCCTCTGGTTTTAAAATTGACGGCGAAAGTTATGACAATATGTGTATCACCGAAGACGGGATGGTAGGCTTGTACAAAGGCTATCCCAATATCTATCCAGACAGCGGGGGCTACTACCCCTACGAGTACCGCTATGACTACTTGACTTTGTATGGGTATGCTTACGGCGGTCGTCCCTATCCCTTTAGCGCGGCAGGAAACGATTGCTACTATAGCCCCTATGGCTATGTATACAACGGAGGCGCCCGATCATCCAACTGCTGGGCCTCTAACTACTACGATGACGCCTATGTGCCGTGGGATAGTATGATGATGCAGGGTACCTGGATTATCCCCCTGGGTGGTCAATGGCATATCCCACGCCAGGACATATGGAGTTATCCCGGATACTATTTTGATTTAGCGGGATATGGGGTTTGGTTCCAAAAGACGAACGACTATGTCAAGGTGGTTTGGAAGGTTTGTACCCAGCCATTTAGTGTAATGAATTATTTTTACCAGGGGTATGGTGGAACAGTCGGACCAGGCCTGGCCTCAAACCGATCTGAGTTCGAAATGATCATCTACAAAGCCGGACTGATTACTTTCAACTACAGTATGGGCGGATCAACCGGTACCTATGGAATGAACATGAGTCCCGACTTTGTGCGGGCCAATGACCACGATTTTCACCGTTCCGTTGCCGATTTCTTTGTGAATCCAGATACAAATCCGTATGGTCTTTTATCGGGTACTCCCAGCCCAAGCGTTATTCCCAATCGATGGGTCACATACAAACCCATTATTGGCGTCTCTACCTTCTTTACACACAAACAGCAAGTATCAAAATTGAGTTACGGCGGATCGTCTCCGATGCCAAATCTGAGATACCTGGCCGGTCGATCCATCACATTTGGTCCACCGGAAGCGTCCGACGAAGATTTATACAACAAGAAAATATTCACCGCCTTTGGCGTGATTGACAAGGATCATCCTGTCTATGAATTTCAGTACACACCGTACCGGGGATCTGCCAATGATGGATACCATGGTATGAACGGCTTCAAGGCGGGAACCTCCCTCTTTAATCAATTAGAAATACGCGCTTTTCTCGACAAAGGGGGCTTTCGTACGCCGGTTCCGATCGATTCCGATTTTACCGGATCCTTTAGTACCAATTACCGGGATCCTTTTTGGATCCGATCGAAATTCAACAAAAAGGAATGGCAGGAAAACTACCGAAGGGAGCCTATCTTTGTGGTTCCACCAGAACCAATCGATGCGATGCCAAGCGATTTGGGCAACTATTCGGTTCAAGCCGTGACCGGTTTGGCCACTAGTCCTATTGACACCTACAACAAAGGATACCTTGACCTTCGCAATACTTATGACTGCTACTCCTTACAAAAATTTGATATTGCGCCGGAAGCCATAAAAATAATTCCGGATAAAAAATGTCTGGACCTGGTATCTTCCAAAACGCCAAATATATCCTATCAAGTTATTGATGCCGACAACCCCAACGATGTGAATGATCCGGCCAACCTGCAGATGATGTTCCCTCTCTGGTTTGCGGGAGACGGGCAATACCTTGACCCAGCGACCGGACTCTACGATTACGGTGTCGAATTAGTGGGGACAAACCAAAAAGGCAAGTTTGGACGACCCATGATTATGAATTTTAACGCCCATGGCGCAGGAATCGATTATATGTTTTCGGCGCAGTGCGGTGACGGTATGAAGTACAAACGCTATATTGTCCAGGTAAATACCGACGGGAGCTATGATTTCTGGCGCTGGTTTGAATTTGACCTTCCCGGTCAGGTGTTTGGCGCTCTCGACCAGCACGACATGCTCTATACAGCCCGGGGTACCTATATCCCCACGGGAGGACAGTGGGACATGGTCAGTGGAGGCAATACATCCTACCTGGTACCAGATTCCTGGCGGTTACCTGCTCAATTTTTAGAAGACATGGATGGATCCTTTAACCAGGGATCCTGTACATATTTAAACGATATGTTCCCTCCGTTCGGTGATGTGACTTCCCTGGATCGCTACGGTATGTTCGGATCCTCGGGTCTTCGAAACAATCCAGCCGGAGACACCGGTTTTGGAGATGCCAGCTATTATTTTCCATACCCTTACCCCTCTTCACTTTTAGTTCCAACCGCCATTCAAACCTTTGGCATACCGGTTGTTATTATGAGTCCCGAAATTAATTTTGCCGGCGGTATCGGGCTGGGTGTTGCAAAACCCCAGAATTCCGATACGCCACTCACCATACGGTTGTATTCAAACAACGTGATTTTTGACTACAACTCTACCATGAAGCATCCTCCCCATTTTACATACGATCCCGGGGAAGGAATCGATTATCTTGGGTATCAGGATATTCGGATTCTTCCCATTGATCCGATCTTAAATTTTGCGGATATGACCATCGCCGATCGTTCGCTTCAGCTCTCAAAAGTAAATTATACGGCCGGTATAAACGCCCTATCGCCTTTAGAGCCTCCTACACCGCAATTAAAGTCGGATTATAATCCAATTCTTTATGATTGGGCTTACCTCCGGGCCTACCCTGGCGGTCAAACCCACACAGGAAGAGCCATGCCGCTTGATTCTTCCATACGATTCAAAGGAGAGGGACGAAACGCGACCACAGCAATTTATGATATCTATAAAAAACTGGGTACCGAATTCTTCCCCTTAACTGATTATGGAATTTTCTTCTCGATACGAGATGCGGAGAAAAATCATTATAGTTTTGATCCGGCTCTCCAGGCCAATTTGATCCTGGCCAAGGTAACCATAAAAGGTCCGTTTATCTTTCCGAAATGTTATAGTCCCGGAGAAGCAAAAATAGATACAGCTTACCGGTACAAAGGCATTGATAATGTACCCATACAATATGACACAAGTGGTGAAATAACGATTGACCAAACCAATGCAGCCAATTGGGAGGGAAACAGCAAGAGTTATAACCGAGTTATTAACTTATATCGCTCTATGCCGCGTTATATACCGGTAATAGAAAAAAATAAATATGCCCGGTATACCCATTCTCTCTATTTTGGCGGTGTCGGCGCTACCTATTCCACACCTCCCACCCCTCACCCCACAACCGATCAGGGCGGCTGGTGCGAGGGCGACATGCCCAACAGTTCCAGCACTACGCCGGCCGGACAGTATTATTATTACTACAACTATTACTACGGTGGATGGTACTTCTATTCGCCAACCGCCACATACAACACGAATTACGTCCCCAACCAGTTCAGCAATTATGACGCGAGGATGATGCTCTTGGATGAAATTATCCCGGTTGGGCCTGGCAAAATAACCATCGAAGTGGAAACCTCCACCGGAATCAAGAAAACATACCAGGATTGCTGTCAGGACAATGTGAAAGACGGCATCCCCGTGGAAGGGCTTGATATCCATGTCGACAGTCCGAAAGAATTTACCGTGGATGCAGACAATTCCCTCGATATAACGGTAAGTGAATTTGATAAAAAGATGGATAATGACGCGACCATATTGTGCAACGACGCTTTGTTGGTTGCCTGGCAGGATCGGGGAGCCCTTGAACAGGGAACAGGCTCTTTAATGGGAGCCGGCGACGGATGGCTCACAAATCCACCCCGCTCTTCCGATTACACCAACCTGGGCACTTCCTTCCTACCGGATGATGATATCAACGGGAATGGAAAAGTATCCTTCAATGATTGGGAAACGGAAATACTCGGTTCCTATGACTTGGCGACCAATACCTGGTCTTCCGGTATTATCGATGGACGGACCTTCCATAGAGGAGCTGGCAAATACCATATGGAGCTGACCCAAAATAACGGAAGCCGGCTGGACACAGTCGGGATGGACTTTGGAGGACTCAATGTACGCGCCACCAATGCCATCACGAAGCCCGACGGCGTCATTGGGGATGATGAAGTTCTCCCCGTGATTATTAATGCTTATAAATTTGGCGATGACAATAATGACCGCGCTTTCACGCCATTAACGAATATTAAAGGGGAATACCCGCAATACTCCCATGAAGTTTATCTGTCCGGTAGAGCTGAAATCCAGATACTTCCCCAGAATACCTATTCCCTGACGATCAATCCTGAAACCCTTACCGCTGGAATACAGCCGGAATTGCAGGATCCGACAGAGCCTTTGACATTTAACCTGAATGATGAATCAGGAGCCCCCGTCGATCTGCTGAAAGACGCCCACAAAATGATTGTAGGCGTTCCGGATGAGGATATTGATGAATTATCATTACGATCTGCCATCTGGAACGCTTTGTTCAAAGATCCCCATCCAGAACCCTTACCACAGTATTATTGGATCCGAACCGATCTTCACAACGATGATGGCACTGTGATCGGCAATACAGAAATGTACAGCTCTGATGCCGGACGGTTTGTTCCCATCTTTTTCGATATCACACAAAGCGCAGCTGGTAAATACTTGTTCAAGGGATTTGTAGCCAATGATGCCGGGGAAACCGATATTATGGTGTATTCGCCCGACCGAAGGAAAATGGGGAAGGCAAAATTAAAAGTAGCTTTGCCTAATGTGACCTATAAAGTCAGTAATTACGACGATCCCGATAAAACGTTGTTTGATGTGCCTGGCGACCCCGATTTTACAATGACAGCCGGCGACAACATGATTTATAAAGTACGTGTCAACGTAAAAGACGCGCAAGGAAGACCGGTTGTAGGTCTTGGCCGCTCTGTTACGGTATGCGGGGGCAGTGCGCAAGAAGTGGCCCGGTTCACTCCGTTTATTACCGCTCATAAGAATTATTACCGTCAGATTGAGCCGTGGTATTGGCATTTTTATGGCTTGTATGGCGACGGAAATGCAAGATGGATTCGAGGGAACTACTACAATGGTTCCTACTACAAGTACCAGGATATGGCATTCGACTATCCGGAACGCTGGGACGTAAATATAGGTGTGGATACGAACGCAAACGGAAAATTGGATTTGATCAACAATGAAATTGAACGCACCAGGCCGATGCGGCAGATGTCATTTGCCACGAACATGTATGGAAGCTATTACAATACAGTCGGATTTGGCTACCAATACTACAACACGGAGAATTTCAAATACGACAACGAAACGTATAACACGGATATTGCGTTTGATATCAACAAC
>Ga0247841_10011543_pt1 | contig 11726 bp, 12 predicted proteins | sample LaCruzMarch2015__2_FD_192410 | JGI IMG/M metagenome (GOLD analysis project Ga0247841, IMG submission 192410) | Freshwater microbial communities from meromictic Lake La Cruz, Castile-La Mancha, Spain - LaCruzMarch2015_18m | ecosystem: Environmental > Aquatic > Freshwater > Lake | place: Spain...
TATAAAATGAAATGCAGGAATTAAAGAAAATCCTTTATTAAGCTGAATTTTGCTACTTAAATAATATGAATTTTGATTTAATTTGTATTTACTTGTTAATACTTTATCTATTAAATGCGGCGGATTGGGATAAGTATTATATGAGGAAATGCCGTGCCAGATTTCTTTTTGTTTATCAATTGTTAAGTTGCTGTATCCATGGTAAATTGATATTCTTTTATTTATACTGTGAGCTAATCCAAAATGTCCGTAAAAAAAATTATTATATTTATCTATTTCTCCATAAATATTTTCCTTTCCGCTAATATCTATTTTTCCGTTTTTATTCTCATTATTGCTAAGCCCTGGACCTGCTTCAAAATACACATAATCAATTAATTTCTTTTGTTTAATTCTTAAACTATCCTTTATTGATGAAGGTAATTTTTCATAGACCAATTTTGCTTCAGGTTCACGATTGGACAAAAGGTAAGAATAATAAAGATATTCAATAGTAGTATTATCATCATTATTATATTTCAAAGCATTTTCAAAATATTTTATAGCTTTCCTGTAATTTTTTTTCTCAAAATAAGAAACACCAATCCTGTAATCCAGATAAAAATAATCAATATTTTCGCGAATAGCTTTTTTTCCGAAATGTATTAAAGAATCCCATTTTTTATTAATATAAAAATTGTATGATACTGAATCAACAACCTTATAATTCATATTATCCTGTGAGTAGGATGAAAAATATATTGTTAAAAAAAAACAAATTAAACTTATTCTTGCAACCATGTAACTTCTGAAATTTTCCTTCCCTCTTTTATTAAAAATTTTGCTATACCTTTTGAGTTAATATATATTTTAAAATTAGTTTGTAATGTGTTGTTTTTACCTATTTTCTTTACAGATTTTGATTTAATAATTATGTTGTTTGTGCTCAATTCATTATCAATATGCTTGTATATCAATGAAAAGTCATGATGAATAAAAATATGAAAAGGAGCAATAAAATCCTGTAATATCATTAAAAAAATCTTATTATAATTATGTAAAGAAAAAGAATCATTAAGTTCAAGATTTTTATAAAAACCTAATAATACTTTATATGCAGCCTGATAAAAATAAAACAATATTGATTTTTTATCCCCGATAAAATTTGTGAAATAATGTATTTTACCGTCATTATAAAAATATGCCTTAGAGTCAGTTATTTTGCAGTATATAAATGAATTATTATAAATATCTGTTTTTACTTCCCAAACTAAATTATCAATTTGTTTAGAACTTTTTGAAGTAACAATTATATTAAATTTTTGTCCTGCAATAAAGTTGAATGCCCCATTTAATATTGTGTTTTTTTCAATATTGGAAATTGCTTCATCTTTGAAAGGAATGTTGCTGGATTTAAAATTATATGAATTATTGTTTCTTACTATATAATTGTCAATAGGGTAATTCAATGTTTTTGAACCAATATAAGGCGATGCCTGTATCTGGAAATGCACATGCGGCTCGGGTGAACGACCTGAATTTCCGCAATACGCTAGAATATCTCCTTTTTTAACCGCGTCACCTTTTGCAACTTTGAATGATCCCTTTTTTAAATGACTTAGTTTTGAATACAAATAATCAGCATGCTTTATTATTATTGTATTTCCCCAGTTCTCCCTGATATTTATTTCGCCTATTTTATTGTCCTCAATATTATCGGCAATTTCTTCGATTGTACCATTGGCAGGAGCTAAAACAGGCTTATTATAAGCATAAAAATCTTCCGTTTTATTTCCCGGATACTTATAAGTTTTATTATTCTTATCTACTAATACAAAATCAAATGCAAACTTCCAGTCTTCCTTATGAGTAATATTACCATCATGTCCTTGTGAAACAATCCATTCTCCCCAAAAAGGTAAGGATATTGGGAAATTGTAAGTATTCTTAAATCTTATCTTATTATTTAATTGTGAATATAAATTATTTTCAGGCGAATCAAATTGATATAAAACAAGTTCAGGCTTATTAAAATGTCTTTCCCTGAATTTTAGTACATATAAGAATAATAAAACGATAAAATTGAAAGGCAAAGAATAAATTGACAGCTGAAAAATTGAAAAAATAATATTTGTACTTGTAATAATTATTGAAATAAGAGGAGTTAAAAGTATTACCCACAAAAAAGAATATTTTGAAGGAATAATAAAGTACCCGCCGATTGCTATTGATGTAAGAATATAATTATAACCTATAAAACTATAAGTTAATTCGTTAATATTAGCACCTATAAATTTATAGTAAATATATGCAGAAATAAAACTTACTATTGAAAGCAGAAAGGCAATTCTTGAATAAATTAATAAACCAATTGCAATTAATACTCCCCCAAGTATATTATATTCAAAAAAAATAGCACCTAATGATTTAAAGTAAGTTATAACTGACTCATGAATGTTGATATTATTAAAAAAATTATAATACTTTATAAATGACATTCCCCCTATACTATAAACTTCATTTAACCTGAAAAGACCTCTGCTGCTTAATTCAATAGCTTTAAATTCACGTGATGCGAGTGCAATCATCCAGATAGAAATAAGAAAAGGTATACTTAAGTAAGGAAGTCCGTATTTACCTATTACTCCTTCCATTAATAGCGAAAGAAAAAGAGTTAATAATGAGGCGAATAACAACAGAATTATTATTTCAAAACTTGGAGAATAATAAATTCCTATTCCCAAGCCCACCAAAAGGCTGTTAAATCCATAATATCCGCATTTTATATTATGTTTATTGAACCCTACAAAATATGCAATAATATTACTTGATAAAACTGCAATTAAACCGCATAAACCTGAAAAATAATCAAGAAAGGAAGCAATTATTAAAATTATTGCAAAAGACCTGTTTTTAGAAAAAAAAATCTGAGAGTAGCTGTTTACAATACTGTTCAGCAGAGTTTTATATTTACCTTGTGTAGTCAATACTAAATAGCAATAATATTATAAATTAAATTTTTGTAAATGTATCGGAATTTTTTCTAATTGAGTTACATAGTCGTTAGTTTCGTTTTCTCTTATTATATGAACGTTGCTTTCTAAATCAATTAGTACTATTTTAGGTCTTAGAGTAATAAACTGCATCCATTGAGTCATATTGTATGCACCAACTGAATGAATTATAATATTATCTCCTTTGTTTAATAAAGGAAGCATTACGCTTTCCCGAATAATATCAATATTCATACAAAGAGGACCATAAAGAATTGTGTCTTCTGAATAATGAGTGAAAGGCTGTGCCGGAGTAATTTTATGGTCATACCAAAAAGAAGTAAATAGATTATTTACACCAACATCAATAATTGTAGATCTTTTCCCGCTTGACAATCGTTTATTTGCAATAACAGTTCCCAGAAGATAACCTGCATCATCAATAAGCGAACGCCCGCTTTCAAGAATCAATGTAGGGAGATTGTCAGGTTTAAAATTTGAATTAACTAATGTTGATGTAATTACTTCTGCAAAATCATCAAAAGTTGGATTTGTATCTGCTCCGGGTAAAAATGATCCTTTTAAAGTGTTTTTTGAAGCAAAACCTCCACCAAGGTCAAGATATTTAATGTCGTAGTTATATTTGTTTTTAATTGCTAAAGCTAAATCGGCTAATTTATATGCGGCAACAGCATAAGCATTTGAACTAAGCATAAATGTCCCGATATGGCAATGTAGTCCAACCAAATCGAGTTTGCCTGAAACCATAATTTTGTTAAGAGCATCCCAGGCCTGCCCATTTTCATAATTAAATCCAAACCTATCCCACATAGGATAAATACCGGTATCCATATTTACTCTGATAGCAACTTTCGGTCTATTTTTTAATTTTTCTGCAAGATTGATTATTAGATAAAGCTCGTCAAGATGATCAATATGTATAAATGAATTATTGTTAATTGCTTTTATTAAATCTTTTTCGCTTTTGTCAGGACCATTAAAAATAATATTTTTTCCATCAACTCCATTTTTTATTGCTTTATCATATTCAAAACCTGAAACAACTTCAGCCCATGAACCTTCCTGATGAAAAACATTACAAACAGCACTTAAATAGTTTGTTTTATATGACCATGCAAATTGTACTTTTGGATACCTTGTAGTAAAAGCCTGTTTTAAGTTTTGATATGCTGTTCTTATAGTTCTTTCAGAAATAACAAATAGCGGAGAACCAAAATCATTTATTAATCGCTTTATTGGAACATCATCAATTTGACTTATGTGAGAATATTCAGTACGTAATCCGAATTTATTTGGTATCCCTGTTTCCAGTTTTTTTATTATTGGTCTTTCGTATCTTAGTTTTTCTTCTTTCTTCATTATTATAATTTATTTTATTTTTTTTTTACTCTTTATTAATTTTTGGTTATTAAATACAATTCATAATCTTACAACTCTCCCAAAGTGGAAATTTTTTCAAATTCAGATATATCAATAATTATATCCCATGAGTGACGAACAAATAATTTTCCTACTTTATAGGTTGTAAAAGGATTAACTTTTTTACCTAAAGCAAGATTAACTAATGCTTCAGGAATATTTTGTCCTGCTCCTATTGCAAGATAAACCCATGCAGGTATCCTTGGATTTATTTCTAAAAGATAATATTTATTATCGCTTGTTCTGATAAGTTCAAGTTCAAAACCGCCTTTCCATTTTGTGGCAATAAAACGATTTGTTAATTCAAGCAAATCTTTATTGTCAATAGTAATTCCCGCCCAGGCTTTGCCTTTATCAGTAATATACTGTTTTCGCATTGGAACAGCAGCAATTTTTTTTCCTTTTCCGTCTCCAAGCCCTATAACATTAAATTCAGTTCCATTTATAAACTCCTGAAGGATTATTGGCAGTCCCCATTTTGAAGATATTTTACTAAATGCAGATTTAGCTTCTTCAAAATTATTTACAACTTTTGCATCATAATACTGTCCTTTAACTACAATCGGATAATCACAATCTTTTGTAAATTCAGTAATTTCATTTAATTTAAATATTGCTTTACTGAATGGAACATCGAAACCATATTTCTTTCCGAAATGTAGCAAATTAACTTTATTTCTTGCTTCAAACTGTTCGAATTGAGGTAGAAATGTTTTTATTCCTATCTCAGTAAGTTTGTCTTCTAATTTCATGAAAGAATATAATTCCGCATCAAAATTAGGAATGATAACATCTATTTTTTCTACAGAATGAATATATTCAATTCTTTCTAATAAGCAAGCAGTTCCAGCCGAAGGATAAGGAATATGGTATGTTTTATCAATTAAATCATGCATGAAAATTCCGGGTTCAAGCGATTCATAAGCTAATCCTATAATTTTTACATTAAAAGAACGGGCTTCTCTTAACCCTCTTATTACAGGTATTCCTGGTCCTGGATTATCTATTGCATTTAGTCCTGTAACAGCAATAGTGTATTGAGGCTTAGTCATTATTATCTGTTATTGAATAATTATTCAGGACTGATAAAAAATCATAAAAATCTTTTTCAAAAGTGGCTTCGTCAATGTTATATTTGCTTATAATCATTGTTTTAATTTCTTCAAAACATTTATTTTCTTTAAGCGAATTGATAATTTCTGTACCAATCGGATTTGCAGAAAAAAATTCTCCACTATTTGAATTGAATACAAAACCAGAGTTACTTACAGCAACGTTATTTTTAATTTTCATTTCAAATATTTTTAAATATAAAAAGTAAATTTAAATTTATCTCATAATACACATAATTTATACTTTTCATTATAAAGTATATGAAAAAATATAAACTTTTCCCAAAGTTAGTATATAAAATGATTTTATCCAATCAAATAATTTATTTGTTTTTTAAGTAATAAGTATACAACAATGAATAAGCAACTGGTGTAATTGTTGATTTTGATTGTTTTTGTATATTTTCACTAAATAATTTCTTCAAATTTCGAATTTTAACATAATACAATTTAGACGATATTTTAATATTAATCCTTTGCAAATTTTAATTTTTCAATTATTATTATTTAAAATACAACTTCAATATATAGATAATAAGAAATTAAAATAATTAAAAATCTAAGCATGTTTATTTCTGTATTTAATCAGGTCGAGGTCCAAATAGTTTTCCCAGTTCGTCAGTCAGTTTATAGAAAAGTTTTAATTGTTCACCATTGCAAAGTGTTTTCAGATCAGAAAAATGTTTAAAATTTATTTGCTCTATTTCAGTTTGAATTATCACAATTTGTTTAATTAGTGAATCCCTTTGGCTATAGTCTTCTTTTCTAAGTAATTGATAAAGTGATTTTTTTGCGGAATTTATAGCTGCATCTTTTTCTTGAATCTGATTCCTGTGTTTTGCAATCAGCCCCTCATATTGAGCTATTTGATCATCGTTTAATTGCAGTTTTTTGATAATCATATTTTTAACAAACTCTGGGTTTTGTCTAGGTGGTGGCGGACCATTTAAGATAAAAGCAATTATAAGTCCAAGATTTAGCATCATTAGTGCTACAACAACTATTGCTAAAAATTTTGTTTTACTCATCATAATATAATTGATTTGAAATTGTTAAGTGCATTCCTTCGGCTATTACTTCGACATTATCATTTCTTGACGGTTCTATTCTTATAATAGATGTAACCAGAAACATGTTAAAAAATAGCAGTATAATAAAGGCAATACTTGAAGCCAACATAAAGCCTTTAGGCATCATTTCTGAAGTTATTGCATTAATTCTTTCCTCAATTTTTTTGTACAAGTAGGGGGGGGCATTAACCTTTTTTATGGTGCCAAGAATATCAAACTGGTTATTTTCTTTCATAAGTTCATTTTTTTAATACTTAGACGATTTTATTATTATTATCCTTCGCTTATTTTATTTTATCATTCAGATTTTTTTTAGCTCTTGACAATAAAGACTCAACGGCTTTTTCTGAAAGTTTCATTATTTTTGCTATTTCTTTTTGAGAGAGAGATTCCATTACTTTGAGTACAAGTGCAGTTTTTTGGTTATAAGGTAGTTTATTAATAAGATAAAATAGTTTTTCAACAGCTTCCTTGTTTTCCAACTGAATTCCAGGATGATTAAAGTCGGAAGTTTTAGTAATAATTTCGACAGAATCAGTTTTAAATAGAGTTGATAAGAATGAAAATCTTTTTTTTGCTTTCTGTGCTTTAATGAAATCTAAACTTTTATTAATTGTAATGCGGTAAATCCATGTTTTTATTGAAGCACGTTTTTCAAAATTGTTTAAGTGTTGATATACTTTTAAAAATACATCCTGTGTTATTTCCTCTGAGTCTTCTGCATTTTGAACATAAGTTAGACTGAGATTATAAACCATATCTTTATATTCTTCATATAACTCATTAAATAAAACATTATTTTTCAATATGCTATTTCCTTAAGTATATTTCTAAAAATTCTATCCTTTACTTTATTAAAAAAATGTAAAATTAAAATATTATTTAATAAACATTTGAAAGAATCAAACTTCAGCAAATAATTAAGAGTATTAATTGGACTGATGATGTAGACTTTCCAGATTTGATTAAACGATTTGAACTACTTTCAAAAAAAATCAAAGAATCAATTTACCAATATTTACAAGGAAGGGTATTAAAAGCAACCGAACTATTCTATGAAGGTCTTAATCAAATATATTTTTAAGAAAAATTTGGTGTTGCAACAATAATAAATATTGAGAAAGAGCAAACATTTTATAGAATAAGAAAAGAGGAAGAAGAAATTTTTTCTCGTGATAAAATGTTTCATATTCCTTTTGAAAAAAGACACCTTGTGTCAACTCAACGTTATATTATTCCTGGCTTACCTTCACTATATCTTGGTGATACCATTTTTATATGTTGGTCAGAATTAGACAAACCTAAGATTAGGGAATTTTATGCAACATGATTAGTAAACACAAAACCTCAAAAAGTAATTGAAATAGTTCGTAAAGAGGATATGTTGAATAGTTTAAATAATGTTAGTGACGAATATAAACTAGAAATTCTATTTAGATATCTTATCACATTTCCATTGATTGCTGCCTGTTCTATTAAAACAAAGCACCCTAATGGGACATTTAAACCAGAATACATTATTCCGCAAATGCTTCTTCAGTATATAAATGATAAAGATGATATTGATGGTATAAAATACTTTTCTGCCAAAGTAAATTATGTACAACTAAAAAATTTTACTTGTTATAACTATGTTTTCCCTCCAAAGACAAATAAACAAAAAGGATTTTGTAATAAGCTATCAGATACATTCTATTTAACTGAGGTTACATCTTTAGAATTAGAAGAAATTAAGTATAATAAAAAATATCAAACAGGATTATTTTTAGGTGGCAAGCCTTCTGATATGCGAAAAATTGAAATAACAATCGGTGAAACAACTTATTACGAACATACTGTTTTCAAAAGATTAGAAAATGCATTAAATTTACTTAACATATCCCCCGTTAGATAAATTGGTGTTATTTTACAACAAAAAAACAAAATAACCTATTTAATGACATAATCAACGACTTGAAAAAAGCTGTAATCGCCTGTCAACACTAAGAAAATTAATTTTATAAAAATATATCAAAAATTAGTTGCATATGTCAATTAATTAATTTTACTTTGCACAATCAAAAATTACAATATGGAAAAGTTGAATTTGTCATTAATGGAATTTGGAAGAATGATGCATGAAGTTTTTCGGGCATTTAAAAAACGTTTCGAGAAACTAAATAATGAGGAAATCAGGATTTCTATTGAACAATTTGGACTTCTACATGCTATAAGCGTTAAAGATGAGGATGTTATACAAAAAGATATGGCTGAAATGATGGGGAAAGATAAATCATCCATATTAAGGTTAATTGATTCATTGGAAGAAAAAGAATTGGTAAGAAGAGTAGCTGATATTAAAGACAGACGAAAAAATTATCTTATGGTTACAAAACTCGGCTTACGAGTAATAGATCAGTATATGAAAATTGTTGATGAATTGATGATAGAATTAAAGCAAGGGCTTACGCCATCTGATATAGATACTTTTCATAAAGTAATTGAAAATATTAAAAGTAATGCAATAAAACTATAGTATTTTTAAATATTTAGTTGATATTAACAATAATTGATATGTAAACCCGTTTGTTTTTTCTAATAATTTTAATCAAAAGAAAAAAAATAATAATAAAGTAAAATGATACGATCATTATTTCAAAACAAAAAATCAGATGAAGATTTACACGGAAATATTTCATTAAATCGTGATAAATCCCAAAATCGAATGAAAATTATTTTTAAAATCATTTTTAGCAGTATTTTTTGCTTAAATATTTTATCGATTCAGGCACAGGAATCATTGGTTTTGTCTTTAGATAGTGCTATAAATTATGCTATTAAGCATAATAAAACTTTGATTAATTCAAAATTTGCCGTAAATAAGTCAGCTCAAAAGATTAAAGAAACGATATCGCAGGGTTTGCCTCAAATTAATGCATCAATAGATTATTCAAATTATTTGGGTGCTGAAGCTTCAATTCAATTAAATCCAATGGCACCACCTGTTACTATTGAATTTAATCCTACAAGTAATTTTAAAGCAAGTGCAACTCAATTGATTTTTAATGGAAGTTACTATGTAGGAATACAACTTTCAAAACTTGCTAAAACTATTTCAGAACAAAGTTATCAAAAAGATGAATTAAATGTAAAAGAACAAACTATTCAAGCTTATTATATGATATTGGCAAGTGAGAGAATATTAAACATTATAAAAGAGAACAAGAAAAATGCACAACTGATTTATGAAAAAACAAAAAATCTTGCTAATGCAGGAATGATTGAACAGACTGATGCAAAAAAACTTTCAATTATGTTAACAACAGTTGATAATGCATTAAAATCTACTGAAAGGCAGGTTGAATTAGGCTATAATCTTTTGCGGCTACAATTAGGTTTAGATCCTAATCAGATTATAATACTTTCTTCAACTCTTGATTACATTGCTCAACAATATATTATTCAGACTTTAGTAACAGATTCTTTTAATATTCAAAATAATATTGATTATAAATTAGTCTCAATGCAAGGTGAAATTGCGAAAAAAAATATTAACCTAAAGAAAACAAACTATTTGCCTTCAGTGGTTGCTTTTTATTCATATACTGAAAAGCTTAAAAAACCATTGTTTGATATGACCCCAAAGAATGTACTTGGTTTCACTTTAAGCATTCCGATATTTTCAAGTGGTCAAAGATTATCACAATTGAGTCAGGCAAAAATTGATTACAATATAAGCGAAAATACAAAAGAGTTATTAACACAGCAATTGACTCTTCAGGAAAGGCAAATAAGGTATAATTATAACAATCTTCTTGATCAATATCTTAATCAAAAAGCAAATGTTGAAATTGCAAAAGAAGTTCTTGATAAAATGAATCTAAAGTATCAGCAGGGAGTTGTTTCCAGCCTTGAGCTTACCAGCTCTAATAACGATTATCTTAATGCTGAAAATAATTATACAAGCATATTGCTTCAGTTGCTTAATGCCGAATTGTCTTTGCGTAAAATAAACAATAAACTTTAAAAAAATAGAAAAATGAACACATTAAAAATTTTTACATTGTGTGTTGTTGCAGGAGTATTAACATTGGGAACATCCTGCACTTCAAAAGATAAAAAAAATACAGAAACAGAAAAATCTGACATAAAAAAAGCAGTACCTGTAAAAACAATGATAGTTAAGCAAGATTTAATAACTCGCAATATTGATTATACTGCTACTTTAATTCCTTTTGAAGAAGTGCATCTTGGTCCTTCAGCTGTGGGAAAAATTGAAAAAATAAATGTTGAAATTGGAGACAATGTACGTAAAGACCAAATAGTAGCATTAATGGATCGTACTAACCTTGAACAATCAAGAATTAATTTAATGAATATTGAAACCAATTTTAAACGGTTAGATACCCTGAAAAAAACAAATAGCATTGCAGACCAGCAATATGACCAGATTAAGTCTTCTTATGATATCGCAAAAAACAGCTATCAGTTTCTTTTAAATAATACACAGTTGAAAGCACCGTTTAGCGGAGTTGTTTCAGGTAAATATTTTGAAGATGGAGAAATATATTCAGGCACACCGGTCGCTTCTATAGGGAAAGCAGCAATTATATCAATAGTTCAGATTGATCAGCTTAAAGCGTTGATAGGAATATCTGCAAGTTATTATCCATTGATTACTTTAGGAATGAAAGCTGATATTAAATCTGATATTTATCCTGATTTGGTATTTAAGGGAGAGATTTTCAGGATTTATCCAACAATTGACAATACAACAAAAACTTTCACCGTGGAAGTGAAAATTGAAAATAATAATATGAAATTACGCCCGGGTATGTTTTCTAAAATCCAGCTTAACCTTGGAAAGGGTAATGCAATTTTGGTTCCAAGTATTGCACTGGTTAAGCAAACAGGAACTAATAATATGTATGTGTTCGTTAATAAAAATAATGTGGCTATTAAAACGCTTGTAACAACAGGACGTATGATTGACGATAAGATTGAAATTTTAGATGGCCTTACAGAAGGTGACGAGATAGTTATTATTGGTCAGAATAAACTCGAAAATCAATCTCCCATTACAATTAAAAAATAATCTTTCATCAGTAAAACAAAGACTATTATATTGAATTTAAAAATATAAATTATGAGTA
>Ga0247841_10011545_pt1 | contig 11724 bp, 7 predicted proteins | sample LaCruzMarch2015__2_FD_192410 | JGI IMG/M metagenome (GOLD analysis project Ga0247841, IMG submission 192410) | Freshwater microbial communities from meromictic Lake La Cruz, Castile-La Mancha, Spain - LaCruzMarch2015_18m | ecosystem: Environmental > Aquatic > Freshwater > Lake | place: Spain...
TGGCTGGGATCCCCCCTCCCCCCCAGGTAAAAAAGGGCAGGGGACCCCCCGACCCCACCACCCAACCGGAAAAATCCGACCGTTCGGGTGCAGGGTTTCACGATGGACGAGCAGGTTTTGGGAAGGTAAAAACAGGGATTCCGGCGGGTGATGGGTCTTGTTGGATCGATGACGTATCGCTTTACACTCCGGCTCTGGCAGGTTTTGACCGGTTTACACATCAGAGATCCGGATCCCTCAAAATTCCCGGAGTTGTGTGGGGATTACCTGCCATGAAACGTCCACATCTAGAGAGGTTACCAGAGGTGTACCTACCCCGGTCTCTAAATGCTTACCTCTCAACCTCACGTTCAAACCTACCATGAAAAAATCAAATCCATAATGGCTGCAAGAGGCTAACCTACCCAGATCGAGTCTATACTTGCCAAGTCAACAGTATATCCCCACGCTCGTGGGGAACTCTTACCCACAATAATATTTTTAGTCGCCGAACTCGGTTCATCCCCACGCTCGTGGGGAACTCATTCCAAGCGCACATTCCTTAAAACAATTTGACGGTTCATCCCCACGCTCGTGGGGAACTCAACATATCCCGCTTTTATAAGTTCATCACGGACGGTTCATCCCCACGCTCGTGGGGAACTCCAAGAATACACCCCACTCGCCGGCGCGGTGCGCGGTTCATCCCCACGCTCGTGGGGAACTCGGTAGTGCGGTTTTTCGTTTGGTACTCGGAACCGGTTCATCCCCACGCTCGTGGGGAACTCCTCATCACTCGTTTCCGCCACGGCGACCGGCTCGGTTCATCCCCACGCTCGTGGGGAACTCTTTGTTTTTGCAAATTGGAGTTGCTTGTGCTGCGGTTCATCCCCACGCTCGTGGGGAACTCAAGGTGATGTTCGAGGGACACCGCACCGACAGCGGTTCATCCCCACGCTCGTGGGGAACTCTGGGGAATGGGCGGGATATACTGCCCAAGGACCGGTTCATCCCCACGCTCGTGGGGAACTCATAATGGTGCTATCTCCAATTGTGACTACGGGCGGTTCATCCCCACGCTCGTGGGGAACTCATCCACATGAATACTCACGCCCGCACTTTGGACGGTTCATCCCCACGCTCGTGGGGAACTCGATCGAAGGGTTGAACCGAAAATGACGAAAACCGGTTCATCCCCACGCTCGTGGGGAACTCAGCGGCACTGCCGGCACCAGATCTATCCGTCCCGGTTCATCCCCACGCTCGTGGGGAACTCCCTGGGAGAAACAGCGCACTGACTATACGTGCCGGTTCATCCCCACGCTCGTGGGGAACTCGGCTGCAACACACTCGAACAGTCACACGATTCCGGTTCATCCCCACGCTCGTGGGGAACTCTAGAGCACAATCGAGAGAAAGAACTCAAAGAACGGTTCATCCCCACGCTCGTGGGGAACTCGAACAAACTGCCAAAGGGCATGTATCCCAAAACGGTTCATCCCCACGCTCGTGGGGAACTCGTTTACTTTCAGAAGCAATTCCGCGATGATATCGGTTCATCCCCACGCTCGTGGGGAACTCCTTCTCCGAACAGAGCTCACAGGCTTGGGTTGCGGTTCATCCCCACGCTCGTGGGGAACTCCGGATAGACCTTCATTCGTTGCCCGCCGGGGACGGTTCATCCCCACGCTCGTGGGGAACTCTTATTTTATCGATTGCCCTCTGAAATTATTTACGGTTCATCCCCACGCTCGTGGGGAACTCTCCTGCCCACCCAGAAGACCGCACAGGTCCGGTGGTTCATCCCCACGCTCGTGGGGAACTCTTCTCCTTTAACAACCACAATTCTTCAGGATTCGGTTCATCCCCACGCTCGTGGGGAACTCCACTCGCAGAACGTCCGACGGAGAATATTTGTCGGTTCATCCCCACGCTCGTGGGGAACTCGACATATGTTTTGTCAAATGTTAGGCATGGTTCGGTTCATCCCCACGCTCGTGGGGAACTCCGTGATGATCTTGTATACAGCGAGTGCGCAGACGGTTCATCCCCACGCTCGTGGGGAACTCATATCCACCCCACACGTCAAAAATGGCGGTACCGGTTCATCCCCACGCTCGTGGGGAACTCCCGATGATCAGATGAGTACATCGAACCACGATCGGTTCATCCCCACGCTCGTGGGGAACTCTCCGTCAGCAACGTATCCGATCAGGTTGAACTCGGTTCATCCCCACGCTCGTGGGGAACTCCACCTTCGTATCATCACCGACATTGTAATATTCGGTTCATCCCCACGCTCGTGGGGAACTCTTGATTATACCTCAGCATTTTTGGGTCGTTCTCGGTTCATCCCCACGCTCGTGGGGAACTCGAATGACACGAGAAAACAAAGCCATAAAAAATCGGTTCATCCCCACGCTCGTGGGGAACTCTTTGCCGGTAGAACAAATCCCGCACTCATAGCCGGTTCATCCCCACGCTCGTGGGGAACTCATTTCCACGGGTTAGCGTCCCGTCTCGCCGGACGGTTCATCCCCACGCTCGTGGGGAACTCGGCAGTATATCTTGTTGTCACCGCTTCAGACTCGGTTCATCCCCACGCTCGTGGGGAACTCATCCGCCCCGCTCAACGTTAATGCCGGTCTTACGGTTCATCCCCACGCTCGTGGGGAACTCATCACAAACTGGATGAGATGAAGGTGTGAGATCGGTTCATCCCCACGCTCGTGGGGAACTCTCTTCAATTCTTATAAGAAAACTGGGAAGTCTACTTCCAGGGGGTGAATATAATCACTGTTTTAGATGAGACATTTTTACAATTAACAGAACGATACATCACACTCACCCAAGGAAGATCTCCACAATCTCCCTGATCTCCATTCAACCGTTCTTGGTAATTAATTTCTCTGCATCGGAAGGTTCTGGCGTCTTCGGCATAAAAGAGATGAGCTGGACACCATCAAAGTCCACCGGGATCCGGCGATTCATACCAATGGTGACAAAATCATACCCCGCTTCACTATTGCTTCCCCATGCCATGATCGCAGTCCCTTCCTCGATCCCATCAACAATCTGCATCCAGAGCATCTCCCGGACTTTCTGGGAGAAATCTCCGATATACACGCCGGCATGCACCTCCAGAAGCCAGACCGACAACCTCCCGCGTAACCGGGGTGGTGCACTCTCAAGAACGATGACCAGCATCACCAAGCCCCTTCTCTTCCGGAATCGCCGGGGGAAGACAATCCTGCGGGGTATCCGGCACCGGCAACCCCCCGGCACGCAGGATCTCCTCGATCGTCGGGATAATCGTCTTCAACAACCGGGTCTCCCGGAACTGGTCCCGGCACGCAATCCGCACCGCACGCTCCGGATCCTCCGGGCTCTGTGCAGCAACCCGGAACGCAACAGGAACAACGGTCTCAAACTTGAACAGATCTGCAATATCATACACAAACGATTGCGGTTTTCCGGAATGAATAAACCCAATCGCCGGGGCATACCCTGCTGCAAGAATCGCCGCCTCAGAAATCCCGTACAGACAGGCGGTCGCAGAACTGAGGCACCGGTTCGGCAGATCCCCGCTCCCCCACTTCGTATAATCATACTCGCGCCCGGACCACTGAACCCCATATTTCTGCGCCATCTGCACATACATCTCCCGGACCCGTGCACCTTCAACCCCACGGAGCTGCTCAACAGAATACTGCATGGGCACCGGTTTCTTGAACCGGAACTCATACATCTTCCGGACAACCTTCAGTCGTGCCCCCTCATCAAGAGCAAGTTTCGCCTGGTAGAGCAGGCGGTCTGCCCGTGCACCGCCCGGCTGCCCACTCGCATACAGCCGGACACCCGCCTCGCCAACCCAGACCAGCAGACACCCGACCCGGGCAGCAAGAACCACCGCCGCATGGGAAATCCGGGTACCCGGTTCGAGCATGAGACACGCAATACTCCCCACAGGAATCTGCACCCGGACACCCTTCTTGTCCACAAGCACAAACGCCCCGTCGAGCACATCCAGTTCTCCCTTCTCAAGAAAAACAAGCGAGACCCGTTCCTTGATCGCAATCGGTCTCAAAGAAGGAAGCATGGGGAACTCCCATCACCGCCCGGGACGAACCATCACAAGCCCGCACCCGAACCCCTTCGCCGGTCCCAGACCCCGGTACAGCGTCTCGACAAAAAGCGCCGGATCGGTCACCGTCAGCAGTCCTGTAAATTCGATGGTACTTAACGAGACTTCGTGCTTCCCTTTTGGCTTTGTAAACCGGAGTTGAGCATACCCATCCGCCCGCACCTCGCCCTCCCGGATCGCATACCCGTGTGCCTCCCCCCGCGTCGCAAGCCAGACAAATCCCGCCTGCTGAATAATCTCCGGCTCCATGGGAAGATCCTCCCGCCGTTGTTTTAACAGGGTTTTTGCCTCCATCACCACATCATGACGGTGCTGTTTATGCTGGTCGTCGCGCTTGGTGCGGATCGGGTTCGCCCGGAGCATGAACGACAACCGCTGATCTTTTCTGATGACCGGTGCATAGGGTTTCGTCTCAACCTGCCAGACCCCGTTCCGATCGTTCGGCGCCCGGAGAGAGACGCAGTAAAACGCTGGCAGTCCCTCCACCAGATCCTGGCGGTAGATAAAATCCCGGCTCCGCTCCGGACCATCCGTAAACAGATCCCAGACAAGGGAATGAAGCTTGTAGGAACCCCCGATGTGGTTCCAGAACTCACTCTTGTCTGCCGCGTCGCTGCGGAGTTTCACCCTGCTGAAGAACACGCTTTAGTCCCCCGTGGATTTCGGCATCATCGCGTAGTGTTCGGTCCGGTTCCCGAACTGCCATCGTCTCCGGCTTAACGGCTCATCCCGGCGCTCCACGGTATGCACCCGGTCCAACCCGGCATCGTCGCCCTCCCAGAAGACACGGGCATCAGTCGCCGGTCCGAGCCGGTGAAGAAACGCTGCATCGGAAAACCGGGCAGACAATAATGCACCTGAGATCGTATCAGCCGGCACCACCTGTGCCTCAAGCGGAAGGGACAGCGGGCAGGACTTTCGCCCAAGATAAAGCCCGAACACCGGTCTTTCGAGACGGTCTTTCACCATCGCAAGCGGGTACGGTGGGGTCGCAGTCCGGCTCCACAAACAAACCGTATACAGCGCATCGCACCTGTAATCCCGTGAGGACAGAATCGTGTTCAGAGACTCCTTGGGCACAGATAGTTCTGCCTTCCGGGTAGGAAACACGGTCTTCGCCCGACCTTTCCCGGAAGGAGGTACCTGTGCGGTGTGATAATCCCTTAAAAGGGTACCCGGTGCATCGATCCGGAGTGCCATATGGTATCCGCGAGCCAGGTCACGCAACCGCTCCTCCTCATCGCGCCGGATGCCCAGCGCTGCTGATATCAATCCCATGATGGCGGATTTCGACGGGCGATCAAATGTCGGACGGAACTCGCCGACTGCAATATCGCCCCAGGACGCCATCATCCCGTACAGACGGAAAATGAGATAGTCTCTCATAACAATCAGCAGCAGAATTTCAGGATTTCATCGAGTGAACCGGTGCCGGTATAAGCGTTCATCTCCATTGCCTCACTACTGCACGCCCCATACACCGTATCCATCTTCTCACGGGTCTCCTTCAGTGCGGTAATCGAGGAACCAAGAAGATCCTTTGGATCCCGGATTGCCGAGAGATATGCAACGGACAGCGACCGGGGTTGTTTCTCACCCTTTTCTGCGAGCAGGTATGAGGCATACGCCCGGGACGCAAACGAGTTCTGTTTGCCCGTCGGTGCCACTTTCGTTGCCGCTTCAACCAGCGCCCGGATTGCATCGTTCGCGAGCTTTTCATCGTTTCCAAGGTTCTTTTTCAGGAGCGTTTTGTCGATGCAGACATAGGTGTAGAAAAGACCGGACGCAAACTCGGTCTCTCCGAGATGTGCCGCACCGGCATCCTCTTCACCCTTGTTCAGGTCATCCACCGCCGTGAAATAATCGTCTTCCACAGCAACCTCATGGACGGTGACCGCATGGGCAACCTGGACGGCGGCTTCAACATTATACTGCGTCGCATTCGCCAGCATTCTCCCGAACATAGCAACATCAACTGATGAGAGATCCTCTTTCAACAACTCTGACAATTCCTGAAGTTTGGGCTCCCGTTTCTCTCTGATGATCGTTGCGAGGAGTGTCTGGATGGCGGAAATTTCATTGTTGGAATAGAAGACCAGTTGTTCGCCTTTTAACGTGTCTTTATTGATGTTGCTCGCTTTTTCTTTCTTCTTCGATTCTGTTTTTTCCCCATCGGTATTGTCAGTGGAATTTTCTTCTTTTGTTTTACTGTCACTTTTTGGCAGTTTATCGACAAAGACGGATGCAATCTTAAAAGCCCAGGCTTTTGCATCTTTCTCCGTAATTATTGCCGGGGATTTTCCATCGGGTTCTTTGCCCTCCAATAGTTCAATCAATGGAATCCCGCTCAAAAGAGCATCCTGGATTTTCACACCCATGTCCTTGGTCCGGATTCCAATGTGACCCTCCAGATTTTTTGCGAATATGTCCGATGTCCTCCACGCTCTCTTCAGGCTCTGGGATGAGATCCGCAGGCGCTGCGTCCCTCCCATGACCGCAGTTTTCGGTCTTCCGAGATCGTCACGGTTCAGATTCGACGGGGGATACGATACCAGCATATGCAGTTGAATAAAATCAGTCATCAGTCTCACTCCTCACTTCTCCTCACTCGGAGCATGTTCATAGTAGGCAAACGCCCACTCTTTCTTCGTACGTTCATTCCACCAGTAGATCCCATTGGCAAGGCTTGGGATGTCAACGGTATCCCCAAGCAGGTGCACCACCCGGATAATGGTCTCAAACAATTTGTCCCGGTCATCGATTGCGAGTATGCGCCGGAACCGGAGTCCGCTCAATGCAGCCTTCTTTGCATCGGAAGATCCAGCGCCTGCCAACTGAAGCGGAAACGAACCGGGAGTATTGATTTTGACATGTGCCAGTACCCCGGCGACCAGTGCCAGATCCTCATTTTTCACAGAACCGTACTTCATCAGAGCCATCCTCAACCGATGGTAGGATGGGGTGAACGCCACGTTCAGCGGTGAATGACACCGTCGCAACTCAGCCCGGTCTCCGCGTGCCAAATCCAGTGTCCTCCACCATCCCAGCAACACATCGCGCGTGTCAGGATTGGTGAATGTCAGATAGTGTTTTTGTTCCATCATCTTACCTCATTTTTTTGTCCCCTGTTTGTCCTTTTTACTTCCCGGTTTTGGTTTCTTCGTCTTCTCAGGCGCCGGCAGATCGAGAAGTTCGATGATCTTTTTGTTGTAGCGCGAGGAAAAGACCACAAAATCCCGGCGGGCGATTGCGATCCGTTTTGGATCGGCAACAGAGATCAGGTTGACTTGGGAGTAGCGATCAAACAGCGTCTCCCCCTCCTTTGACAGGAGGGCGAGCCAGCGCAATTTCAGGTCAAGTATTGGTTGTCTGGTCTGGAGGGCGCTCTTCAGTTCGCTTAATACCTGATAGAACAGCGGTTCGGTGTCCTGCCAGAACTGCGAATCAATCGAATCAAAAAATGATTTGTTGCCTGAAATGGTGGCGTTGGGACTGAACAATGCTTTCTTGACGCAGTTGCGAACATTAAACCCGACCAACGCCGCCGTTTTGATCATCTGGCTGACGATCTGCTCGTAATCCGGTCTAATCCCTGTCTCCACATGGATGAGCGGCATTGTGCCTTCGTACCACCCGCAGGCTTTCATCTTGTCCACGTGATAACCACATGCCCAGAGCCGGAAAGGAATTTCATGGTTTTCAGAGAGAGCATCCTGCCTCTCTTGGCGGAATGTATGAACAACAACAGCAGGTTCATTTCGGGAATTTTTCTCTTGACTGTTCTGCACAAATCCCAGCCAGTTCCGGTAATAGATCCCTCCAGCCCGTCCGAGCTTTGGTTGATGTTCTCCGGTCGTTTCATCCACAGAATATGGCGTCAGAGTATGATGCCAGCCACCTTTGTAATTAATACCATAACTCTTGTCATAGTATTCCGTCACAGGTTCGGACGTCACACATCCACACAGATCACACGGGATCTTGTTTGTGCCAGGTTCCGACAGGAGCCGGATCCTCCGGGGCATCCCCCAGAACATCTGAGCCGGGTTGACATGCTGGGAGGTCGTGTCAGTCCCCGGCTTCTCGCTCGTGCGCGTATGTCCCATCCAAGGGAAGATATCCGGATCAGTGCCTTTGCCGGCATTGCCGTAATGTGAGAGCACCTCTGCCGGAAGAACGTTCAGCCACACGGTCTCCCACAAGGTCCTGCCCATCACAATGGTTGTGAGCGGACCCCCGCCCCGCAGCGAAGTCCGATGTCCTCTCCCCCCGGCTGGAGCGTTTGTCTGAATGGTAAAGAGAGCCATCGCACAACAGGGCAGACAGATCTGCTGCACGGTATTCCGTTTCAGAAAATGATCGGTATTCTTATCGATCGTCTGTGCGCCGGGCATCTCCATGAGCAGGTGATCGATCTGGTTCTTCTCCCCCTCAGCAGCGGTGAGATCCAGGTCCTGCATGAACCGTGCCCCATCCCCATCGAGGTTGAAGGCATGGGCATATCGTTCGAATGCGGTGTTCAGCTCATCCCGTGTCGGAGGTTTGCTGAACTTCTTCCGCCATTCGCTGGCACTTGACGGGGGGCATGTGGTCTGCACAAGCCCGATGAGAAATTGTACCAAAGCGCCGTTGAAGTCCGGGCGTGCTGCATCAAGGGCGATCACCGGATCTTCCGCGTAACGATCAACGAGAGCGGTGGGTGCAATGATCGTTCGCTCCCCGGATTTCGTTGTCACCGGAATCCACGGGTCTTTAATGAGATTGAACATACGATCATCCCGAAAGATCTGTGTGGATTCTTCTGTGAAGACGTTCACTATCGACAAAAAAGTTTGAATAAATGCCGGCTGATAGAACAGATCCCATACGCTATGAATGCATTACAGCACCATAATGGTTACGGTTTGTTTGTCCGAAGCCCCAGCCGGGAATCATACAGAATCGCTACCTCGTTGTCGTTCTTGTCCAGCGCTCTGCCATGCCATTCATCATTCACTTGGGTAAGGGGCACAAGGATACGCCAGCGCCCTTTGTCGGGCAACTGCGCTTTGAACTTCAGTAATGCAGTTGCCAGCTCTCCGGTATAGGAACACTCTTTGGAAATTTTATTGTCCGAGATATTCACCTGACTGAGATCAGCGGCAAATTTTGGATCCGGATAGAAGAACCGTAGGGCAGAACCATCCCATGCGAGAAGAAGAACGGTCACCCGGACATCTCCCAGCCGGGTAGGTGTCCGGGCATCATCCTGCCACTGGGTTGGCGTACTTTTGTAGCCGTCATCCAGGTTGAGGATGTTCAATTGGGCAATGGCGGAATTCGCCATATTTGTCCCATCCGCTCGAATCGCCAGATCCATCAACTGTTCCGGAATTTCCTGCTGTGCATCTCCCCCAAATGTCCCCTCGATCAGGAACCGGGCATCGTCCGGCATCGTTATCTGTTTTCGCTCGGAGAGTAGCCGGGCGGTAAGCCAGAGTTGCCCGTGATTCTGGTACACATACGCCCCTTTCGGGAACAGGGAGGTGTACCAGTCAATCGACGGGTTTGCTGAAACGGATGGAGAGAACACGACAAGTTTCGGGATGCCCCGGATCCCCCGTCTTATGGGATCAGTATGCCGGTGCAGACGCCCTGCCCGCTGGATAACCAGATCCATCGGAGCAAGATCTGTCACCATGAGATCAAAGTCGAGATCGAGAGACTGCTCAACGACCTGCGTAGCCACCAGGATCTGCCCCTTCCGGATCTCCGGCGTGCTGTCCTTTCCGAACAGGTTCAGCACATCAGTCTCGATCCTGATCCGATCCCCCATCGTGAACCGGGCGTGAAACAACCGGACGCGATCCGTTCCAAAGCGTTGCGATAATGTCTGGTAACTGCTGATCGCATCATCAACGGTGTTTCTCACCCAGCAGGCACATTTCCCGTCCTCTTGGGCAGCTGACAGATACTGCATCACGCGAGCGGGATCTTCAGTACACTCGACCTCGATCGTACGATGGGTCATCTCACAGCGGGGGATGGCATACTCTTTCGGCTCTTCAGTATGGGAGGTAACATGCGTCACCATCGGGTAATCTGATCGCTGGATCTCCACTGTACCAATACCTGCTCCGGACGAGTATGCCGAGACGAGTGCCTGCCGCATCGCATGGGGAAGCGTAGCGGAGAGCAGAATCGCACTCCCCCCGAGCGCCGCATGGAATTGTAAAAGATTTTCAAGGACCCGCTCGACGTAGGAATCATATGCATGGACTTCATCCACAATCAGGACATTCCGTGACAGTCCCAGAAGCCGGAGGCACTGGTGATGCAGCGGGAGCACGGCAATAAGCGCCTGATCGATCGTCCCGACCCCCACCTGGGCAAGCAGCGCCTTTTTCCGGTTATCCGAGAGCCATTCGGTACATTGCGCCGACGCACTCCTCTCATCAGGGTAGCCCTCTTCCGCCACAGTCCGGTCAGGATATCCGATCGATTGCTGGAATCTTTCTGAAAACTTGCTGCCACTATGTGCCAGCACAAGTGATGGGCGAGGATCCGGAGAAAACATCCGACCATAAGCTTGACTCATCCGGTCGTACATCGCATTTGCCGTTGCCATTGTCGGCAGTCCGAAATACAAGCCCTCCCCCAGACCCTGCTGCATGAGCCGGTGTGCCAGCACAAGTGCGGCTTCGGTCTTTCCGCTGCCCGTGGCTTCTTCGATGATAAACAACTGGGGCGTCGCCGGGATATCGCAGGTCTCCACAAAGGATTGAAGGGGCGTGGGCAACGAAATCGCCGGGAACAACGCATGCATCCCGGTTTCTTGTGATGCGGTGCCGGGAAGTATCCCGAACTTCTGGACTGCTGTTTCCGCGTGCGGCAACGCATACTCGTTCCAGTACGTCTCAAGAGGCATGGGTGTTGAGCAAAACGTGAAATGAACGCTGTCAGAACCGATCCAATCACAGAGCACGGTCAGTCCGGCAAGCAACCACGAAACCCGTGCAAATGACGGGATAAATGTTTCATCAAATGTTTGGGGGGATACGCCGTTTGTCGTCAGAAAGAGAGCCGCACAGGCTCGAGCGAACTGAATCACGGATTGCCGGTTTTCGTTCTCAAAGAGTGAGGAGATCGGGGCTTCAGGTTTTACCGGGGGTTTTCCGTGATGACCTGCCACGGCATAAAACCACGGTTTCCAGGTGTCTTTCCAATCATCCCGGTCATCCTCCGGGTTCAGGCAGAACCAGTTCTGCTCCCAGATATCGTTCCAGATATCTTTCTCAAATAGCAGTCGTCCCATGTCCGTATGATGAACCGTGTTGGAACGATCATACGGGTGTCCATTCAGTTCAAGAAAAAGATTCGTGCGCTGATTCTGAAACCGGTCTGAAAACTTCCCGCAATCGTGAAGCGCCAGAAGGAAGGTGATCACGTTAATGAACCATTGTTCCCGGTGTGGATCATCCTGCAAAAAATCCGTCGGGATAATTTTCTGTAACAGCGCCGGATCCTGCTGTAACAACCGCTGTCCGACCGCTGCCACATCGAGACAATGGTAGGCAAGCAGGTGATAACCCCGTATGTCCGTTGCCTCAACAACGTGGGAT
>Ga0247841_10011548_pt1 | contig 11722 bp, 7 predicted proteins | sample LaCruzMarch2015__2_FD_192410 | JGI IMG/M metagenome (GOLD analysis project Ga0247841, IMG submission 192410) | Freshwater microbial communities from meromictic Lake La Cruz, Castile-La Mancha, Spain - LaCruzMarch2015_18m | ecosystem: Environmental > Aquatic > Freshwater > Lake | place: Spain...
CGCGGTAACCAGGGAGATCCAAGTGTCGGTCCGTGGGAGGCGGGCACCCATGAACAAGTGTAAGAGCGAGGACATGGGCAGTGGTGCTTGGAAGTCGGAGCCATCCATAGTAGCGTCGATGCCGGGTAATGCCGGGGCAGCCTTGCGGGTGGCGGTTTGAGACAATGCGCGATCGATACGCGGCCCTACGCCGAGAGGATTATGCCCGCGACCACTAAAATCGAGCATTTCACACGGATAGCAAAGCATCGCGCGCTACGCTGGACGCACGGCGCGCGGCGACGATGGGGCGCTGTGGCCCTGTTCGTCCGTGGATGACTCAAACTGGGAGCCGGATGGTGTAACACTCCAAGTCCGGTTCTGCGAGGAGCCGGGAACGAATCGCTGTATGGCAGAGATATTGTGGCACCGCCGGGAAACCAGGCGGCAACAGAGAACACCAACGTCTGTCTAACCAGCGGTGAGAACCCGGCTTACTCTCCGACCACGGTTTTCTGCTACAGTACGGCCAGCGGTCCCCACTATGCAGCCAACAGATATGCCACGACATGCGCGCATCGTCGCTGCCGGCTTTCCGATGCACGCGATCTTGCGTGGCATCGACCGAACGGCGATTTTCTTCGCCGAGCCCGACTACCGGGCGTTCCTCGACGCTCTGGCAGGACTTGCCGCAAGCGGGTCGGTGCACGTTCATGCCTATGCGTTGATGACCAACCATATTCATCTTCTGATGACGCCCGAGAGCGACCGGGGATCGTCATTGCTCATGAAGGGACTCGGCCAGCGCTATGTGCAGTACATCAACCGCACCTACCGCCGCAGCGGAACGCTCTTCGAAGGGCGATTCCGCTCGTCCGTCATCGAAGCCGACGAATACCTTCTCGCACGCCAACGTTATATCGAGCTGAATCCCGTGCGGGCGAATATGGTGCGCGCTCCTGGAGGATATCCGTGGTCGAGCTACCGCTGCAACGCCCTGGGCGAAGCCGATCCCATCGTTACGGCGCACCCGCTTTACCTCGCATTAGCCAAGACCCAGGAAGCGCGATGGTCTGCTTATCAAGATTTGTTCGCAGATCGAATACCGGAGGATGCCCTTGTGGCGCTCCGGGATGCGACCAACGGCGGCTTCGTTCTCGGCAGTCGTCGGTTCCAGCGACAGATCGCAACGATGCTCGGTCGGCGCACATGGCCAGGTAAATCGGGCCGACCGAAGAAACCACCGCCCGACGCGAACCAACTCGACCTATCTCTGTAATCAGAAAACCGTGGTCTGTCCCCTATTTCCGGTCCCCTATTTCCGCTATTTCCGTTCGTCCCCTATTTTCGTTCTGTCCCCTATTTCCGTTCTGTCCCCTATTTCCGTTTCCCTATTTCCGTTGTGGTCTGTCCCCTATTTCCTCCCTGCCGCCGCCGACAGCGCTTTCGCGGGCCACCTGCGGCCCGCGATTTGCCTTGACCCAGACAAGAAATATCTTGTATGTTCGGGCTCCTAAATCCTACACGGTACCATCGCGGAGCTGTCCGGATGTCCGGCCCTGGCAAGAGACGCTGACCAAAGGACTTGGCGACTCCGCCGACGAACGGCTCCAGCTGCTTTGCGCGACTCAAAGGGCATGTCATGGGCGCCACTCAAGCCGATCGGCCAATCTCGGTCAACACGGTGCTTGGCCCGGATGCGCTGCTGCTGGCGAGCATGAGCGGCGAGGAGCAGCTCGGAAGGCCCTTTGAATACGAGCTCGCGCTCTTGTCCGAGCGCATCGACATCAAGCCGAGCGCCCTCCTCGGCACCCCGGCCACGGTGGCGCTACAGCTTGCGTCCGGCGAGCGGCGCTTCTTCAACGGCTATATCAACCGCTTCTCGCATACGGGCTTCGCGGGGACCTTCGCGCGCTATCGCGCCACGCTCGTGCCCTGGCTTTGGTTCCTGTCGCGCAGCGCCGACTGCCGGATCTTCCAGGACCGGACGGTCCCGGACATCGTCAAGCAGATCTTCCGCGACCGCGGCTTCACCGACGTCGAGGAGCGTCTCTCCGACACCTATCGGCCATGGACCTATTGCGTCCAGTACCGCGAGACCGACCTCTCGTTCGTCAGCCGTCTGCTCGAGCACGAGGGCATCTATTACTTCCACGAGCACAGCGACGGCAAACACACGCTCGTGCTCGCGGACGCCTACAGCGCCCACGCGCCGACACCCGGCTATGCAGAGGTCGTCTATTATCCCCCCGGCCAGACCGCGTACCAGGACTTGGAGCGCATCGACGACTGGACCCTGGTCCAGGAGGTGCGCACCGGGGCCTTTGCCCAGACTGCCTTCGATTTCACCGCCCCACGCAAGAACCTGCTCGTGCGCCGCAGCGCCCCCAAGGATCATCCACTGGCGGGACTGGAGGTCTTCGACTACCAGGGCGATTACACCGAGACCGCCGACGGCGAGGACTATGCCCGCATCCGCCTGGAGGAGCGGCAGGTCGATCATGAGACGGTGCAGGCGTCCGGCAATGCCCGCGGCCTCAGCTGCGGCGGACTCTTCAGCCTGAAGGAGCACCCGCGCGACGACCAGAACCGCGAATATCTGATCGTTTCGGCAAGTTACCGGCTGCAATCCGGCGATTTCGGCTCGGTCGATCCGGCACCCTCGGGTCCGGTCTACCGGTGCAGCCTGACCGCCATGGATGCCCAGGTCCCCTATCGCCCGCCGCTGCACACCCCCAAGCCCGTGGTCCAGGGTCCGCAGACCGCCATCGTGGTCGGCAAGGCCGGCGAAGAGATCTGGACCGACGAATACGGCCGGGTCAAGGTTCAGTTCCACTGGGATCGCTACAGCCAGGCCGACGAGAAAAGCTCCTGCTGGGTGCGGGTCGCCCAAATCTGGGCCGGCAAGGGCTGGGGCGGCATGATGATCCCGCGCATCGGCACCGAGGTCATCGTCGAGTTCCTGGAAGGCGACCCGGACCAGCCCATCGTCACCGGCCGGGTCTATAACGGCGAGTGCATGCCGCCCTATGCGTTGCCCGGCGAGGCGACCAAGCTGGCGATCAAGAGCAGCTCCAGCAAGGGCGGCGGCGGCTTCAACGAGATCCGGCTGGAGGACAAGAAGGGCTCGGAGCAGGTCTTCATCCACGCCGAGAAGAACCAGGACGTGCGGGTCAAGAACGACTCACTGGAGTGGATCGGCCACGAGCGACACCTGATCGTCAAGTCCAACCGGCTCGAACAGACCGAGGGCGACCAGCACCTGACCGTCAAGGGCGACCAGAACGAACAGATCGACGGGACCGTCTCGCTCAAGGCCGGGAAGGATCTGCAACAGAAGGTCGGGAGCAAGGTCGGGATCGACGCCGGGCAGGAGATCCATCTCAAAGGCGGCATGAACATCGTCATCGAGGCCGGCACCAGCGTCACCCTCAAGGCCGGTGGCGCGTTCATCGTGATCGGGCCGGCGGGGGTGACGATCTCCGGCGTCCCGACGCAGATCAACAACGGCGGCTCCGCGGGGTCCGGGGCCGGCTGCTCGCCGACCGCGCCCAAGGCGCCCACGGAGGCCGATAAGGCGGACCCCGGCGAGGTGTCGGACGCCCAGGGGCGGGAGGCGCCGAGCGGCGGGGCGGCGGCGGCGCAGACGGTCAAGGCCATTGCCCCCGGCTCCAGCCAGGGCGGGGCCGCGGGCAGCGAGGGCGCGCAGACGCCGCCTGATCCCTCGACCTCCCCCGGCAGAGCGGAGCGCGCCGAGCGCTGCGTCGGCCAGCCCGTGTGCCCCAGGCCCGGTTGAACCTAAAGGAGAGCCTAGCATGCCCAGCCCAGCGAACCCCCGCCTGGTCGGCGACCCGGTCGACACCCTCACCGGCGCGGTCGTCGATCATATGCAGGACTTCCGCCTGACCGGCCCCCTGGAGCTGCGCTGGGCGCGCTACTACGACAGCGGCGAGGCCCACCGCAGCCTGAGCGTCGGGCGGGGCTGTGCGCACGAATATGACCGCTGCCTGGTCCGCGACGATACCGGCCTGCTGTATGAGGAGCCGATCCGCCGCACCCTGCGCTTCCCGCTGCTCGGCGTCGACGGCGACACCTGGGCGCAGAACGGACTGCAAGTCACGCGCCTCGCCGTCGACCGCTACCGGCTCAGCGGCCACGGCGAGCCCGCGATGGAGTTCGCCTTTCCTCCGGGCGGCCAGCGTGCACGCCTGACGCGGCTGCTGCAGGACGAGGCCGAGGTGCGCTTCCGCTATGACGCGGACCAGCGCCTCGTCGGCATCGACGACTCCGCCGGGCGCCGCCTGGTCGCCGAGGAGGACGCGCGCGGGCGCCTGCTGCGCCTCGCCATCGCGCCCACCCTGACCACGCCCGAGCGCCTCCTCATCGCCTATCGCTACGACCCGCACGGCTGCCTGATCGCCACCGAGGACGCCAAGGGGCGCGGCTATGCGTTCGCCTACGACGCCGCCCACCGCATGGTCCAGCGCCGCTGCCTCACCGGCTTCGCCTTCGACTATGCCTACGACGACCAGGGCCGTTGCGTGAGCGCCCAGGGCGAGGACGGGCTCTTCGGCGTCGCGCTCGACTATGCCATGCCCCGCCGCTTCACCCGGGTCACCCGCCCGGACGGCGGGGTCTGGGGCTATCTCTTCTCGCCCAAGGGCGATCTCGAAGAGGTCCGGGACCCGCTCGGCGGGGTGCAGCGCTACCTGCGCGACGCCGACGGTCGGCGCACCGGCGAGGTGGACGCCGCCGGCAACGAGACCGCCATCGAATACGACGAGGCCGGGACCCCGATCGCCCGCATCGACCCGCACGGCTGGCGCATCCCGCTGCCCGAGGACCCCAGGGTCGCCCACCCGCTCGATCACCGGGTTGCGGACAACCCGGCCGAGTACGAATACGGCCGGGCGCTCGATGTCCGGGCGCTGCGCATCCCCGGCCGCGCCGAGATCGCGGACCTTCAGTTAACCCCCGAGGTCGTGGGGCTCATCAGCCTCAAGCCCGAGACGCCGCCCGAGGGGGCCAAGGACGCTCCGCCCGCCCCCGCCCTCGAGGCGGCACCGCAGGGCTACCCCTGGTGGCCGGCCCCCGAGACCGGTCGGGTCTTCGACGACCTGGGCTACCTGCGCGAGCAATGCGACCCGGCCGGCCGGCAGCGCCAATGGGCCTACGACGTGGCCGGCAACGTCCGCGAGTTCACCGACTTCGACGGCGCGCGCTGGGCATACGACTGGGGCCGCTGGCACTTCCTGCTCGGCGCGACCAACCCGCTCGGTGCCCAGGTCCGCTATACCTATGACCCCTATGGGCAGGTCACTTCCTGCACCGATGCCGGCGGGACCCGAAGCGAATACCGCTATGACTGCAATGAACGGCTCGTCGAGGTCCGGCGCCATGGCGTCGTGCGCGAGACCTATGTGCGCGACGTGGCCGGGAACCTGATCGTCAAGTTCGCGGGGGATGGGCGGCTGCTGCTGGCCCAGAAGATCGGCCCCGGCAATCAGCCGGTGCAGCGGTCGCTGGGGACGAGCGATCTGCATGACCTGGACTACGATGAGGCCGGGCGGCTGATCGGGGGGCGGACGAACCGGCATCGCTTTGAAATGGCCTATGACGATCTGGGCAACCGAACGCTGGAACTGCGCGATGGGGTTGGCGTCTCGCTCGAATTCGCGGATTGGGGTGAGCCGGCGACTCAGGTCTTCTTCGCGCGCTTCGCGTTCAGTTGGGCGCGCGAGGACGACGGCAGCCCCAATGGGGTTCGGGTCCTGACCGACCCGGGCGGGGTGCAGCACCGGCTGCGGATCGGGGCGGATGGGATCGTCCAGCGGTGGCTCGGGAACGGGAGCAGCGAGGTCGCGCAATACGATGAGCTGGGGCGTTGTCTCTTCAAGCGGGCGCGGCTTGGGGGCGGGCGGGACTGGACGCGGCGCTATCACTGGTCGGGGGAGGGGGAACTGCGGCGGGTCGATGACTCGCTGCTGGGGGTCATAGAGCACGCCTATGACGCGGCGCATCGGCTGACGGGTCGGCGGATCGGGGATCAGGTCGAGGTCTATCGGCTGGATGCGGCGGATAACCTGATCGAGGCGCCTGGGCTTGAGGGCGTGGAACTGATGGCCGGAAACCGCCTGGCGGCGGCGAATGGGGAGCGGTTTACCTATAACGACCGCAATCATGTGGCGGAGCGGGAGGGGCCGGCGGGACGCATCGTCTATCGGTACGACAACTTCGATCAACTGGTGGCGATCACGCGGCCGGAGGGGGAGTGGGAGGCGGAATACGATATCCTGGGGCGGCGGGTCTGTAAGCGCTGGCTCGGGCGGACGACTGAGTTTTATTGGTACGGGGATCAGTTGGCGGCGGAGATTGGGCCGGATGGCGGGGTGCGGATCTATGTCTATGCGGACCCCCTGGCGTTGTCGCCGTTTATGATGTTCGACTATGAGTCGGTGGAGGCGGAAGCCGCGGCGTGTCGGCGGTATTATCTGTATGCGGATCAGTTGGGGACGCCGTGCGTGATCGAGGATGATGAGCGGAAGGTGCGGTGGTGGGAGCGGGTTTGGCCTTATGGGTTGGTTGAAGCGCGGGCGCACGAGGGGGTGAGGCTTAATCTGCGGTGGCCGGGGCATTATTTCGATTCCGAGATTGGGCTGCATTACAATCGGTTTCGGTATTATGATCCGGGGGTGGGGAGGTATTTGGAGAGTGATCCGTTGGGGATTGCGGGGGGGGTGAATTTGTATGGGTATTTGGGGAATCCGCTCACGGGGGTTGATGTTAGGGGGTTGGCGGCGATATCGGCTACGAGCGGTGTCTGCACTCCCGCAAGTACCCGTATCGCAGCGGCCCGAACGCCAGGTGAAGTGATTCGCTCATTGGAACTCTCGGACGAGGATATAGTTAAAAAAACAACCGCGGAACCTCTTGTCCGGGACCTCTTTGCGTTGGAAGCGTCTGCCAAGGATTGCGACGAAGAATCGGCGCAGAGAATCACGGGCCTTTACAACGAGTACGTAGCTTTGACAACGGCGATCAAGAGCAAGACGAAGCTCATTTCAGATCTGTATCCTGTTATGAAAAAGATAAGAGATTGCTTACCTCGTCTACCGGACGAAATCTTGGTTGGGACTGAATTTACGTTCACGGCTGAATGCCTGCATCCTCTCGACATTAGGATTGCTGACATTCAAAAATCAATTCGCACAGGTACGGCAAAAGCCAAGGAAAAAGGAGAAGCCTCAGACAAGACGAAGGCGTTAGAAACCGCTCGCGACTTAATTGCGAAGTGGGCCGATCTAGTAAGAGCTAACATGAAGGAATGCAGTTCCCAGCAGAAACCGCTTATCACGGATAAAGGACACTCTTCGGGGAGAAAAGCCACCCAAGCGGCGGAAAGCAGTGGGGCGGAAAGAAGTGGCGGCAAGGCGGGAATCCTGAGTGATTTGGAATTGCAAATATTCGAGGTACGAGACAAGACACAGCCCGAAGATGAGAGAAAAGGATGGGCCAAGAAATTTGTTTACACTGATAGTTTCGGCAACGACTATTGGTGGTGGCAATTAGACGTAGACGATTCCTGTTTGGAAACTCAAACAGAAAAGTCGTCTCTGGCGCGCTTAGCGGGTGACGCCCGCCTACGAGCAATTATCCAAGAGCATATTTTTGGTATTGCAAATAAGTTGGGCTTAGCCCCCGATAAGGTAATCGGTGGGGGCCATATCTCTCTCGACGCGCAGACATTGTTGGGTGTCGACTGCGGAAACGTTTTGCTACTCAAACTATTCAAAACGATAGAGACGAAAGCTAGCGAGTGGCAGGGGTTTTTTAAGGACTCCGACCAAGAGAACGCCGCATTTTTCTTCGAAATGGTAAGCCCAACGACCGAGAATGTATCTAAGGGTTATCTTAGTTTCCTTGAATCGCTAGAGGGGCGAAAGCTTTCTCGCGAACAGATCGCAAAGTCTCTAAAGGAATTTCTAGATAATAACAGCTGCGAAAGTTCACGTCTAAATCAGCGCTCCGACGATTATATGGAGCTCAAGAAACGTATTAGGGGTTATCGCGAACATTACTTGGCGGTCAATTTCGAGCATCTCGCGGAACCAGGCGGCAAGGCTCGCTTGGAATTTCGGCGAATTCGAGCTCAGACTAATCTGGACGAACTCCTACAGCAGATCGCGTTCATAATGAAATTAGTAGAATTCAGTCGGGGGCAATATTATTGATAACGCGGTAAGGTGGAACGCGAAGCAGTTCCGCCACTTGCGTGAGGCACGACGATCGGAAAAGCGGAAAAGGGGTCAAGCGGAAAAGGGGTCAGTGCGGCCTGGCAAGGCCGCGCGAGGAGGATGGGGTCAGGTCTTGACTTGTGCCTTCCTTGGGCTATGGTTGATCATGGCAAGGCCGCTGCGACTGGAGAGTGCGCCTGGATGGGTTCAGGTCTTGCCTTGTGCCCTACTTGAGCTAAGGCTAAGGGACTAGGCTTGAGTCGTTCGAGTTTTTCCACAAAATGTTCGAATCGGCGATTGCACAACAATCGGAGATCGCACGATGCCAAATGACACTTATGTGCATCCCGCCAACATTCCGGTCATACTGTATCGCGCCGGAGCGAGAGGCGACAAGAATTATGCCTACGCCGTTGCTTTTATAGCGGGAGGAACAGCCGCCAGAATATCGGAGGATCGACCCTTCACGGTCAAGGCCAACACCTTAAACCGAGTACGTGAAGTAGACATCGATGGGCTGATCATACCATTAGCCGAAGGGGAACGGATAAGCCTGTTCACACGCCGCAGAGGAATTCGCATCGCAAAACGAGAGGTTGGCGGGATATCTCTTTTCGACGACATGCGCAATACCCCCCTCAGAGAGGTGCGGGCCTGGTATAGAATGTCCACCGACGCCAAGATCCCTGAAGGGCTGATGCTGTTAAAGGAAGAGCGGCCGGGCGGGCGCGCTAATCATTATTTGCTGGGGCCCGCGGAAGAAATGACGCTCCTGCATTTTGTCACAATACTCACGGGCCTGGCGAACGACCCGCGCATCACCGAGGTGCAGGGGCAATAGGAGTCGATGCTTCCCGTTGATTATCGCTCCATGTCTCTGCGAGGATGAATAGATGGGCGAGAATGACATTTACTGCGTCCGCAATGGCAGTGTATACCTGAGGGTAGAGCCTCCTTCATACCGCCGCGGTTTGCAGAACCTGCTTTTGGCGATTCAGCTTGGCGAGGAAAAAATCGCATCCCTAAGACGGGAAATCCAAGCCTTGGATGAAGACTCCGACGCTTATGATTTTCTGGCCGACACGATTAATGACATCAGCTTTATGATCGACGACTTCCGGATTCTGCACGAACGGCTAAGCAACATACCATCGGGAGAGTAGTGGGGTCAGAGAGAGGGATGTCAAGGGATGGGGTCAAGGGATGGGGTCAGGTCTTGACTTTTGCCTTTCTGCGATGTAGAAAAGATGGGCTCTAGAAAAGATGGTGGCAGGTTTCGACTTATGCCTTCCTTGAGCTATTGTTAACCGATGGCAAGGCCACTGCGACTCGAGTTTGACGGGGCTCTGTACCACGTTCACCTCGCGAGGCGACGGGCGGGGGTTTGGGGCCGGTTCAATTGGACCCTCCACGCCTATTGCCTGATGACCAACCATTACCATCTCTTGGTCGAGACCCCGGAAGGGAATCTCGCCAAGGGCATGCGCCAACTAAACGGCGTCTATACGCAGCGGTTCAATTGCGCTTACCAGCGGGTGGGACACGTTTTTCAGGGGCGCTACAAGGCGATCTTGGTGCAGATTTCGTGGCCTCCATATTCAGATACAAGTAAAGACCTGACCCCAATGGCGAAGCATGTCGTAAACACCGCGTTGCTTCAGTGCAGCTTCGGCGTCGCACCCTCGACCTTTACCGTGACGCCCGAGAAAAACCTGACGGAGAGCGGCTTGCCGGCGGCGAACATCGCCGATCAGGTGCCGATGAAGAACATCATGCCGTTCGGGATGTGCAACACCGTGAGCAATCCGGCGGTCGCGTCGGCGACGGCCGCCGCGGCGGGAGCGCTCACGCCGATGCCCTGCATCCCGGTGCCGAGCGCACCCTGGATGGTCGGGGCCGTCACGGTGTTGGTCGGCCCGCAACCCGGCCTGAGCGACGACTCGAAGTGCCTGTGCTCCTACGGCGGCGTCATCTCCGTCACGGTAACCGGCCAGTTCACCGTAGACCTCGGCTCTTCCGCGCCGGCCGCGGGCGCGGTGGCGGCGGCGGCGGCGCTCAATGCCGCGGCCTCCAACCGGGCAATGCAGGACGAGGCCGACCGCAAGAAGAAGGAGGCCGAGGAGGCGCTCGCGAACGCCAAGACGCCGGAGGAACAGGCCGCGGCCCGGGCGAAGATGGCCGAGGCCGAAGAGGCCCAGCGCAAGGCCTCGACCGCGAAAGCCGGCAACGCGCTGGCCAAGGCGAAGCGAGCGCAGGTCGACGCGCAGGCCGCGCTGGCCAATGCCAAGACGCCGGAAGCGCAGGCGGCGGCGAAAGCGCGTCTCGCCAAGGCCGACCAAGCAGTCGCCGACGCCCAGGCTTGAGGGAGCCGGGGTCACCGTGGTCGACGTCAAGGCCCGCGATGCGAGCGGGCAGTTGTTCCAAGTCGAGATCCAATTGCTCAATCACCCCGACCTGCCGAAGCGCATCCTCTCCGGTTGGGCCGACCTCGTCAGCGCGTAGATCAAGGAGGGCGAAAGCGACCGCAAGCTGCGCCCCACCTACGCGATCGGGTTGTTGGGTCCGGCGCTGTTGCCGGATGCCCCGGAGTATGCCCATGAGTTACGGTTACGCGACCCGCACGGTCGCGTCTTTCTGGACCACGGTGGTATCGGGCTGCTGGACCTGAGCAAATTCGCCGCCGACGCGGTCGAAACCGACCAGCAGCGCCGGCTGAAATTCTTCACCGAGGCGGAGCGCCTGGACGCGGCTTGTGATCCCCCTAATTTCCCCGGCGGATTTTGGGTCATGGCGCGATGCCGAATTCAGTCGTCATCGTCGCCGGCGTCGTCGGCCTGGGCCTGGCGCACCCGCTCGGCGAGCCGGGCGGCCAGCGGCTGCATCGACTGCACCAGTTGTTCCGGCGGCACCGTGCCGGCCAGCCGCAGCGCCGGCATCGGCAGCGTGCTCATGTAGGGCGCGGCCAGCAGGCGGTCGGTGCTGCGGTAGGTGAGCGCCATTGACAGCAGTCCGCCGCCGAGCGTCAGTGCCACCACTGCCACACTCACCGCGCGCGGGTAGGCCGGCAGCAGTCGGCGCAGGTGCGCGTGGATCATCGCCGCAAGCAGCAGCTGCGCGATCGGCTGGCTGAGTAACCACAACCGCGGGGCGTTCACCGCCGCCGCGAGTTCCGGCCACAGGTCGACGAACAGCGTGGCGGCAAGCAGCCACGGCAAGGCGATGCGCAGGTGGCCGTTGAAGTCGAAGCGGTGCTGGAAGACTTTTGACAGCAGCGCCCACAGGCCGCACCAGACCGCCACCGCGATCGGCAGCCCGAGCAAATCCGGCAGCCAGTTCGAGAAGTCGGCGCCGGGGTCGCGTTCGATCCAGCTGGAGGCCGCCCAGTACGCCAGCAGGGCCGCGCCGGCGAGCAGCGGCCCGACCAGCGCGCCGCGCTGCAGCGGTCGCTCGGCGGCCAGTGCTTCGCCCGGCAGCCGGACGCGCAGGCGCGACTGGCCGATCTGCACGAC